>Ga0183260_10000515_pt1 | contig 32799 bp, 30 predicted proteins | sample AntDrymUQ4972206_2_FD_129768 | JGI IMG/M metagenome (GOLD analysis project Ga0183260, IMG submission 129768) | Polar desert sand microbial communities from Dry Valleys, Antarctica - metaG UQ497 (22.06) (version 2) (version 2) | ecosystem: Environmental > Terrestrial > Soil > Desert | place...
ATCATAATCCATATCCTGTTCCATACCTATCTTTTGCCTGTCTTCCCAGTTTAGACTACCCGTATTGATATCGCTCTTTGTTCCATACACGGATACTTTTCGCTTACCCACAAATTTGTTATAAAGTGCCTTGGCATCCACTACTTCATGAAAGTCACTACCCGCCATTAGTTTTCCAAATGCACCTTTTTTCTTATCTTCTTTCAATTTTATATTGACCGTTTTTCCCTCACTGCCTGTTGAGATGCCGGTCAATTGTTGTTGATCAGTTTTCGTATCGAACACCTGTACCTTATCTACTATTTTAGCCGATAGGTTTTGTGTGGCCATTGTGGGGTCATCACCAAAAAATTCTTCTCCATCTACCAATACTTTTTCTACTCTTTTGCCTTGGGCTGTTATTTCACCTTTGCTGTTTACTTGGAAGCCGGGTAGTTTTTTTAATAGATCTTCCACTGTTGCACCTTCCTTTACAACAAAGCTATCGGCGGTAAATTCTGTAGTATCGCCTTTTATACGAATAGCTTGTCCGCTGCGAACAACAACTTCTTTGATCAATACTGCTTTTTGTGTCAAAGAAATATTACCCATATTTAGTGGACCTTCAATATTCAAATCATCAGCAAGGTCAGCGAATTTTGGAAATGAAATGAGAAGCCTGTATTTACCTGCCGGAAGTTTATTGATAGTAAATTCTCCATTTACATCACTGCGAGTAAATGTTGCAAGGGTGCTATCTGATTTGTTCAACAATACAACTACAGCATGGTTCAGGGGCTTTTTATCGGTAGTGTCCATTATACGCCCTTTCAAAGAGCCGTCCTGGGCCGCTGAATGAAGATTAGCAAGGGCAATAAATAAAAAAAAGAATATACTCCTCATGTTTGGAATGTTTTGGTATCCTGACTTTTGAATTAATGATTTTATACGTCGTTGTTAGGATTAACTTTGAAGTACGACACATTACGAAAAGTTTCGGAAGCAAAGTACCATGAAAAAGCAGCGGGCCAAAACCACTCATATTAATAAAACGCTAAAGTTTTCCTCTCCTCAAGAGAATGCGGTTTGTGACATCAAAAAAATAATCAGATATGAAGATGAGAATTTTATAGACACCTCAAAGCCTGTTTGGAATTATTCTATTCTTTATGATGATGATGTTGAAACTTTTAAAAATGGTACACACTATACACTTTACAATAAACTCGGTTCAAAAAATTTACAAGTATTAGAAAAGCAAGGATTTTATTTTGCTGTATGGGCACCCAATGCTACAGAAGTTTCCGTGATTGGAGCCTTTAATGAATGGAATGGCGGGCAGCATATTTTATTTCCCCGTTTAGATAAAAGCGGCATCTGGGAAGGTTTTATTCCTGAGTTACAAAACGGAGAATTATATAAATATCACATCACGGGGTTTCAAAACAGAATAACGATCAAAGGTGATCCCTTTGCTAATTACTGGGAATTAAGGCCCGCCACTGCATCGGTTTTATGGGATTTAAATTATCAATGGAATGATGATGCATGGATGCAAAAAAGAAAAGAAAGTAATGCCTTATCAGCTCCATGGAGTGTGTATGAAGTGCACCTCGCAAGCTGGATGCGACCGGATGCAAATGACGAGGAGACATATAATACTTATTACCAGATTGCAGAACGACTGGTCCCTTATGTGAAAGAAATGGGATTTACGCACGTAGAATTCATGCCCGTGATGGAGCATCCATTCGATGGAAGCTGGGGCTATCAATGTACCGGTTTTTTCGCACCCACTGCACGGTTTGGAGAACCGGAAGGGTTGATGCATTTAATAGATGAATTGCATGGGGCAGACATCGGAGTGATACTTGATTGGGTGCCTTCACATTTTCCTTATGATGCACATGGGCTTTTTATGTTTGATGGCACGCATACTTATGAATATGCCGACATGCGCAAAGGTTTTCATCCTGACTGGAATTCTTATATTTTCAATTACAAAAGGGGAGAGGTAAAATCATTTTTAATCAGCAGCGCTCATTTTTGGTTTCAACTTTTTCACATTGACGGTATCAGGGTAGATGCGGTTTCTTCCATGCTCAAGCTTGATTATTCCAGAACACATGGCCAATGGGAACCTAATGAAATGGGCGGCAACGGCAACCTGGAAGCAATTGCATTTATTAAAGATCTGAACGAAACAATTTACCGGGATTTTCCTGATGTACAGACCATTGCTGAAGAAGCAACAGACTGGCCATCCATATCAAAACCAACTACTACAGGAGGATTAGGATTTGGTATGAAGTGGATGATGGGGTGGATGCACGATACACTTGATTATTTTAAGTTTGATCCTTTGCATCGGAGTCATCATCAGAATAAATTTTCATTCAGCATGATGTATTTCTATGATGAAAACTTTATGTTGCCGCTAAGCCACGATGAAGTGGTGCATGGCAAATCACCAATGCTCTATAAAATGCCGGGTGATGAATGGCAAAAATTTGCTAACCTGCGCACACTTTATACTTATATGTGGACGCACCCGGGCGCCCGTCTTTTATTTATGGGGAATGAATTCGGTCAGACATCTGAATGGAATTATAAATCGGAACTCGATTGGCATTTATTACAACACAAGCCACACGAAGGGCTACAACTATGTGTCAGGGAACTCAATAGAATACTTAAAGCAAACCCCGCCATGTATAAAAACCAATTTGATACGAAAGGTTTCCAATGGATTGACCTGAACCATAGAGATGATTGTGTAATTGCGTATTCCCGGAATAGTTCTTTTGAAAAAGATCGGTTGCTCATTATTTTGAATTTAACTCCCCTTCCACGTATGGATTGGGAAATAGTATTAGAAGGAAATGGTTTCAGCGAAGAAATTTTCAATAGTGATGACAAAAAATATTGGGGAGCAGGAGATATAAAAAATACTGTGGTCAGGTATAAAAAGAAAACAAAAGATGAAAAAGATCAAACGCTCATTTTAGATTTGCCACCGCTTTCGGCTATTATACTTAAGTAGAAATTATAATATCATACACTCAGTGCCTATTGATAATATCAATGCCATACCTTACTTTAGCACCATCCAATTTTATCCAATGAAAAAAATCCATCATTTCATTCTCATTTTTACTTGTATTTTCCTTTCCCACTTTTCATTTGCACAAACAGATAGTTCTGATTATTACCTGAAAAAAGGTATTGAAGAAAAAACCAAAGGACGGCTAATGGAGTCGTACAAAGCCTTTGATAAAGCTTATAATTTTAATAAAAATAATGAGCAGGTAGTAGCAGAATTAGCGAAAACGCTTTTTGACTTGCGCAGGTACGCACAGGCCAAAGAAAAATATTTACAATTAGAAAGCATGGGTAATCGTTCGGTAAATACCTATAATCAATTACTTACTCTTTCATACACCGCAAGGCAATATTCGGACATAATAAAATATGCTCAACTGGTAAAAAAAACAGACGCTTCTGCAAAGACGGCATTCTATATTGCCAAAGCTCATTATGACCAGGAAAATTATGGCGATGCAATTAAGTTTTTCAATATAGCAAGCGGGGAAGATCCTACAAATAAGGAAGTGCCTTACCTGATAGCAAGGTCTTATGCCGATATGAATAATTTTAAAATGGCAATTCCTTTTTTTGAAAAAGCCTTAGCGCTCGATCCCAATAATGCACGAATGACTTACGAACTTGCATTGATGTATTATGCCCTTCCCGACGATAAAAAATCACTTGAATATTTATTGTTAGCCGCAGAAAAAGGACTTAAACGAGATAATGAATATCTTGAAAATCTTGCTGTTGCTTTATTGAATAATAAACAAACTGACAAAGGACTTACAATACTTACTGAGGCATTACAACGCCGACCTTCGGACTTAAGCTTACTGAATATGGTAGCAGAGGCAAACTATGAAGCAAAACGATATGATGATGCTATAAAGTATTGGAATCAGGCACTTAGCTATGACAAACAAAATGCAGCCGCATTATATATGATCGGCATGAGCTATCAAAAAAAAGGTGACAAACAAAAAGGAATTGCGCTTTGCGATAAAGCCATTGAAATGGATCCAAGTCTTGCGAAGAACAGACAGAAGATGGAAATGCCGGGCGGGATGTAAATACCTCCCCAAACCCCTCCGGTAGAGGGCTTTGCAGCTGCACACGGCGAGCTTATATTATTTTTGCTTTTGAAATTGATTTTGAAAGCTAATTTAATAATAGTATCATCTATTCTTCTTACTATACATTTTTTAGGAAATATACTTTTTGTATATACCTTTATACAAATACTTTTACATGAAAAATCTTTCTTTAAAAATGGATGATGTTATTTACAATGAGACAGAAAAAATTACTGCTCAAATAAGTAAAAACAGGAATCGCTATATAAATGAAGCAGTACAATTTTATAACATACTGCACAAACGAAAAATAATTTCCCGCCAATTACAAAAGGAATCAAAAATGGTGAGGGAAGAATCCATGAAAGTACTTGCTGATTTTGAAAAATTGCTGGATGATGCTAAAGCAATATGAAGTATGGATTGCTGACCTAAATCCCCGGTATGGTACGGAAACAGGCAAAACGAGACCTGTATTAATAATTCAAACTGATTTACTTAATACATTACATCCATCCACAATTATTTGTCCGATCACAACTAATGTAAAAGCAGAAGTAACTATTTTACGGGTACATCTAACAAAAGGTATTGGGAAGTTGAAAGAGGATTGCGATATTATGATTGATCAAATTCGGGCAATAGATAATAAGCGATTCCTAAAAAAAATTGGCAATCTTAATCAGGAACAAATAGACCTTATTAAAACAAACCTTTCAATTGTACTGGATCTCTGGCCCCCCCTTGGAGGGTAGGGACCACCTCTACATTTTCTCAGGAACCTTTATTCCCAACAATTGCATTGCACTTTTAATAACAGAAGCCGTATTCCTGCATATAGCAAGACGCAAGTTTTTCTTTTCTTCTGACTCCGCATTCATTACAGAATGTTCTGTATAAAATGCATTGAACTGTTTCGCAACCTGAAAAACATAAATAGCAATAACAGAAGGGTTCAGCTCCATAGCCGATTGCTTTACGACCATTCTGTATTGTTCTAATAGTAAAAGCAATTCTTTCTCAAGTTTTTCTAAAGGCAGGTTATTTTCTGACTTAAAATTTTTATTCCCTGCTTTTCTTAAAATAGATTTTATCCGTGCATGGGTATATTGAATGAAAGTCGCAGTGAAGCCGTGAAAGTCTATTGATTCTTCCGGGTTGAAGATCATTCGTTTTTTGGGATCAACCCGAAGTAAAAAAAACTTGAGTGCACCTAAGCCAATAGTATCATATAATTCCTTTAATTCATCTTCGTTGAAGTCTTTTACTTTATCACTTTCTTCAGTATGTTTCGCTGCTATGCTTATCATTTCATCTATCATGTCATCAGCATCCACAACAGTTCCTTCGCGGCTCTTCATACGGCCGCCCGGTAATTCTACCATGCCATAGCTAAGGTGATGAATGCCGTCTGCATAAGGCATACCTAATTTTTTAAGAATTAATTTCAACACCTTCATGTGGTAGTTCTGCTCATCTGCTATCACATAAATACTTTGATCATAGCCAAACTCCTCGTACTTCTGATGTGCAAGTCCGAGGTCCTGTGTGATATAGACTGATGTGCCGTCACCACGCATGACCAGCTTTTCATCTAACCCTTCATCTGTAAGGTCTATCCATACACTGCCGTCTTCTTTTTTGTAAAACACACCCTGCAGCAATCCACTTTCTACGAATTCTCTTCCACGGAGATATGTTTCGCTTTCGTAATATGTTTTTTTAAAATCTATGCCGATGCGTTTGTAAGTTTCATCGAAACCTGCATACACCCATCCATTCATATTGTTCCACAATTCCTTTACTTCCGGTTTGCCCTTTTCCCAATCCACCAGCATTTGCTGCGTGTCCTTCATGATGGGAGCTTCTTTTTCAGCTTCTTCTTTACTCAGTCCTTGTTCTACAAGATCGGCGATTTGCTTTTTATACTCATCATTGAAACGCACATAGTAATCGCCTACAAAATGGTCACCTTTTATGTCTTCTGTTGAAGGTTCAGCGCCATTGCCAAACCTTTGCCAGGCGATCATACTTTTGCAGATATGAATGCCGCGGTCATTGACAATACAGGTTTTGGTGACTTCATTTCCTGTTGCTTTTAAAATCTCCGAAACAGACCATCCTAAAAAAATATTTCGCAAGTGGCCAAGGTGTAAGGGTTTATTGGTATTGGGTGATGAATATTCGACGATTACTTTTCTGCCCTGTGAATGTTGCAGGTGCAAATCGTCTGTAGAAATATTTTCATTTAAAAATTCCGTGAAATATTTATCGTGAATGCTCAGGTTGAGAAAACCTTTGATGAGATTATAATCTTTAATAAAGCCCGGATGAGTTGCGACCATCGCATCGCCAAGTTCTTTCCCAAAAACTACCGGTGAGACAGATAATCTTTTTACTAAAGAAAATAATACAATAGTATAATCGCCTTCAAATTCCGGTTTGGTCTGACTCACAACAATGTCATCGGCGAACACATCCACCTTGTACAATTCTTCTATGGATTTCGCTGCTGCTTCTTTTATTTTTTCCGCAAGGCTCATGCACAATTTTTTGCGAATGTAATGAAACAAAGGCAGGGGACTTAAGTAGTCAATAGTTGCATATTGACAGAATAGTACATCAGTAAAAATGTTTGACATTATTTTCGCTGCTCATGCAGCAGGTACACCACAGGATAGGGGTATTGATTCTCCGGGTTATAGATTTTTTTTACCCACCCTTTAAAAAGATAATGTCGTTGCAGATGTATCGCTATGCAGCTTGCGGCGGCGGCAACACAGTGTTCAATATCTTTCTATATTTTATCTCTTATCATTTCATATTACGCAAGCAGGTTTTAGACCTAGGGTTCGTTGCATTCACTCCCCATATAGCTGCATTTTTTATGGCTTTTGGGGTCACATTTCCCATAGGATTTTACCTGAGCATGTATGTAGTATTCCAGGGTTCTTACCTGCGCAGAAGGATTCAATTGATCCGCTACTTTCTTGTAGCAATTGCCTGTGTCTTTTTAAATTATTTCCTGCTGAAGTTTTTTGTAGAGTATATGCACTGGTATCCAACACCTTCTTTAATGATAACTGCAGCGATCGTAATATTCTTCAGTTATTTATCTCAGAGGCATTTTTCGTTTAAACAAAATAAGAAGCTTTAAATAGCAATCACTTTTTGTCACCCCGACGACGGGTGTCACTGATACTTGTAGCTATACATTTACAATCAGATACAGTCCCGAAACAAAATTCCGGACATGCTGTTTCTCAGCATGACAAAAAAATATAATAAGAATTTTCTAATTGATGGGCACCGAAAGTTTTTGGTTCTAAAAAATTTACACAACTTATAATTTAAGATCCAAATCTCTCACTTCTATTGCAAGCTTTCCTACACAATTCGTTCTTATAAGTAAATGTTCTGGCAGTGCAAAAGCATCGGTAAGCTTAATTGCAGTAACTCCTCCTGCTCCTCTGATTCCTTTTGTCCATTCTTTATTCAGCCAGGTATTCATGGTTTTTGCAGCCGCATCATAATAGGTAGACAAATTGAAAGAAGTAAGTTTTTTTACTTCGGAAGTGATCTTTTTGCTGAACAACCACTTAGCGGTTTTCAATAAAAAACTGTTCGTCTGCAGATCATATTCAAGATTTTCTACCTCGATGGTTTTTTTGTCTGCATTATATACCGGCTTGCCTGTAAAATATGCAGTGCCTGTATGAGAACCTGTAAAATCAACTTTGATATTAAGCCGCCCTGATGCATCACCGGATAAAGAAGCTGACCTTATGATCACATGTTGTTTGATTAAACCTTCAGAAATTTCAAATCTTTTATTGGCCAGGTAGCCATTAAGCACACGGCTGAGCGAATCGTATTGCAGAGCAGCTTCTAAAAAAATATTGAACCCTTCAGGAGTTCTTACAGTACTCAAATTCGGCAATGGTGCCGTAAAGCTATCGGGCTTAATAAAGCTGATGACAGGTGTAGCTGTAATGCCAATATTTACATTTAAGAGATCCTTCTTTGTTAATAGCTTATCCATGCGCAGCTTTTTTGGATTGAGCGTAAAATAACCAATATTCGGGATTGTATAGGTTTGGGAAATTGAGTGCCATGCCTGCTGCATGTATGAGCGAAGGTTGATTAAGCCTAATGAATTCTGCATTTCTTTTTTAGATGCATCAAGTTCCAGTTTCAAACTATTCATAACGGTAGCCGTAATATCCTGTCCCCAAAAACATACACTGCATTTATCCAATGCCTGTGGTTCTTTGCGGATGATTTTTGTCTGCAGCACGTAGTTGGGGCTTAGCCAAAAGCTTGCGGTAAAACCGATATTTACTTTTCTTTCACCTTCTTTGAATCCACAACTACAGTCGTGTGTCCAGGGAGAAATGGCTGTGCCGTTTACACATGCCCTTGTTGCCCCGATGATTTTATAAAAACCTGTAAAATCTATTTGCATTGAAGTACCGTTGCCACTGAATCTGAGTGGTGATCTACGAAATTGGTATTTGTATCGTGTAGCACAGTCTGACTGTACCCAGTCCGTAGGATAATTGGGAGAAGTAAAAAGGGTGTCCACTGTTTTGTCAGCCATTGCAAAAAATTGTCTCAGATTAATACGAATGGGAATATCAATTTCTGAAGGAGGGAGACTATCAAGAGTTTTACGGCTTTGTGCAAAAAGAGGTTTAGCAAAAATTAAAAAAGCGATAAATAAAAAAGTAGTTTTCATGTATTGCAATAATAATAAAAATACGTTTCCGCTTATCATTTCACGCCCGCCCGAACGAACGGCAGGCCAAGATTGCAAAGGAGCAAATCCTCTGAGAAAAAAAATTGTGTTGGTATCACCCCTTTGTGATTCTTTGTGTATACTTAGTGAACATTGTGGTGTAGAAATTCACTGGTGGGAAGATACTTTTCTTAAAAAAAACTTCGTGATCCTTTGTGTTTTAGCGTCTTTGAGGCAAGGTGTTACCGGTTAGCTGGATTCTTCCATCTTTTACCAAGTCTAATAATGGATTCCTTTATTCTTGATGATCTGGTTTCTTCCTTTTTAGCGTTAACGATCCATTCTACATATTCTTTTTTATTGGTAAAGGAAAGTGTGTCAAAGAATTTTTGTTCGGCCATATTCTTCATTAATTCTTTTTCAAAATCATGAGGTAGAGCAATAGTTCTTGCAGCAGCATCAATATAATTATGAATAGGCCGTGACTTTTTAACCACGCCACCTTTTTTCTCTTTTTCCGATTTCAAACGCATACCGAATGCTGACCAGGTTTCATCGAAAGAAATAAGGTTTACAGATTTCAGGCCATGCGGTTTCACTGCTTCCCAGCCATGATCTCTTGTGATATCTGTTTGAATTTTCGATGTCCCTTTGGGAAAATATATCCATAAAAGAATGCCTTCTTTCATCATCTTCATCACTTTTGAAAGCTCACTCCCCATTTGAGTTTTGTCTTTTACAAACCAATGTATTTGATGAAAGGTTTTTCCATTCTTCATGATTTTTACTTCTCCCGGCAAATGATCAAGTTGTGCGGGAAAATTTTCCGGCGCATTGATAGTCATTAAAGTTTGGCCTTCCCTAATCTTTAGTTTTTCTGCAACGGATAATGCAGGCATAAAAAATTTATTAGTCTCAAAATTAAAAATCTTTTGCTACGCTGGTATAAGCTACCCCTTGCTCAATAGATAACAGAAAGATGAAAGGAGCGACGTCCGCCCGTGCCGGTACGGACGGGCAAGAAAAGCCTAATAGCAGCACCTCAGCTTAGTACATAATATTTTGAAATCCTTGGGCTCCAGAAAACCAACCGAGAAACTTGATTAATTCCCAACTAAAAGCTTCAAACTCCGTCCGAACAGCTCCCGCCGGGCGGGTATAAACTTCTTTCTTTCTGCCAAAATTGCACCTTCGAGCCAGCGGCATAATCATTGATAAACAAGACTGACCTGCCTACCGTCAGGCAGGCTATAAAAATTAAGTTATCAATGGGAAAAATAATAGGTATAGACTTAGGTACAACCAACAGTTGTGTATCGGTAATGGAAGGTAATGAACCGGTAGTGATAGCAAATGATGAAGGACGCCGTACTACACCTTCGGTAGTAGCTTTTCTTAAGAATGGTGAGCGTAAGGTGGGAGATCCGGCAAAGCGGCAGGCTATTACCAATCCGCAAAATACCATCACGAGTGTAAAGCGTTTTATGGGACGCCGCCACGATGAAGTAACAGAAGAAATAAGCCATTGGAGCTATAAAGTAGCCAAAGGTGACAATAATACGGTACGTATAGATATAGATGGCAGGTTATATACGCCACAGGAAATCTCGGCTATGGTACTTCAGAAAATGAAGAAAACCGCTGAAGATTATCTTGGTCAGGAAGTGACTGATGCTGTGATTACAGTACCTGCCTATTTCAATGATGCGCAACGCCAGGCCACAAAAGAAGCCGGTGAAATAGCAGGATTGAATGTACGCCGCATCGTAAATGAGCCAACTGCAGCGGCTCTTGCTTACGGTCTGGATAAAGGTGGAAAAGATCATCACATCGCAGTGTTTGACCTGGGTGGTGGTACGTTTGATATTTCCATTCTTGAATTAGGCGAAGGCGTATTCGAAGTAAAATCAACTAATGGTGATACACACCTTGGTGGTGATGACTTTGACAAAGTGATCATGGACTGGCTGGCCGAAGATTTCAAAAAAGATGAAAATGTAGATCTTCGAAAAGATCCTATGGCTTTACAGCGTTTGAAAGAAGCGGCTGAAAAAGCTAAAATAGAATTGTCTTCTTCTTCCGAAACTGAGATCAACCTTCCTTATGTGACAGCAATCGAAGGAGTGCCTAAGCACTTAGTAAAAAAACTAACCAGGGCAAAATTTGAACAACTTGCAGATAATCTTTTTGCCCGTTGCCTCAAGCCTTGTGAAGCAGCATTAAAAGATGCAGGTTATAATGCATCTCAAATTGATGAAGTGATTCTTGTGGGTGGTTCTACACGTATTCCTAAAGTACAGGAGATCGTGGAAAAATTCTTTGGTAAGAAACCAAACAAGAGTGTGAACCCGGATGAAGTGGTGGCGATTGGTGCAGCCATACAGGGGGCAGTTTTAACAGGTGAAGTAAAAGATGTTTTATTGTTGGACGTTACTCCTTTGTCGCTGGGTATTGAAACAATGGGTGGTGTAATGACAAGATTGATTGACAGCAACACAACTATTCCAACCAAAAAATCTGAAACGTTTTCTACAGCAAGCGACAATCAACCCGGTGTACAAATTCATGTGCTGCAAGGTGAACGTCCAATGTCTTCTCAAAACAAAAGCCTTGGTATGTTTAATCTTGATGGACTGCCACCGGCACCCCGTGGTGTACCCCAGGTAGAAGTTACTTTCGATATAGATGCGAATGGTATATTACATGTAACGGCAAAAGATAAAGGGACCGGAAAAGAACAAAAAATCCGGATTGAAGCAGGCAGTGGATTGAATAAAGAAGAAGTGGAAAAGATGAAAGCTGAGGCCAAAGCAAATGAAGAAAGTGATAAGATAGAAAAAGAAAAAGTTGAAAAGATAAATGGGGCAGACAGCCTTATTTTCCAAACAGAAAAGCAACTTAAAGAATTTGGTGATAAAATACCAGATGAAAAAAAGGCTCCGATAGAAACTGCACTGGAAGGTTTGCGGGCCGCTCATAAAACACAGGACGTAACACAGATAGATAGCGCTATGACAGCACTAAATACAGCATGGACCGCAGCCAGTGAAGAAATGTATAAGGCTACGCAAGGTGCTCAACCGGGAGCAGATGAAAATGGCAATCAACATGGAGGTCAGCAACAAGGCAGCAATGCGGGTTCAGAAACCGTTACTGATGCTGAATATGAAGAAGTGAAATAAATACAATTGTATCTAAAAAGAAACCCCGCAATTCGCGGGGTTTCTTTTTAGCCGTTGAAAAATAAAATGACACTTTAATGAAAATTATTTTTTTGACTGGACCGTTTTTTTCCTAAACCATTATTGATTGCGTATAAAGGATTAAATACAACTACAAATGCTTTTTCTGCGAAATTAAACCCGTTTTTTCGCATACCTAATGTCAGCAAATGGGTTGCTTCACCTAAGAGTGCTCCTCCAAGGGGAGTTATTATTAAGTCTTGAATGCTGGGTCTTTCTGCAACACCTTCTACCACATATTCCCAAAAATTAGATTGCAGGGTAGAAAAAGCAAAGGATTGTACTATTGTAGCATTCTGACTGCGCAATGCATTATAATAATAGGAACCCGCCACAGGATGTCCTATGTAGTTAAGTCCCCAATCATCTTTATCCCATATAGGAGGTTTGGACCATGAAGTTTTTAAATTTCGCATAGCATCCTTCATCCAATCATCTTCCCATTTGGTAATGTGTTTTGGGAGCAGGATCAATATACCCATCCCTAACATTTCAATTCCTCCTATAAACAATTCTCCACGGCCGAATTTTTTTCTAAGTGGGGCATTGTAATTACGTAACTGGAATGTCTCGGATTCAGCAGAGCTTGCAAAAAGTGAAAATTTTTTTTTGCGGATGGAGTCTTTGAAATGAAAGTTGTGAGAAGTATTTCTCTTCCAAGTTTTGGAAAACAATTTAAATTTCAAATCTTTATTTTCTTTTATCCCCAGTAATGACAGTTTAGTTTCTTCAGATCGTTGTACTTCCAATTGTTTACCTGATGTAATTAAGGATGAGTAAATGGAAGTATCTATACCAGGCAGTATAAGGTTATTGCCTACACTATCCTGGGCGACACAAGAATAGGAAAAAGCAAAAAATGAAACAAGTAAAATAAAATTTTGACAAGAGGAGATATTCCTGATGAAGCGGGGTAAATTAATATTGATATTTATTAGCAATAAAATCCTAAATATTTAAGCCTCAAATTAAAGATTTTTCTTAAATTATAATATAACGGATTAAATAATATCCATAGCCATTACAAAGAATGTAGTAACAAAGGGAATGATCATAGTAAGCCAGGGCCAATGAACTGCAATGGCAAATATCAAAGCTGCAGAAGAAATAAAAAATAATATCCAGTATAGCCCTTTAGATTTATGCTTGGCTTCCATGCAAAAAAATTTTTACAAAAATAGTGGAGCTGCTTTTTGAACTCCTAATTTTTTTTGACTTTCATTTCACGTTTGCCTTTAGTACTTTCGTCCACTTCGTGTAATATACACACATTTCACTATAAACTGCAAAAAACAGAAGGGATGATCATTGAGTTTTATTTAAGATTTCGCACTCAATACGGGCAACAAATTTCAGTAACTATAAATACCATATTGAAAAATGGATCTGTTGACACGCAAGTATTACCACTCCGGTTCTATAATGCTGACTTCTGGTGGGCAACACTGGGTTTAGAGCATACTCTTTCAAAAAATGTGCAATATCAATACACATTACACTCCGAGTCAGGCGAGGCTATTATGGAAGCCGAAAAAGAAAGAAAAATTGAAATTGAAAACACGAAACAAACAAATATTATATTGATAGATACCTGGAATCCAAAAGGACAGGTAGAGAACACTTTTTACACAACTCCATTCAAAAATGTTTTTTTCTCCAAAACCAAAAAGAACTTCAATAAACACTACAAAACATACACTCATATATTTAAAGTAAAGGCACCCCTGTTGACAAAGGATGAAACCATTTGTATTACAGGCAGTGCAGAAGCTTTAGGAAACTGGAATACCCACGAACCTTTCCTGATGGAAAGGGTTGGAGATTGGTTTACCGCAAAGGTGAACATAGCATATTCTGATTCTCCAATAAGTTATAAATATGGAGTATTCGATTTTCATGCAAAGTTTTTTGTCCGTTTTGAAAAAGGAGATAACCGCACCATCACAGCACAGGAAGGTCAAAATACACTAACGATAATACATGATGATTTTGTGCATTTACCAAACAATTCATGGGGAGGTGCAGGAGTAGCCATCCCTGTTTTTAGTTTGAAGACTACTACCAGTTTTGGAACAGGAGAATTTACTGACCTGAAATTACTTGTTGATTGGGCAGTGGAGACCGGTTTAAAAATGATTCAAATACTCCCTGTTAATGATACATCGGCAACTATGACCAATCAGGATTCATATCCTTATGCTGCAATTTCTGCTTTTGCGCTGCATCCATTATACATCAACATACATAAAGTTGCCGGAAAAAAATATGCTTCACATATCAAAACAGTAAGTAAAAAACAAAGGCAATTGAATGCGTTGCCAGAATTGGATTATGCACAAGTCATTTCTTTCAAAATGAAACTTGTACGTGAAATATATGATTTACAGGGAGAATATTTCTTAAAAGAAAAAGAGTATCAGTTATTTTTTGTAGAAAATAAACACTGGCTGAAACCTTATGCAGCCTTTTGTGCCTGTCGTGATAAGTATGGTACTGTTGACTTTTCGAAATGGAAAACACATGCACTATATAGTGAAACTGAAGTTGACAAACTTTCTCTCTCAAAGTCAAGGTGGGTAAAAGATATACGTTTTTATTATTTCATTCAATATCAATTGCATTTACAATTGACTGAAGTTGCAGATTATGCACACAAAAAAGGTATTGCACTAAAAGGCGATATTCCTATTGGTATATACCGCTACAGTGTAGACGCCTGGACAGCCCCGCAACTTTATAATATGGATTGGCAGGCCGGAGCACCACCGGATGATTTTGCTATCAAAGGACAGAACTGGGGATTTCCTACATACAATTGGCAAAAAATGGAAGGCTCCGGTTTTGACTGGTGGAAAAAACGTTTCAGCCAAATGAGTAATTATTTCGATGCCTTTCGTATTGATCACATTCTTGGTTTTTTTCGCATCTGGAGTATTCCGATACATGCTGTAGAAGGTATCCTCGGCCGATTTGTGCCTGCTATACCTATTACAAAAGATGATTTTCGCAACAGAGGAATTCTATTTGATCGTAACCGGTATTGTACACCTTTTATTACTGAAGAATTTCTTTTGGAAAAATTCGGAACAGATACAGATAGCGTAAAAGAAAATTTTTTAAACCAAAATGAGCAGGGTATTTATGGACTTAAAAATGAATTTAGTACACAACAAAAAGTGCTGGATCACTTCAATTCAATTGAACACTCAAAGGAAAATGAAAGTATAAAAAAAGGCTTGTTTGATTTGATTTCAAATGTGATTTTGATAGAAGAAGGAGAGGAGCAAAACCGCTTTCATTTCCGAATCTCCATAGAGCAAACTTATTCTTTTCATCAGCTCGATCAACAATCAAAGGATAAATTAAAAGTTCTTTACGTAGAATATTTTTATCACAGGCAAGATGTATTTTGGAAAAATGAAGCAATGAAAAAACTTCCTTTTTTAAAAGAAGCAACTGACATGCAGATCTGTGGTGAAGACCTCGGTATGGTACCTCACTGTGTTCCGGAAGTGATGCAAAACTTAGGAATACTAAGCCTGGAAATACAAAGGATGCCAAAAAATCCAAATACGGCTTTTTTCAATCCAAAAGATGCACCCTATCTTTCTGTGATCACACCTTCTTCTCACGACATGAGTACTATAAGAGGTTGGTGGGAAGAGAACAGGAATAACACACAAAAATTTTATAATACCATACTGGATTTTGCAGGTGAGGCTCCTTATTTCTGTGAACCCTGGATCAATAGAGCCATTATACTCCAGCATTTGTACTCGCCCGCCATGTGGAGCATATTTCAATTGCAGGACATCCTCGGCATGAGTGATATTTTACGCAGAGAAAACCCATATGAAGAAAGGATAAATCAACCCGCCGACCCGAACCATTATTGGAAATACCGTATGCACCTGAGACTGGAGAGCCTTATAAAAGAAACAGGCTTTAATACTGAATTGAAAGACTATATAATGAACAGCGGTAGAGGTTACTAATCAGCTTTGTTCTCAATGAATGAAATAAGAAATACAATTTGCCCATCCTGTAATTCAGTCATTGATGGAAAGTTTTGTACTTCATGTGGAGAGAAAAGAATTTCAGCCCATGATTTTTCACTCAGGCATTTTATCGAAGAAAGTATTGAAGGATTTACACATTTTGATAATAAGTTCTTTCGTTCCATCAAATTATTATTTACCAGGCCGGGATTATTGAGCAGGTATCATTCAGAAGGGAGAAGAGTACGCTACATGAAACCTTTTCAGCTTTTTATCATTAGCAACATTTTGCTTTTTTTGATTCTTGGAAAACAAAATCCTTTTTCTATTTCTCTCAATGCTTATCAATATTATAAGCCTTACATTTTTTTTAATACTGCGGAAATCATCACTCAGCAAGCAGGAACCGGCGAAGCATTCATGCAAAATGCTTCATTGTTCAATGAACGCATGGCTACTGCTTCTAAAGCATTCATTGTTTTTTTCATTCCCGCTTTTGCATTGTTTGCTTTCGTTGTATTTATAAATAAGAAAAAATATTTATCCGAACACCTGGTTTTTGTTACTCATATATTTTCTTTTATTGTTTATTACTACATTCTTATTTATCTGCTTATCCAATGGCCCTTCTATTATTTTACGGGCAATAGTTACAATTCTTTTTTTGATCAGGCAACACTGCTGGTAAATCTGGTTGTGATTGCTGTCTATTTCTCCATTGCTTCATATACTTTTTATAAAGTAAAAAAATGGCACGCTGTATTGGCAGGCATTTGTGCAGCTTTTATTTTCTTTATTACTCTTTTTGCTTACAGGATGTTGTTGTTTTACAAGCTGGTTTATTCACTTAATTAATGAAAGTTGCATATAAAATATTTAACCTGAGATTCAAACATCCTTTTGGAATATCCAGGGGTGTAAAAACGCACCAGCCTACTTTTATCATAGAGCTGGAACACTTGGGCTGGAAAGGATATGGGGAAGCGCCTGCTATATCGTACTACCATATCCCTGTTGAAAAAATGCAGCAAGACCTGGAAAGAAAAAAGATGTTCGTAGAAAAATTTGCATTTACCGAACCGGACAGATATTGGCATTACCTGCATCATTTATTTCCAATGAACCCATTTCTGGTCTGTGCTTTGGATATGGCAGGGTGGGATCTTTATGGAAAAATGAAGGGGAAAACCCTAAATAAATTTTGGAACAATAATACACATGGAAATCCGGTTACTGATTATACAATTGGCATTGATAGTATAGAAAAAATGATTGAAAAAGTAAAAGAAAAAGAATGGCCAATTTATAAGATCAAGTTAGGAACACCCAATGATGTGGAAATCGTAAGTGCATTAAGAAAACACACTGATGCAATTTTTAGAATTGATGCGAATGCAGCCTGGACAGTGAAAGAAGCTTTGGAAAAAATAACTGCATTTAAAGAGTTGGGAGTACAATTTATAGAACAACCCTTAGCCAAAGATGAATGGGAAGGAATGAAAATTCTTTATAATGAATCGCCTTTGCCATTGATAGCAGATGAAAGTTGTGTGGGTGAAGGCGATGTGGAAAAATGTCACCAGCATTTTCACGGAATCAATATTAAGCTTACAAAATGCAGCGGAATCACACCGGCACTCCGCATGATAAAACATGCCCGCTCATTGAATATGAAAGTGATGATGGGTTGTATGAATGAATCTACCATTGGTTCTGCAGCGGTTGCACATCTGTCATCCCAAATAGATTATCTTGATGTAGATGGTCCTTTATTATTGGAAGAAGATATAGCAACCGGGCTTGTGTATCATAGTAATGGAAAAGTGGAAACTTCTACCGAACCCGGTCTGGGAATTCATTTTACAGATCTCCACACTATATGAGATAGAATTTCTAATCCAAATTTTGAACCTTCGTTCGGGGTCATTTTTTGAAGCCGGAAAAATAAAAAACCAAGCATTTCCTGCAAGAGTAAAGTTTACTGATAAAACAAGTACTTTTTCATTGCGTAATAGTTTAAGATTACATATTTTTATGTCTTCTTGAAATCCAAATCCTTTATACTAACCATACTGGTGCTCACAATGCATACTGCATTTAGCCAGGATCCTGATAGAAGCTGGCGGTTAGGAGTATTTGGAGGAATTATGAATTACCAGGGAGATCTTCAACCTTCAAGTTTTGAATTCGATCGTTCGCATTTTAAATTAAGTATCTGGGTCCGGAAAAATCTAACAAATAAACTTTCTCTGCGAGGCGGCATTGGACAAGGCACATTAGCTGCAGCAGATAAATATAACCGTGATTATCTCCAGCCCCGGAATTTAAGTTTCAAAACTAAAATCCAGGAAGCTTTTGTCACTTTGGATTTTACTTTATTTGATCTCACTCAATATAAAATTTCCCCTTTTGTGTATGGTGATTTTATTCTTTTTCATTACAATCCTTTTTCCTATGATGAAAAAGGAAATAAGATTTATTTACAACCATTAAGCACCGAGGGACAAGGTCTTGCCGATTATCCTGACAGGAAGGTTTATAAATTAACACAACCGGCATTAGGTTTTGGAGGGGGTCTTAAATTTGCAATAAATGATAATATCAGGTTAAGTATAGATGCTTCTCAAAAGAAAACTTTCACTGATTACCTTGATGATGTCAGCACCTCCTATGCAGATCAGGGGAAATTACTGGCAGCCAAAGGGCAGACTTCAGTAGATATGGCATACAGAGGAGACGAGGTAGTGAACCCCAAACCATACCCAAATGAGGGTGAGCAGCGCGGCACACCGACCGAAATGGATTGGTACTACCATTTTGGATTAAGTGTCGAAATAAATTTCAGTGCAATAAAGAATCCTTTTAGTGGAATGTCCTTTCCAAGAGGTAATTCCAGAAGAGGCTGTCCAAGGGTTTTTTAAGATTTCAGATAGCTTAGGATTTGTAGGTTTGCGCATAAAAGTTTCAATGCGCCTTTTTATTTTTTTTATTTTTTTATTTACTTCATCAATTTCTTATGCGCAATTACGCTTAGGAGTTTTCGCAGGTATAAGTAATTACCAAGGTGATGTGGTTCAAACTGCTAACGTTTTACGATTTTCTAAACCTGCATTTGGCGTTACAGGTAATTATGAAATATCTGAAAGAGTTACTCTGCGAGGAGGACTTACTTTAGCTAAGATTGCAGGAGACGATAAATACAATGTTGAAAGTGTACGGTTTCGAAACCTTAACTTCCAAAGCAAAATCACAGAAGCCAGTTTAATAGGTGAGTTCAATGTATTTAATGTAAATAATATTAAGTGGTCGCCTTATCTGTTCGCAGGTGTAGCCGCCTTTCATTTTAATCCATACACAATCGATAATTCAGGAAATAAAGTATTTCTAAAACCATTAAGTACAGAAGGGCAGGGATTACCAGGTTATGCAAAACCTTACTCTTTGACCCAATTGTCCATTCCCTTTGGAGGTGGCATAAAATATTCTATAAATGAAACTACAAGTATTGGTCTGGAAGTAGGGTTAAGAAAATTATTAACTGATTTTATAGATGATGTAAGTACAAACTATGCTGATGAGGCAGACTTGTTCGCAGCAAAAGGTCGGCAGGCAGTTGATCTATCTTATCGGGAAGATGAATTACCGGGTGGTAATCTATCCTATCCTTCTAAAGGATCGCAACGTGGCCTTGCTGTAAGGAAAGACTGGTACTACCTTACGGGATTGCATTTGACGTTTGATCTTTTCAATGATAAAAAAGGCAAAAGATATTTTCTAAGCGGAAAGCTGGAGAAAAAAGGGTACGGTTGTCCTACCGTTCCACTTTAATATTTTCATAAGGCAAGCCTTGTTAATTTTGCCATTCAATGGCATATAAAAATCTTCAGCAATTTATAGATGTACTCGAAAAGGAAGGCGAGTTGATCCGCATCAAATCTTACGTCAATCCCTATTTAGAAATAAGCGAAATCACGGACCGCATTAGTAAAACTTCTGGGGGGGGGAAAGCACTGCTTTTTGAAAATACAGGGTTTGATTTTCCTGTGCTAATGAATGCTTATGGCAGTGAACACCGCATCTGTCTTGCACTCGGTGTAGCTCACCTTGACGACGTTGCAAAAGAAATTGAAAGATTATTTCATTTACTTTCTTCACCTAAAGAAAACATATTAGACAAACTAAAACTACTTCCGCAACTGCACCAGTTTGGCAGTTGGATGCCTAAGATAAAGTCGGGTAGGGGGGAATGTCAGCAGGTTGTGATGTCCACACCTGATATTACAAAACTTCCTGTTATTACTTGTTGGCCAAAAGACGGTGGTCCATTTGTTACACTTCCTGTCATTCACACTAAAGACCCGAATACATCAGCCCGAAACGTAGGCATGTACAGAATGCAGGTCTTTGGCCCCACATTATCCGGTATGCATTGGCATAAGCATAAAGTTTCTGCAAAGCATTTTACTGAGTATAAAAAACTGGGCAAGCGAATGCCTGTAGCAGTTTCGCTTGGTGGCGATCCTGTTTATGCCTATTCTGCTACTGCGCCATTACCAGAAAACGTTGATGAATACATGCTTGCAGGTTTTCTCCGCAAGCGAAAAGTAGAGTTGGTTAAATGCCTTACTCAACCAGAAATAGAAGTGCCTGCTGATGCAGATTTTGTAATTGAAGGATATGTTGACCCTGCAGATGAACTGATATGGGAAGGGCCTTTCGGTGATCATACTGGGTATTATTCGTTGCCTGATTGGTATCCCAGGTTTCATATTACCTGCATTACCCATAAGCGAAATGCAATATATCCCGCCACTATTGTTGGTATTCCCCCGCAAGAAGATGCATGGCTCGGAAAAGCAACTGAACGTATTTTTTTAGCGCCAATGAAAATGACAATGATCCCTGAAATACTAGATATGGAAATGCCTGTAGAAGGAGTATTTCACAACCTTGTGATTGCACAAATAAAAAAAGAATATGCAGGTCAGGGACAAAAAGTAATGAATGCCATGTGGGGAGCCGGACAGATGATGTTCAACAAAATACTTGTACTTGCGGATGAAGGAGTAAAGATTCAGAACTATGAAGAACTTGCACAATATGCATTTAAAAACCTAAATCCTGCAACAGATATAAACTTTTCTCAAGGCCCTATGGATGTGTTGGATCACAGTTGCAGCAAACTGGGATTCGGTGGAAAAATGTGCATAGATGGAACCGGAAAATTTGATGAAGAAAAAGATGATAGCAACTTAACCGTTGATAATGTATCAGTAGGACAAGGTATTTTCCAGAACTTTCCCGAAGTAAAAACGATCAATACAGCTTTGCTCCAAAAAAATATACCGGTGATCATTCTTTCCGTACAGAAAAACCGGAGAGGACATATTCGGGAACTTCATGAGCAGTTATGCAGGTCAGTTGAGATAGAGGGGATTAAAATGATTCTTTACGTAGAACATAGTGTAGATGCAGAAGATTTGAGTGTAGCGCTCTGGCGGTTTTGTAATAACATGGACCCAAAAAGAGATTCGATTTTGGTGCAGCGCCCTGCAGTTATTCATCCGGGAAAAACTTTTAATTGCATGGGATTGGATGGTACGAGAAAAACAAGGATACATGATAATTTTCAGCGTGACTGGCCGAACATAGTTGTATCAAATGATGAAACGATAAAGTCTGTAGATGCAAAATGGGAAAGTTTGGGACTGGGAGCATTTTTGCCTTCGCCTTCTTTAAAATTTAAGGGCCAGATGTATGGAGAAGAAGCAGTTGTTGCTTAAATTTATAGCAACAAATTCTTAGCATGAAACAGGAGTTTATTACTTCTATAGGAAAGGTTATTAGGGAAAGGGATGTTCTATTTATAAAAAATCTCAATTTTAAATTTCATCATGGCCTCGTTTATGAATTACTCCCCCCTATAGCTTGGATTTTATATGCTCTTTCCTGGTTCATTAGTATTGAGAATAATTTTGAACTTTTTATGGGATTCGTAGTAAGCTTTATTGCTTTCTTTCACTTTTATCCTTTTTATGATTTAATTTTTAAACGAAGTCTATCAAAACGGATTCCCTTACAAAGAATTGAATCTTTCGAGGTCAAACAAGGAGAATCCCTTTTAGAAACAGATGTCATTCTACATCTTAAAAATGGTAGATATAGAAAAATAGTTTTCAGAACACTCGAAAAACAATATGAACCTTTTACAGAATTGCTTTCTCAATACACTGCACAATTTCCTATGCCAATTCAGAGTTAGAGAAATGCTTCACTTTTCCACTGTCTAAAAATATTCAATGAAAAATTTCTTTACATGGTCTTTTACCTGCCTGCTGAGCCTGGCGGGATTATCTCAGGCTTCCAATCCTGACAACACTCTACTATGGCGCATAAGTGGTAAAGATTTAAAAGCACCTTCTTATTTATTTGGAACCATACACATGATCTGTGGAGATGATATACAATTGAGTGATAGCCTCCGCTCCGCTATCCGCAAGTCGGACAATGTTTATCTGGAAGTGGATTTAAATAATTTGTTCGAAATGATAAGTATCGTTTCTAAAATGAAAATGAATGGTGATACAACTTTATCAGATCTTGTAACTCCCTCCGAATACGAGAACATAAAAGCATTTTTTAAAAGCCAGAAAAGCATCCTTCCTTTTTCAATGATGGAAACTTATAAGCCCATGCTTACAGCTTCTACCTTAATGCAAAGCAGCATGGAATGTGATAACGCTGTAGCAATGGAGCAACTCATTATGGCCCAGGCAAAAAAAGACGGTATAAAGATCAAAGGGCTTGAAACCATGGCTTATCAAATGAGCATATTCGATAGCATTCCCTACAAGTTGCAAGCGCAACAATTAGTGCAATATGTAAACGATTATGGAAAGAATGATGATAACAAAGAATTCGAGGAATTAATAACAGCATACCGCAACCAGGAATTACAAAAATTGGAAGACCTGACAAAAAAAGGGGACGCAAGTTTAGATCAGTTTGCCGATGTACTGCTTTACAACCGAAACAGAAACTGGGTGAATAAAATGGAAACACTTATGCCTGAAAAATCTGTGGTGATAGCAGTAGGAGCGGGGCACCTGCCCGGTGAATTTGGTGTGATCAAACTATTGCGCAAAGCAGGTTATAAAGTAGAACCGGTGAAGAATGAAATGATAAAAAAGGGGGAAAAGCAATTATAAAATAAGGATAATGGTAATTTACAGAATGACAGTATCCAAAACCTTTAAATTTTTTCCAATAATAACTAAAGATCAAATAAAGTTTTCAAAATCGTAGTACCAACTTATCAATACGGATGATTCAATTATTATTTTCGGGCTGCTTTACCGTCATTAGCCCTCCGTCATCAGTTATCCACTTACCCCTGTTCAAGACCTGAGAAAAAGAAATCCCCTTCAATTTTTGCATTCTCATCGCTATCGCTTCCATGTACGGCATTCTCCCCCATAGAGGTTGCAAATAATTTACGTATTGTACCTTCATCTGCTTTTGCAGGATCGGTAGCGCCGATCAAAGTTCTGAAATCAGCTACTGCATTATCTTTTTCCAGAATAGCAGCAATGATAACGCCGCTGCTCATGAATTGCACCAGTTCACCATAAAAAGGACGTTCTTTATGTACCTCATAAAATGCACCGGCTTTTTCTTCTGTCAGGCGCAATTGCTTCAATGCTACAATGCGAAAACCCCCCTTAATTATTTTATCCAGTATAGCTCCTGCGTGCCCATTCTTCATCGCATCAGGCTTAACCATCGTAAAAGTTCTGTTAGTCATTTTGTTGTTTATGCCGGGCGAAGATATAAGAACGGGTTGAAAATATATTCTTCTCTTTTAGGTGATCATCTTTTAAAAATTGTTTTTAGTTTTTATAAGTTTTAGAAGACCTGAATTTCAACACGAAGTTCACAAAAACAGCATCAATTAGACACTAAGATTAGTGTTCTTAGTGCCTCACTTCTGTGGACTTTGTGGTGTTTCCCTGAATAATGCTTGCGTAACTGATTAGTTACATATATATTTGTAACCAATTAGTTACATGATTTAAAATTTATATGAGAAGAGACGTTTTTCAGGCTATTGCCGATCCAACCAGGAGGGACATTATTAATCTTGTAGCTAACAATTCATTGAACTTAAATGCAGTGGCAGAGCAATTCGAGATCAGCCGACCCGCTATTTCCAGGCATATAAAAATTCTCACTGAATGTGGCTTAATTATCATCAGGCAGGAGGGCAGAGAGCGCTTTTGTGATGCTAATCTCAATGCACTTGCAGAAGTATCCCATTGGGTGGCACCTTATCGCAGATTCTGGACAAAAAAGTTTGATGCACTGGAAAATTTTCTTGGGAGAGAACAGGCGACAACAACCAATATTAAATCACCAAAAAAATCAAAAAGAAAATGAAACCAGAACCCTTTATTATTGAACGGACATATAATGCATCTGTTGAAAAAGTATGGAAAGCTATCTCTGACCGGGAGCAAATGAAACAATGGTATTTTGACATTCCTGAATTTGAAGCTGTAGTTGGCTGTGAATTTGAATTTGAAGGCACCTCTCAGGATGGTAAGTGCTATTTGCATAAAAGCAAGGTGACTGAGGTAATTCCAAACAAAAAATTGCAATATAGCTGGAGGTATGAAGGTGAGCCCGGAAATTCTTTCGTAACATTTGAATTATTTAGGGAAGGTAATGGCACTCGTGTACGTTTGACACATGAAGGTTTGGAAACATTTCCTGTACACCCTGATTTCGCAAAGGAAAACTTTGCAAAAGGCTGGACAGAAATTATCGGTACTTTACTTAAAGAATTTGTTGAAGACGGCCCCATGTTCCCGGGTGTTGGAAATAGGGCATAGACTTTTTTATACCAATCTTGTATTTACATAAATAATTAGTTGAAATAATTTTGCTGCGCCTTTGCTATTACAACTTTGCGGCTTTGCCTGCCCGTGCAGGCGGGCGAGAAAATGTATTATATTCGATAGTGACCGTGAAGAACGGAGTTTAATGCATTTTGCCGTAGGTTTGCGCCTCTTTATGCAGGCCGTTCAGGAAATATATTCCCAAATATCATTACCAAAGAAAAAGATCGCCATTACCATGCATCAAAAACCTGATGCAGATGCAATGGGCTCTACTTTGGGTTTATATCATTTTCTAAAGCAACTGGGACATGAAGTGAAAGTGATTTCTCCTACCAACTGGTCACGCTGGCTCAACTGGATGGAAGGTGTAGATGAAATAATAGATTATGAACTCAATAAGGCAAACGCAGATCTTTATCTTGATGGAGTTGACTGGCTTTTTTGTCTTGACTTCAATCACTTTAACCGAACAAAAAATCTTGCACCAAAATTAAAAGAACTCAGTTGTACTAAGATTTTAATTGACCACCACCAGGAGCCTGATACGGCCGCTTTTCAATATGGGATTTCCAATACTGCAAAAAGCTCTACCTGTGAAATGGTCTATGACTTTATTGTAGGCTCAGGGCATAGGGATAAGATAAATAAATTTATCAGTGAATGCTTGTATGCAGGGGTGGTGGCTGATACCGGATCATTTCGTTTTTCCTCCACACATGCCAGTGTGCACCACATGGTGGCTTCAATGAAAGAACAAGGATTGGAACATGTGAAAGTGCACGAAGCATTATTTGACAACCATTTGGAAAACCGCCTTCGTTTTTTAGGTCATGTATTGATCAACCGTATGGAAGTGATCTATGAATTCAATACAGCGCTTGTAAGTATCCCGAAAAATGATATATTAAAATTTGAAATCAAAACCGGGGATACCGAAGGGTTGGTAAATTATCCCTTATCTATAACAGGAATCAAACTGGTAGGCCTCGTGATAGACCGTGACGAAGAACGAAAATGGTCTTTTAGGAGCAAAGGCAGCTTTGATTGCAATACATTTGCCCGAAAATATTTTGAAGGCGGCGGTCATTTCAATGCATCAGGTGGCAGGGATTCAGAGTCATTGCAAAATACAGTGCTCCGGTTCAGGAATGCCATAAATGAAAACAAAAATCTTTTACACTAAATAAAAATAGAATGCAATTAGCAAAAAACTTCTTTTACGTAACAGTGCTCATCATGGTGGGTAGCGGATGCAACAAGGTGGATTTCAAAAAAACAAAAGGCGGTATGCCTTATAAAGTATTTGCCGGCAAAAACGGTAAAAAGATCGAAAACGATAAGTTCGTAAAAATGCAGGTGGAGCAAAAAATAAAAGACAGTGTAGTTTTTACATCATATACAGGATTACCGATCTACTTCCAGGTGAAGCCTGCTCCACAAACTTATGATCCCTCTGAAATATTTACAGAATTGAAAGAAGGGGATAGCTTGTACACTGTGCAGATGATGGACACTTTTATAAAAAGAAATCCTACGATCCTGCAACAGACTACATTCAAGAATGGAGATAAGATCACTACTTCTTTTAAAATTGTGAAAGTATTTGACAACGAAGCCGAATCTAAAAAAGATGAAGAAGGAGAGCGGATGGCATTTGTAGCAAGAGAAGAAGTTGTGTTGAAAGATCATTTATCAAAAAAAGGCATCAATGCACAAAGAACGGGTTCAGGTACTTATGTAGAGATTCAAAACCCCGGCACCGGCCCTCAGGCCGATTCGGGTAAATATGTATCTGTAATGTACAAAGGTCAGACATTAGCCGGGAAAGTATTCGATACCAATATGGATACATCATTCAAACATACAGAGCCAATGGTCTTTACTGTAGGTGTAGGCCAGATGATCCGTGGCTTTGATGAAGGCGTGCGTTTATTGAAAAAAGGTGGGAAGGGTAGAATTTATATTCCTTCAACACTAGGCTATGGACCTCAATCTCCATCGCCGGATATCAAACCTTATGAGCACCTGGTGTTTGATGTGGAAGTACTCGATGTGTTGAATGCTGCACCGCCACAAAAAACACAACCCGGAATAGATACTACTGGAGGAAATTAATTTATTAAACTGGATACATGTTTAATGAAGAGCAGGTTTTTCCTGCTCTTTTGCTTTTGTATAAGCACTTACCAACTTCACAGCTTCAACGGCTTCCTTTACATCGTGAACACGAAGTATAGAAGCGCCATTCATAAGAGCAATAGTGTTAAGTACTGTTGTACCATTCAGAGCATCTGCAGGTTCTATATTGAGGGTTTTATAAATGGTAGCCTTACGGGAAAGACCTGCCAGTATGGGCTTTCCCAGGTTTTTGAAAAAATGGAGCGATGAAAGCAATTTTAAATTGTGATCTGCAGTTTTTCCAAAACCAAAACCCGGATCAACAATAATATCATCAATACCAGCTGCTTGAAGTTCTGCAATTTTAAAATTCAAAAAATCATAAACTTCCAACAGAACATCTTGATATACCGGCGCTTTTTGCATAGTCTGTGGATCGCCTTTCATGTGCATCAGTACATATGGCACTTTTAATGCAGCAACGGTTGGAATAAGGTTTTCATCAATGCTTCCGGCAGTCACATCATTCACAATGGATGCACCAGCATTGATCGCCTGCTCTGCTACAGATGCATAAAATGTATCAATTGAAATAACAGAATTGGGAATATTTTTTGAAATGGCTTCGATAGAAGGCATTACTCTTTTCAACTCTTCAACTGCATCAATTCTTATACTCCCCGGCCTGGTACTTTGCCCGCCGATGTCCAGTATCTGTGCACCTTCCTCAATCATTTTTTTAGCAGTTGCCACCACTGTATCAAGGTTTGACATCCGGCTTCCAGAGTAAAAAGAATCAGGCGTAACATTAATGATACCCATGACTACAGGCTGCTCAAACGTCAATAACTTACCCTTACAATTGATAGATAACATTACGCTTACTTCATTACTTTTGAAGCTAATGTAGCTAACTTATTTTAATGTGATGCAAACAGATGTGATAAGGGATACTGCTGCCCAATGGGATGAAGTAATAAAAAATTGCAGGAATATTTTTTTGCAAAAAACAAAAGATTACGGATCAGCCTGGCGTGTTTTACGTTCTATTTCTATTATAGATCAGATATACATAAAAGCATATCGAATCCGTACGATACAAGAAAATAAATCCCAAAAAATAGAAGACAATGTAGCTTCTGAATTTATTGGCATTATCAATTATGCAGTGATTGGAAATATACAGTTGTTGCTGTCTGAAGATACTAATGAAGACTTAAATCCCGATGAGGCACTCCCCTTATACGATGAACAGGTAAAAGCTGCACATGAATTGATGATGAACAAAAACCATGATTATGGAGAAGCATGGAGAGCTATGAGCCAGGAAAGCTTTACCGATCTCATACTCATGAAGCTGCAGCGCATGAAGCAAATATTGGTGAACAAGGGTGAAACCCTGATCAGCGAAGGGCTTGATGCAAATTATTTTGATATCTTGAATTATGCAGTCTTTGCATTGATCCTTATAAATGAAGAAGGCAAGCAATGAAAACTTCAGTAAATATTATACGAATTCTTGTTGGCATTTTATTTATCGTTTCAGGCCTCGTCAAAGCCAACGATCCATTAGGGCTTAGTTATAAGATGCAGGAATTTTTTGAGATATGGAATGCATCATTACCTTCTTCATCGTTTTTGATAAATATTTTTTCATCTCTTCATGAGTATTCGCTTGCACTTTCCATTATCATGATCACCCTGGAGATCATGGCAGGTACAGCTTTGCTGATAGGTTGGAAAAAAAAACCTGTATTATACCTGCTTTTGTTTCTCATTATTTTTTTTACTTTTCTAACGGCGTATGCTTACGGGTCAGGTAAATTTAAAAACTGTGGTTGCTTTGGAGACTGCCTTCCCATCACGCCGCTCACTTCTTTTTTAAAAGATGTAATACTGTTGGTGCTTATTATTTTTCTATTGATTCAGCAACGATATATTCAACCTCTTTTTACTGAAAGACGACAAATTATTGCCCTGACGGCAACCTTATTGTTCACAACATGTTTGCAATGGTATGTACTCAATTATTTGCCCCTTGTAGATTGCCTTCCTTTTAAAGTAGGGAATAACATCACAGAACAAATGAAGATTCCGGCTAATGCAGTGCCTGACAGTTTTGTTATGAAATTTATTTATGAAAAAGGTGGTAAACGTTTTGAATTCAATACCACCGAATTGCCGGCAGATTTAGAAACTTATAAATTCATAGACCGCACCGAGAAACTTATACGCAAAGGAAATGCAGAACCCCCCATCAAAGGTTTCTCGTTAACCGGCGCCAGTGGAAGCGATTCCACTTCAGCAATTTTAGAAGCGCCAAAAACAGTTTTACTTTTTACAGAGCATTTCAAAAATCCCCTCACTTCCTGGATTAATGATTTGAAAGATATTAATGAAAAGGCTAAAAGCAAGGGTACACCTGTCTTGCTGGTAACAGCCAATGCCACTGCTGCCAAAAATATGTTGGCGCAAAACGGGCTTGCAGATATCCCGGTCTTTAGTTGCGACAATATAGCAGTACGTACTGCAGCCCGTACCAATCCAACAATATTTCTTTTGCAAAAAGGAACGATCAGTGATAAATACAGTTACCGCCGTATTGATAAATTGAAACAGAAATTATAGCAGTTCCTGTAACTTTCGCTTGTGATATCTTTCATTTTAAAAAAGCTTGCTTATGGTCTCCTTGTTTTAGCAGGAGTAACCGTATTGGTTTTCTTTTTGTTTCAGGGTTTCGGTGATCCGTCCAGATTGGTAATGGGGCAAACAGGAAATAAGGCTACACAAGAAGTTATCCGTAAAGAGTTATATCTCGATCAGCCGAAATGGAAGCAGTTTCTTTTTTACATAAATGATGTATCGCCGATTGCCATTCATACCACTGAAGAAATTGAAAAAAAAGAACTCAAAGGTTTTTTTGTTGGGGGTGATCATAAACTTGCTATTAAAGTCCCATACCTGCGGAAATCATATCAAACAAAAAAGTCAGTTTCAGCCATACTGATGGAAGCCTTGCCGGGAACATTATTACTTGCAATGGCAGCTATGTTTATTGCGATATTAATTGGCATACCGCTGGGTATAGTAGCTGCTGTAAAGCAAAATACCTGGGTAGATAATACAGCGGTATTTTCCAGCATCATTGGTATTTCAGCGCCTTCTTTTTTTATGGGAATCATCATTGCTTATGTATTTGGTTTTGTACTCAGCGACTGGACAGGACTGCACATTACAGGTAGCTGGTTTGATATTGATACCGAAACAGGTGAACGAAGATATACGCTTCAAAATCTGATTTTACCTGCCATTACATTGGGCATTCGTCCCTTAGCGATCATTACGCAGCTTACACGTAGCGCTATGCTGGATGTGCTGGATCAGGATTTTATACGTACAGCTTATGCAAAAGGCTTAAGTAAAAAACGTGTGGTATGGAAACATGGACTACGTAATGCTTTAAACCCGGTGATCACAGCGGTGACGGGTTGGTTTGCCGAGTTGCTTGCCGGAGCATTTTTCATTGAATATATTTTTGGATGGAAAGGCATTGGAAAAGTAACGGTGGATGCATTGGAGAAATTAGACTTTCCAGTGGTGATGGGTTCAGTGCTTATATCAGCAACCTTCTTTATTTTGATAAATATACTTGCAGATATACTTTACGGAATAGTAGATCCGAGAGTCCGTATCAATTAACTTTTATCAACCATCTTCTTATACCAATGTCAGACTGAGCTTGCCGAACTCTTGCCGAAGTCTTAGTATATAAAATCTTTTTTCTTTCATTGAATCACTACCTCTTTAATATCATTTGAGCCTAAAGCCTCATTCACCCGTTGCTTGATTTTTTCTTTTTGATACAACAGCTCGTTTTTAAGTGGCGCCACGTTAGTAGTGATAAAAAGCGTTCCGTTAATGATATGAATTTTGTCCGTGTATTTTGAAATTGTCTTCCCCATGAGATTTTCCCATATCTCTGCAATCTGCAGTGCCTGAATGTCGCCTTTCAACCTGCTTCCTTGCAAAAATTGCTGAATAGCATCACCAATCTTATACTGTGCCATTCTTCAAAGATAGATGATAGTTTGATGGATGACAGATGAGGGATGACAGGCTTCACTCCTAATGCCGCGACCTTTTACCCTTTACCTTTACCTTTCCCCCTTCTAAATTTTTATCATCTCGTAAGGCCGCACAAGACTTTGCAATCTTTTTTCAAGCCTTTCACAAGATGTATCTGTAATGAAGATTTGCGCTTCTTCATCAGCAGCTACGCGGGTTAAAAGATTATCAATTCTTTCTTCATCAAGTTTTTCAAATACATCATCTAAAAGCAGCAGGGGAGAGAGGTGTTTTTCTTTTCTGATCACTTGAGTTTCAGCAAGCTTAAGTGCAAACAATAAACTTTTTCGCTGTCCCTGCGACGCAATGCTTTTAAAGCTTTGCTCACCCATTCTGAACAGAAGATCGTCTTTGTGAATACCAGAAGATGTCCGTTGGATCAACAGGTCTTTCTGACGGTTGTAAGACAGCAATTCTTCCATTGCATTTTGCAGCGTTTCGGTTTCATATATCAGGGATATCGGTTCATATTGTTTTGAGATTTCGTTGTATAAATTTTTTACTTCAGGTAGAAATTGCAATAAAAATTCACACCTACGTTTTGAAATATAATTTCCTTCAGTTACCATTTGTTCATCCAGTATATCGAGTACCGATAGGTCACGACTGCCGTATCCTTCATTGAAATTTTTTAGAAAAGAATTACGTTGCTGCAAAATTTTAGTGTACCTGATCAGGCTTTGCAGATATTGGTGGTCCAGTTGCGAAAGCAAAGTATCAATGAACTTTCTTCGATCATCGCTGTTCCCAATAATTAGATGTATATCATCAGGAGCGATCACTACGCAAGGGTACCGGCCTATATGTTTAGAAAACCGTGTGTAAGGGTCATCATTCACAATAAATTCTTTTCGCCCGGTTTCGCGAAGAATGCAGATGGCTTTTTCTTCTTTATTATTAATGGTAAAATTTCCTTCAACCCTGAAGCCTTCATGTCCGTGGTGGCAAACCAATGCGTCCTGCCTGGTAAAATAGCTTTTGGTAAAACAGAGATAGTGGATTGCATCAAGGAGGTTGGTTTTTCCCATGCCGTTCTTCCCGCAAATACCAATGATGCGTTCAGTGAAATGGAAGTCCCTTTGGAAATAGTTTTTAAACTGAAAAAGAGATATGGATTTGATCAGTAAACTCACTGATTCAAAGATAGGAGATGGGGATTTGTGCGCACTCCGGGTTTTGATTTGCATCTGTTAAAAAAGTGGATTGCCCTAACGACGATACAAAAAGACTAACACTAAATCATTGATTATCAAAGATTCTATTTTATTATATTTCGTCTTATATCATAATAAAAACGATAGACAAAATTGCCACGTACACATATCCTACAATTGGCTTCATTTGGCGGCGCAAAAGTCCGCTATCAAAATATTCATTATGCCGCCAAATTCCCGCCAATTCAATTTTGTCTATCGGCTCAGGCAAAAACATTTAGAGGTCGTTTCTGTGGCACTTCGTCTATCATGGCATTGCCAACATGACTGCACCCAAATGTTTACCGCTGTTCCTGCTTTCGGTATTATAGAAGCAATGCAA
>Ga0183260_10000516_pt1 | contig 32755 bp, 24 predicted proteins | sample AntDrymUQ4972206_2_FD_129768 | JGI IMG/M metagenome (GOLD analysis project Ga0183260, IMG submission 129768) | Polar desert sand microbial communities from Dry Valleys, Antarctica - metaG UQ497 (22.06) (version 2) (version 2) | ecosystem: Environmental > Terrestrial > Soil > Desert | place...
CAAAAGTGCCAAAAGTGCCAAAAATTGGGAAACCCTACACTTCTTCTGTCCTTGCTGTGCGGGCATGTGCCAGAGCCTTTGCTCCGATGTCGTGTCGAAACTGCATGCCCTCGAAGCTCACGCGTGAGACACCGGTATACGCCTGCGCAATAGCTTCTTCGTAACCGGGGCCACGGCCAACCACGGTCAGCACGCGCCCGCCGGCCGTGACGGTTGTCGCGTTCGGGCCCGTGGCGGTGCCCGAATGGAACACAAGGGCGGCGTCCTGCGCCGCATCGAGCCCTGAGATGACGACACCAGTCGGGCCGGCGGCGGGATACCCGCGGGAAGCAAGCACGACTCCCACCGCTTTTTCGCTGCCAAGGCCGATTGCATCGGTCGAGCTGTCCAGCTCCCCGCCGGCAGCGGACATCAGGACAGGGGCAAGATCCCCGCGAACCAGCGGGAGCACGACCTGTGCTTCGGGATCTCCAAGCCGAACGTTGAACTCGATCACCTTTGGACCGGTGCAGGTCAGCATCAGGCCAGCGTAGAGGAACCCGCGGTACTCGTGCCCGTCCGCGCGCATTCCGCGGACGACAGGATCAACGATTTCGCGCATGATCCGGGCGGCCATGGCCGTGTCGATCAGCGGGCTCGGCGCAAAGGCGCCCATGCCGCCCGTGTTGGGTCCGAGATCCCCGTCGAAGATCCGCTTGTGATCCTGCGCCGAGACGAACGGGACCGCTCGCCTGCCGTCACAGATGGCAAAGAACGACACTTCGGGGCCGACGAGGCATTCTTCCATCACGAGGCGCGCTCCGGCCTCGCCGAATTGACGGTCCTCCATGGCCGCCGTGATTGCCGCGTCAGCCTCCTCTTCGCTCTGAGCCACCACGACCCCCTTGCCGGCCGCCAGCCCGTCGGCCTTCACGACGATGGGGAGTCCCAGCTCGCCGCTCCGCAGGAACGCCCGGGCCCGATCGGCATTGTCACAGACCCGGTACCGCGCCGTCGGGATGCCGTGGCGCTCCATGAAAGCCTTTGCAAACACCTTGCTGCACTCGAGCCGCGCCGCCGCGCGCGTGGGACCAAAAATCCGCAGCCCCCGTGACGAGAAGCGATCCACGATGCCCCGATCGAGGGGAAGCTCCGGACCCACGACGGTCAGCTCGACCCCCTCGCGCAAGGCAAGCGCGAGCAACTCGTCGACGTCGCCTGCCTCCACCGGGCGAAGCGGCACCGCGTGTGCGAGTCCGGCATTCCCGGGAGCACAGATCACCCCGGACACGCTCTCTTCAGCGGCCAGTTTCCAGGCCAGCGCGTGCTCGCGGCCACCGCTGCCGATCACGAGAAGTTTCATGTTGACGGGGAGGTGGGTCGAGCGATTGACGGCCGATGAGCTTTGTGCCTAGAATCGCCGTTTACCTGTGATAGCCTAACATATTCTTCGGAAATCACAGGGCCTCACAGAATCGTACTGCCAAGGCCGCAAGGGGGGTGTTCAGGCTTGGCTGAAGTCAAGATTCAGGAAGGCGAATCTATCGAGAGCGCCCTCCGTCGCTTCAAGCGTAAGGTACAGCAGGAAGATATCATCAAGGATATCAAGAAGCATTCCTACTACTTGAAGCCAGGCGATCGGCGGCGCGCGAAGCAGGCGCTGGCGCGAAAGCGTACACGCAAGAAGCAGCGCCGCGAGACGGAGTAGCTGCACGTAACCGGGTCCCGGCCGGCCGGTGCGCACCGCGCCGCGCCGGGGAACCCGACCTGCCGGGTGAAGCAGGCGACGAGCTGGTGAGAGGTAGGACCGATGGAGTTCCAGGACAAGACGCTCAACTGCGTGGATTGCGGCACGGAGTTCCTCTGGACGGCTGGCGAACAGCTGTTCTTCGCCGACAAGAACTTCAAGAACGAACCCAAGCGGTGCAAGGAGTGCAAGGCCAAGCGTGCCTCGCGCCCCGCACCGGGCGCCGCCGTCTCGCGCGAACGCGTCGAAACAACTACGAACTGCTCGGCATGCGGCAAGGAAACCACGGTTCCCTTCAGGCCAACCCAGGGACGGCCGGTCTTCTGCCGCGAGTGTTTCCAGGAGCGCAAGTTCGCCGGCGTAGCCGGCGTCTAGTCCTGACCTCAAGACGTGCAGGGCCACGCGCCAGCGTGGCCCTTTCTGTTTCGCACCGAACCGCCAGCCCGCGCGCCTGCGTCTAACCGTCCTGTTCCCGCGCCCGGGCCTCCAACTCTGTTGCAACGTCATGTCTTCTCCAACATTTATTCGTCGTACCTTCGCCCCCTCCCTCATCATGCTGGCAGCGGCAATACTGGCCGCCTGCGGCGGGCCCCAAGCCTCTCAGGGCGCCCGCCCGGCGGCGCCTCCGCCCACAGCGGTGCGGCTCATCACCCTCGAGCAGCACGCCATCGAGGACACGTCCGAGTTCATCGCGGCAGTTCGCTCGTTGCGCTCGGCGACCGTCCAGCCGGAGGTGGAGGGCATCGTTACCAGAATCTTCGTGAAGTCCGGCGATCGCGTCCGTGCCGGCACCCCGCTGGTGCAGATCAACGCCGAGCGGCAGCGGGCAGCGGTCCAGAGCACCGAGGCGACGCGTGCGGGCACTGAAGCGGATGCCACCTACTGGCGCGGGCAGGTCAAACGGCTCGAAACGCTGGTCGGCGCGGGAGCCATCAGCCGCCAGGAGTTCGAGCAGGCAGAGAACTCGCTCCGCACGGCCGAAGCACGCCTGGGGGCGCTCGATGCGCAGCTGCGCGAAGGGCAGGTCCAGCTCCAGTATCACCGCGTTGATGCCCCGCAAGCCGGGGTTGTCGGAGACATCGCGGTCAGGCAAGGGGATCGGGTCACGACGGCGACCGCCATCACGACGCTCGACGACGACGACGGGCTGGAGGCGTACATCGAGGTTCCCGTCGGGCGCGCCCCGGATCTGCGGACCGGCCTTCCCGTTCACCTGCTCGACGCGGACGGGACCGTCATCGCGACACATCCCATCTCCTTCGTCGCGACGCGCGTGGACCCCGGCACCCAGGCCGTGCTGGCCAAAGTGCGAATCGGGAAGGCTCCCCCGGGAATGCGCGTCCAGCAGTTCATCCGCGCGCGCGTCGTCTGGCGCACCTCGGAAGGGCTGACCGTGCCTGTGGTGGCAGTGAACCGCATCAGCAACCAGTACTTCTGCTTTGTCGCAGAGGGGAACGGTGACGCGCTGGTGGCGCGTCAGCGACCAGTGCGCGTTGGCGAGGTGACAGGGGACGATTACGTGGTGCTCGAGGGGCTGAAGCCCGGGGAGCGCATCGTGGTCTCGGGGATTCAGAAGATAGGCGATGGCGCCCCTGTCCGCGCGGAATAGCCATGCTCGACATCTTCATCCGCAGACCGATCCTCGCCTCCGTCTGCTCGCTCGTCATCATCCTGGCAGGCGCCACGGCCATTCCGACCATGCCCGTCGCGCAATATCCGGAGCTGGCGCCGCCGCAGGTCAGCGTGACCGCCTTCTACACCGGCGCGAATGCCCAGGCCGTGGAGACTGCCGTCACGACCCCGCTCGAGCAGGCGATCAACGGCGTCGAGGGCATGCTCTACATCACCTCCTCGAGCACCAACGCGGGCGTGAGCCAGATCAACGTCACGTTCGACGTGACGCGCGACATCGACGTGGCGGCGGTGGACGTGCAGAACCGCGTCAACCAGGCACTCGGCCGCATGCCGGCCGAAGTGCGGACGACCGGAATCAGCGTGCAGAAGAACTCCACCGGCTTCGTTCTCGGGGCCGGCGTCTACAGCGAGACCGGGGCGTACGACTCACTGTTCATGAGCAACTACGTCGACGTCTACGTCAAGGACGCGCTCAAGCGACTGCCGGGCGTCGGCGAGGTCATGATCTTCGGCGAGCGCAAGTACTCCATGCGGCTCTGGCTCGATCCGACTCGTCTTGCCGCCCGAGGCCTCACCGCCGGGGACGTCGTCAACGCGCTTCGCGAGCAGAACGTGCAGGTTGCCGCCGGCAGCATCGGTGACGCGCCGGCCCGCGAAGGGCAGACGTATCAGATCAGCGTCCGCGCCGCCGGACGGCTGAAGGAAGTGTCGGAGTTCGAGAACGTCATCATCGAAGCGGGCAAGGCAGGCGGACTGGTCCGGCTGCGGGACGTCGGAACAGCGGAGCTCGGCGCCGAGACGTATGCTTCCGCCCTGCGGTTCCAGGGATACGACGCGGTCGGCTTCGGCGTCACCCAGCTTCCGACGGCGAACGCCCTGGACGTCGAGCGCCAGGTGAAAACAGAGCTCGAGAGGCTCTCGGCACAGTTCCCGCCGGGGATGAGCTACCGGATCGCGTTCAACACGACTCAGGTCGTGGATGCCTCCATCCGCGAAGTGCTGAAGACGCTTGCCGAAGCCATTGCCCTCGTCATCCTCGTGATGTTCCTGTTCCTTCAGAGCTGGCGCACCACCCTGATTCCCGCGATCACCATCCCGGTCTCGTTGATCGGCGCGTTCGCGTTCGTGAAGCTGATGGACTTCTCGATCAACACCCTCACGCTCTTCGGCATCATCCTGGCCACCGGCATCGTCGTCGACGATGCGATCGTGGTCATCGAGAACATCGAGCGGCACATCCAGGAATACGGCAAATCCGCTGCACAGGCCGCGTCGGACGGACTGCGTGAGGTGTTCGGGGCGGTCGTCGCGACGGGGCTCGTGCTGACCGCGGTGTTCGTGCCCGTCGCGTTCTTTCCTGGAACGACCGGCCGCCTGTACGCGCAGTTCTCGATCACGATCGCGTTCTCGGTCGCGCTGTCGGTGTTCAACGCGGTGACGCTGACGCCGGCCCTCTCGGCCCTGCTCCTGACGCGATCGTCACATGGGCGGGGGGGCTTCTTCGCCGGGATCGAGCGGGTGATCACGTCAGGAACCCACGCCTATATCTGGACGCTCGGACGGCTGATGCGGGTCAGGTGGGCGGTCGTCCTCTGCTTCATCGTGGGGCTTGGCGCGACCTACGCGATGTATCAGATTGTGCCGCGGTCGCTGGTGCCGGAAGAAGATCCTGGCTATTTCATCACCGTGGTCCAGGCGCCGGCCGGTGCGTCGCTGCAGTACACAGGGGACATCGCGCGGCAGGCGGAGCAGATCATGATGAAGGACCCCGATATCGAGGGGGTCTTCTCGGTCATGGGCTTCAGCTTCAGCGGAGCGGCCCCGAACCAGGGGCTCATCTTCTCCAGCCTGAAGCCCTTCGACGAGCGAAACGGGGATGAACACGCGCTGAAGGCCGTGCTCGACCGGTTGCGTGGACCGCTGTTCGGGATCAGCGGTGCCATGGTCATCCCGTTCGCGCCGGCGCCGATTCCCGGACTCGGGGAGTTCGGCGGCTTCGAGTTCCAGGTCCTCGATCAGACTGGTGGGGATATTCAGGCGCTGGCGGATGCAACGTTCGGGATGGTCGGGGCCGGAAATGCCTCCCCCCGGCTGCAGGCCCTCTTCAGCTCGTTCACGGTGAACGACCCTCAGCTGTCGGTCGATATCGATCGTGAGCGGGCGCTGGCGCTTGGCCTCCCGATCGGCGAAGTGACGAGCGCCCTGCAGATCTATCTGGGCTCGCAGTACGTCAACGACTTCGACTTCAACAACCGGGCCTATCGCGTTTACGTGCAGGCGGACAAAGCCTTCAGGTCCGACCCGCGGGGGTTGAAGGAGCTGTACGTGCGCACGAACGCTGGACAGATGCTCCCGCTCCAGAGCGTGGTGAGCGTGCGGGAAACGACATCGCCGGCGGTCATCAGCCATTTCAACCTGTTCCGATCCGCCACGATCAACGGGTCGGCCGGGCTGGGGTTCAGCTCGGGTCAGGCGCTCGAGGAAATGGAGCGGATCGCAGCCGATACGCTCCCGCAGGGAATGGGCTTCGCGTGGTCCGGGCTGTCACTGGAAGAGAGCCGGGCCGGCCGGCTCTCGTTCCTCATCTTCGGCCTGGCGCTGCTGCTCGTCTATCTGACGCTTGCCGCTCAGTACGAGAGCCTGGTCCTCCCCTTCATCGTGCTGCTTGGCGTGCCGCTGGCGGTCCTCGGCGCGTTGAGCGCGCAGTGGCTTCGCGGGTTTGCAAACGACGTCTACTGTCAGATCGGGCTCCTGGTCCTCGTCGGGCTTGCCGCGAAGAACGCGATCCTCATCGTGGAGTTCTCGGAGCAGCTCCGGCAGAAAGGGCTGACCATCGTGGAAGCGGCCATCGAGGCGGCCCGAATCCGGCTCCGTCCGATTCTGATGACCTCGCTTGCCTTCATGCTGGGCGTGCTGCCCCTGGTCTTTGCCACCGGCGCGGGCCGCGAGGCGCGCCATTCGGTGGGTACGGCCGTGTTCGGAGGGATGCTGCTGTCCACGTTCCTCAACCTGGTGTTCATCCCGGTCCTGTACGTCGTCGTGCAGAACCTCAGGGGACGAGTGGAAAAACCGGGCGTTTCTTGACACTCTTTCGAGTCGCGTAGTACGCTGGCCGGTCTTTTTCTGTATCAGGGTCGGGGCGCCGGCCTCGGGGACACGCATTACAGTCGGACCAGACGCGTTCGGCTCGGCCCCGGCGGTGCCCGGCAGCCGGCGTCGGGCGGTCAAACAGCGAGGAGAGCGGCAATGCAGATCGACGAACGGGTCGTCGACGGGGTGACGGTTCTGGATCTCAAGGGGAAGATGACGCTCGGGGAAGGCGACGAGTTGCTGAAGGACAAGATCAATTCGCTGATCCAGCAGGACCGGAAAAAGCTGCTGCTCAACCTCGAAGGCGTGCCTTACATCGACAGCGCCGGCCTTGGCGAGATCGTCCGGACCTACACGACCGTCAGCCGCCAGGGGGGAAAGCTGAAGCTGCTCAACCTGACCAAACGCATTCAGGATCTGCTCGCCATCACCAAGCTGCTCACGGTCTTCGAGACGTACGACTCCGAGCAGGAAGCGATTCAGAGCTTCACCTAGGCGAGGCTGCCGGCCTGCACTGACGCTGCGGCGGACCGCCGTGCCTGGCGGCGGTCACGCCCGACCCGCCGCGCTCCCGATGGCGCGACCATCTTTTCCGGACATCATCAAGGGAACCGGTCCCGACGGGGCGGTGTCCCAGCCTGGCTCCACTTCGGTGGTGCTCGGGCTCCTCGTGTCTCTGCGCCCCTCGCAGTGGACGAAGAACCTCATCATCTTTGCCGCGCTGCTGTTCGGCCAGCGTCTGTTCGATGCCTCCTCGGTCATCAGGGCCGTCGAGGCGTTCGCGGTGTTCTGTGCTCTGTCAGGTGTCGTCTACCTCGTCAACGATCTGGCGGACCGCGAGGCCGATCGGCGGCACCCGGTCAAGAAGGACAGGCCGATCGCCTCGGGAGCCGTTCCGGTGGGGGCGGCCCTTCTTGTCGCCGCGGTGCTCACCGCCGGGGGCCTGGGGATGGCCTTCTGGATGGGCCGGGCGTTCGGCGGGATGGCGCTGGCCTACGTGGTGCTGCTGGCAGCCTATTCGGGCTCGCTGAAGCACATCGTCATCATCGACGTGCTGACCATTGCCATCGGGTTCGTGATTCGCGCGGCGGCCGGGGCGGTGGCCATTGCGGTACCGATCAGCCCCTGGCTCTACGTGCTCACGATCCTTCTCGCGCTGTTCCTGGCGCTCAGCAAGCGGCGGCACGAGCTCGTGCTGCTGGCGGATGGCGCAACAGGGCACCGGCCAATTCTGCAGGAATACAGCCCGTACCTCCTCGACCAGATGATTTCGGTCGTCACGGCCTCGACGCTCGTGGCGTATGCGTTCTACACCGTGAGCCCTGAGACAATCGAGCGCTTCCACTCGGACCGCCTCGGGCTGACGCTGCCGTTTCCGCTCTACGGCATCTTCCGGTACCTTTATCTGGTGCACCAGAGGGCGGGCGGCGGCAGCCCGTCGGACATGCTGCTGACCGACCGGCCGCTCCTGGCCTGCGTTGCGCTGTGGGCGGTGGCGGTCACGTTGATCATCTACGGCCCATCTCCGCTGCTGCCCTGGCGCACGTAGCTCGATATCCAGGGACCAGGAATACATGAGCAAGGCAAGAGTCGCCATCCTCCGCACTTCCCCCGCCACCGTGCTGCGGGACTACCACACGGTGATGAACCTGGCGGGGTACCAGGACGTCGTGTCGAAGGCGGTGGATACGGCCCTGAAGGTGAACATTTCCTGGCATTTCTTCTTTCCCGGCAGCTCCACGACACCCTGGCAGCTCGACGGCGTGATCAAGGCGATGAAGGCGGACGGGTACGATCCCGGGCTCATTCACGCCTGCCACAACCGTACGGTCGTGATCGATGCGCACCTCGGCGAACGCGAGAACAAGCAGATCAACGTCGTCGAGGCGCACGGGCTGCGGAACATCCACATCTACGAGACCGAGGAGTGGATCAACATCCGGGAGGCCGTCGGTGACCTCACCCGGAAGTTCCTCTGCCTGAACGAGGTGTACCCGAAGGGATTCATGATCCCGAAGCGGTTCATCGGGGAGAACATCATCCACCTGCCGACGGTGAAGACGCACGTGTTCACCACGACGACAGGCGCGATGAAGAACGCGTTCGGCGGGCTGCTGAACGAGCACCGGCACTGGACCCATCCCGTCATCCACGAGACACTGGTGGACCTGCTGATGATCCAGAAGAAGATTCATCAGGGAGTCTTCGCGGTGATGGACGGGACGTTTGCGGGGGACGGACCCGGCCCGCGCTGCATGGTCCCGCACGTGAAGAACGTGATCCTCGCCAGCTCGGATCAGGTGGCCATCGATGCTGTGGCCGCGAAGCTGATGGGCATGGACCCGCTCTCGATCAAATTCATCAGGCTGGCGCACGATCTGGGCCTGGGCTGCGGGGATCCGCGCGAAATCGAGATCGTGGGAGACGCCTCCGCGGCGGCGGAGAACTGGCACTTCACCGGCCCATTCAAGAAGATGACGTTCGCCTCGCGCATGCAGCACCAGATCTACTGGGGCCCCATGAAGGGGCCGATCGAGTGGTCGCTCAAGACCGTGCTCGCGCCCTGGGCGTACATCGCGAGCGTGATCTACCACGACAGCTTCTGGTATCCCTACAACGCCAGGCGGCTGATGAAAACCGTGCTCGCAAGTCCCTGGGGGCGGCTGTTCCGCAACTGGGAGACCGTGAAGGGGACGCCTGAGGGGTTCCCCGACGTGGGATCCGACGCGGCGGTCCTCGAGAAGACGGGACTCAGGGCGCTCAAGGAGTCGTTCGGGATTCTCGGTACCTGCGTGAGAGAAGCGCCGGAGTTCAGCTCGCGGCGCCGGCACGCGCAGGCGGCGAAGAAAACATAGGACCTTTATGTCTGATATGAACGTTCGATCCGACAACGTCGACGTCGAGCAGATCATGCGGCAGATCAGGTCGCGCATCCGGGAGAAGCGCGGCGTGGATTACACCGAAGAGGAGATTCGCGAGCTGGCGAACGTCAAACTCGAGAAGTTTCTCGACCCGCGGGGGGTCCGCTCCGATCTGCTCGACCAGTTCCGCCGCTCGAGAGCGGCCATTACAGAGCCCCAGAACTTCGCGTTCGAGGACTCCACGCTCTACGAGACGCATCGCGGCTTCATCCGCTGGATGCGGAAGGTGCTCAACCCCATCCTCAAGCTGTTCTTCAACCCGAATCCGCTGATCCGGGCGCTGAACATCCAGGCGGAGCTGAACACCAAGCGGGAGCAGCTCGATGCGCTGCACTACGAGGTCATGCACAACCTGGTTATCGAGCTCACGCGTGTGGGGATCGAGGCGAAGAACCTCAAGATGCGCGTGGAATCCATGTCGAGCCGTCTCGACTTCGACGAGCGGCGCGCGAGGGCGCTCGAAGGGGTGGTCATGTACCGCCCGGGCAGCGCCGCCCCGACGGGGCCACCCGCCCCGTTCGACAACAGCCGCACGGTCGAGGGAGACCAGGAACGGCGGGCCCGCCGTCGCCGCCGGAGGCCCAGACGCCCCCCCGGGGATCATCGCGAGGTACGGCAAGGGTCCCCGTCTGACAGCGGGACTGGCGGACAGGACGTTCCGGACCGGGGCGACCAGACTCAGGTCGGGCCGGAACGCGCCGGCGCTCCGCCCGCTGACCCCTCCACCGGCTCGTGAAGCTCGCGATCGCGGTGCAGCGGTACGGCGCCGACATCAACGGCGGCGCCGAGCTGCACGCCCGGTACATTGCCGAGCGCCTGGCCCGCCATGCGGAGGTCGAGGTGGTCACGACCTGTGCGCGCGACTACGTCTCCTGGCGCAACGAGCTGCCGCCGGGGGTGGAAACGGTGAACGGCGTGGCCGTGCGGCGCTTCCCGGTCCGCCACGAGCGTAAGCCCAGGGAGTTCGGCCGCCGATCCGAACGGGTGTTCCGCCACACGCACTCGCTGGCCGACGAGGTTGCCTGGCTCGAGAGTGAGGGCCCGGCAAGCCCGGCGATGATCGACTACCTTGCCAGCGCGGCCTTCGATTACACGGTCATCTTCAGTTATCGCTACTACCACGCGTGGCATGCCGCACGGCGCCTTCACCAGAAAGCCGTGCTCGTGCCGACCGCCGAGCGGGACCCGGCAATCGGCCTGGAGATGTTCCGGCCGGTCTTCCGCAGCGTCCGCGCTGTCATGTACAACTCGCAGGAAGAGCGCGCGATGATCTGGTCCGCCACCGGCAACCAGCAGGTGCCGGGAGTCGTCGTCGGCGTTGGGTCCGACGTTCCCCAGCGGACGGATCCCGCCGGGTTCAGGCGTAAATTCAAGATCACTCGCCCCTTCGCGATCTACATCGGCCGTATCGACGAGAACAAGGGGTGCGGGGAGCTGTTCGATTACTTCCAGCGCTACGCCACCATCTTTCCCCGCGGGCTGGACCTGGTTCTCGTCGGAAGCGCCGTCATGCCGGTGCCGAAGCACCGCCGGATCCACCACCTGGGCTTCCTCGGCGATCAGGACAAGTTCGATGCGCTCGCCGCGTCCGATCTGCTGATAATGCCGTCCTATTACGAAAGCCTCTCGATGGTTGCGCTCGAGGCCTGGGCGCTGGGACGCCCGGTGCTCGCCAACGGACGGTGCGACGTGCTCAAGGGGCAGTGCATCAGGAGCAATGCCGGTCTGTACTACGAACGCTACGAGGACTTCGTCGAAACGCTCTACTCGCTCGAATCGAATGGGCCGCTGCACCACAGGCTCGGCCAGAACGGGCGTGAGTTCTTCCGCCGCAACTACGCCTGGCCGGTGATCGAGCGCAAGTACCTGGAGATGTTCCAGCGCCTGGATCGGGAGACGGCGCCTCCGCCCATTGCCCCGCTTCCAGGATGGCTGGCGCGGCGCCGGGCCTCCCTGCCGGCGGCCGAATCAGTGCTCGCGGGCATCCCGTCGGGGGCCGTCATCGAGGGGGAACGACACGGATGAGTGCCCCACGAGCCGGGAGTCCGCGGGTGCACCAGGTGCTGGCCACCCTCGGCTACGGTGACGCAATAGGGCACGAGGTGCTCGGCATCCACCGAGCGCTGCGCGAGGCCGGCTGGGAGTCCTCGATCTTCGTCGAAACGGCGGATCCCCGCCTCGAGCACCTCACACTCGACTACCGTGACATGGTGGGGCGCATCGAGGAACACGACGTCCTGATCCACCACTTCTCGATCGGTTCACGCGCCTCCCGTACGGCCTACGCGCTGCCCGGCCGCATGATCCTCGTCTACCACAACATCACCCCACCGGAATATTTCATCGGCGTCCACAAGGATCTCGTGACGCTCTGCTTCCGCGGCCGCCGGGAGCTCACGGCCTACACCGCCCGCTGCGATCTGGCGCTGGGAGATTCCGAGTACAACAGGCAGGAGCTCGATCGTCTCGGATTCCGGCACACAGGTGTCCTTCCGGTCGTCCCCGATTTCTCGCACCTGGATGCCGGCTCCGACCGCACACTGTCCGGCGGGTTCGACGATGGGTGGACCAACCTCATGTTCGTCGGACGGGTGATCCCCAACAAGAAGTTCGAGGACGTGATCCGCGCCTTCCACATGTATCGGACGCGGCACAACCCACGCTCGCGGCTGCTCCTCGTGGGCTCTTTCAGCGGGTTCGAGCGGTATCTGGCCATGCTCCACGCGCTCGTGGCAAAGCTCGGCACTCCAGACGTGCACTTCCTCGGACATGTCTCCAACGAGGAACTGTCGGCGCTCTACGACATTGCCGACCTGTTCCTGTGTGCCAGCGAGCACGAAGGGTTCTGTGTCCCGATCGTCGAGGCGTTTCACAAGGGAGTGCCGGTGCTGGCGTACGCGGCGACCGCTGTGCCGGCAACGATGGACGGCGCCGGCGTACTCTACGACTTCAAGGATCCTTCCGGGGTGGCACGACTGATCGACGCCGTCCTGAGCGACAGCACGGTGGAAAGCGGAATCGTCGCCGCACAGGACGCCGCGCTCGACCGCTTGCGCCGGAGGGATTTCGCCTCGACATTGCGTGGATTCGTCGAGGGGGTGCTCCGGAATCCGCCGCGTCCGGCTCCCGAGGTTGCGTTCGACTTCTGGGCACAGTTCGAACAGTTCGAGCGGCTCGAGGAACTGCGCCAGTACAGGCCGGCACTGTACCGTGCTCTGCCCGACCCGCCAGGAACGGAACTCGCCGTGCAGCGACAGGAATGATCATCAACCAGTGGGTCCCGGCCGCCCATCGCGGGGATGCCATCGGGGACAGCGCGCGCACCGTGAGGGACATGCTCCGGGCTGCCGGGCACGTCTCGGACCTGTACGCCCTCACCATGGACGACGACCTGCGGGAAGATGTGAAACCTTTCTCCGACCCTGGTGCACGACAGGGGCAGATCACCATCTTCCACTTCGCGCTGCCCTCACCGATGACCGAGGCGTTCGCGTCGCTCAGCGGCACGCGCGTGCTCCAGTATCACAACATCACGCCTGCCCCGTTCTTCGCGCCCTACGATGCGCAGATGTTCCGGCTGGCGGCCATCGGCCGGCAGGAGCTCCGGTCGCTTGCAGGCCGGGTCGATCTGGCACTCGGGGATTCCGAGTTCAATCGGCAGGAGCTGGAAGCTCTCGGATTCGGCCGAACCGGCGTGATGCCCATTGCGGTGAACACGGGGCGCATCACGTCAGCCCCGCGACGCCCTCCTCTCGAGCGGATACTGGGGGACGGCCTGATCAACATCCTCTTCGTCGGGCGCATCGTCCCGAACAAGAAGATCGAGGATCACATCCGGCTGGCGGAGGTCTACAAGCGGTACGTGGACAGCTACTACCGGTTCATCTTCGTGGGGCGGTACGACGGGCTGCCGCGCTACTACTCGATGCTTCGCGCGCTGATCGTGCAGTACAGGATGCTGCCGGAGCGGTTCCTCTTTACCGGCGGGGTTCCGGACGAGGACCTCGCCGCTTACTACCGGTGGGCGGACGCTTACGTGTCGCTGAGCGAGCACGAGGGCTTCTGCGTCCCGCTCGTCGAGGCCATGGCGGCAGACGTGCCCGTGCTCGCCTATGCGGCCGGGGCGGTGCCGGAGACGCTCGGCGGAGCAGGCGTCCTCTTCGCGCCGAAAGACCTGGAGCTGGCGGCGGAGATGCTCGGCACGCTCGTATACGATCGTCCGGTCCGCGAGCGGGTGCTCGAAGGGCAGCGGCGCCGTCTGGCGCACTTCGCTCCCGAACGTATTCAGGCACGGCTCACGGACGTTCTCGCAACACTGGGCGCTTGAGCGCCGCCAGAGGATCACCTCCTTGAAGATTGCATTCATCGTCCAGCGCTACGGAGCCGAGATTCTGGGGGGATCGGAGTACCACTGCCGGCTCATCGCGGAGCGGCTGGCCCCCCGGCACCAGGTCGAGGTGCTGACGACCTGCGCGGCCGACTACATCACCTGGAAGAACGATTACGCGGAGGGCACCGACCGCATCCGTGGCGTGACGGTGCGCCGGTTCGCCAATGCCCGCGCCCGCGACATCGACGCGTTCAATCGATATTCCGAGTGGATCTTCAACAACTCCCACAGCCGGGAAGACGAGGTGGAGTGGCTGCGCCAGCAGGGGCCTTGGTGCCCTGCGTTGCTGGAGTTCGTCGAACGCAACCAGAATCAGTACGACATCCTTATCCTGTTCACCTATCTCTATGCGCCGACGGTGCTCGCCGCACGCATCGCTCCCCACAAGACCATCCTGGTGCCAACCGCGCACGACGAACCGGCCATCCACCTGGATATCTACAAGGAGCTGTTCAGCCTGCCTGCGGGTCTCGCGTACAACACGGACGCCGAACGGAGGTTCCTCACGACGCACTTCTCGATCCGGGCGGTCGAGGAGGAGACCATCGGCTGCGGCGTGGAGCTCCCCCAGGCGCACGCGCAGCCCCGAGACGACGAGAGCCGGGACGACGGCGCCCCCCGTTCTGAGCCGATCGAAGACGATGAGCGGCCGGATGAAGCATCGCCAAGCTTTCGCCCGCATCTGACGCAGCGCGGGAGCGTCTTCCGCCGGCGGCACCGGCTTCACGGGCCGATAGCCCTGTACGGCGGGCGAATCGACCCGGGCAAGGGCTGTGAGGAGCTGATCGAGTACTTCAGCACGTACGTACAGGAAGGGGGTGACGCGTCGCTGGTCCTGATGGGGATCAAGCTGATGCCGCTGCCTGAGGAACCTTTCATCCGGTTCGCCGGCCGTCTGTCGGATCAGGAGCGGCTCCAGGCGCTGGAGGCTGCGACCGTCGTGGTGGTGCCCTCCCCCTACGAGAGCCTGTCGCTGCTCGCGCTGGAAGCCTTCGCCGTCGGCACACCGGTGCTCGCCAACGCCCGCAGCGAGGTCCTCGTGGACCATTGCCGATCCAGCAATGCCGGGCTCTTCTACGCGGGTCGGGACGAGTTCACCGAATGCCTTCGCCTGCTGCTTTCGGATCACCGGCTGCGCAAGGCCATGGGGCGCAACGGCCGGCACTATGTGCGCCAGAACTACCGGTGGGAGGTCGTGCTGGGAAAGTACGAACGAATGTTCTCGAGGATGCGGCAGGCGAGAGGGTGAGCGCGGGCTGGGCGAGGGCTCAGCCCCGCCACTTCGAGAGCTCTTCGATCTCGTCGTCTGCCGGTTCCTCATCGGGAGGATCGACTTCGTCCGGCGGAGACGGCACTGCGAGCGGGGTGCCGCGCTTCCGCCTCGGACGGATGTCGTGCCGCTTGATCATTTCGTTCAGGGTGGTGGGCTTGATGTGCAGCAGCTCGGCCGCGCGTTTCTGGACGCCGCCGGCCGCCTCCAGGGTGGACTCGATCAGGCGCTTCTCGAAGTCGGTGATCACTTCCCGGAACGAGATCCCTTCGGGCGGGATCGCCACCTGCGGCATCTGGAACCGCTTGCTGCTCCGCACGTGCTCGGGAACGAGATCGACGTCGATGCGCGAGCCGGACGACAGCACTGCCGCCCGTTCGATCACGTTCTGAAGCTCCCGGACGTTACCCGGCCAGTCGAACTCGAGCAGCAGATCCAGTGCCTCCGGGCTGAGCTCGAGATTCGGCTTCTGGTTCTCACGGCCATACTTGTCGAGGAAGTGCTGCACGAGGAGCGCGATGTCGTCCTTGCGCTCGCGCAGCGGCGGAAGCTCTACGGTGATGACGTGCAGCCGGTAGTAGAGGTCCTCGCGGAACTTCCCCTCGTCCACCATCCGCCGGAGGTCCACGTTCGTCGCGGCGATGATGCGGACGTCCACCTTGATCGTCTCGACACCTCCAAGCCGCATGAATTCCCGCTCCTGGATGACACGCAGGAGCTTGGCCTGAGTCTCGAGCGGGACGTTGCCGATCTCATCGAAGAAGATCGTCCCCTTGTCGGCAAGCTCGAAGAGTCCCTTCTTCGGGTAGATCGCGCCCGTGAACGCCCCTTTCACGTGCCCGAAGAGGTTGGACTCGAGGAGGTCCGGCGGGAGGTTGCCGGAGTTCACCGTGATGAAGGCGCGATCCGAGCGCGTCGAGTTCTGGTGCAGCGCCCGCGCGATCAGCTCCTTGCCGGTGCCGCTCTCCCCGTTGATGAGAATGGTAGTGCGTGACGGAGCCGCCTGGATGATCAGGTCGAACACCTGCCGCATGCGCGAGCTGCGCCCGATGATCTCTCCGAAGCGGTTCTGATGGGCCTGGAGGTTCTGGCGGAGAGCACGGTTCTCGGCGACAAGCCGCCGCTGCGCCAGGGCGTTCCGGACGACGACGAGCACCTCTTCGTTCTTGAAGGGCTTGGTGATGTAGTCGAAGGCCCCGCGCTTCATGGCCGCGATCGCGTTCTCCACCGACGCGAACGCCGTGATCATCATCACCGGCAGGTCGCTGTCGATCTTCGCGAGCTCGTCGAGCGCTGTGATCCCGTCCATGCCGGGCATCATCACGTCCATGATCACGGCGTCGAACGGCAGCGCACGCGCGAGCTCGAGGCCCTCGGCGGCGTTGGCGGCCATGCGCACCTGATACCCCGCGCGCGTGAGCAGCGTCTCGAGGATCTCACGCATGATCTCCTCGTCGTCGATGACCAGGATGGTGCCGTTACGGTTCATGTGTCAGGGTCCGCCTGAGGCGTGCTGTTTTTACGAGAACCGCCCGGCGTCGCGTCTGAGCGCACGGGTCGAGGCCAGAGGAAGGGTCAGCACGAAGCGTGTGCCCTGCCCGACAGCGCTCTCGCATGTGATCGTTCCGTTGTGCTCCTGCACGATGCCGTAGGTGATGGAAAGACCCAGGCCGGTGCCTTTGCCGATGTCCTTCGTCGTGAAGAACGGATCGTAGATCCGGGAGAGCTGATCGACAGGGATTCCCGACCCCGTGTCCGACACCTCGATGACCGCCGCGCCGTCCGGCCCCAGTGATGTAGCGATCGTCAGCCAGCCGCCCCGCGGCATCGCGTCGCGGGCATTCATGAACAGATTCAGGAACACCTGCTGAAGCTTGTACTCGATGGCTTCGACAATCGGCGCCGCCGGCGCGAGCTCCTTGCGCACCTGGATCCGGTTGTTCCGCAGCTGGTGTTCCAGCAGCGAGAGCACGTCGTTGATGACGGCGTGCAGATCGATCGGTCCGGCATCCACCTGGGCCGGCCGCGCGAGGTTCAGCAAGCCGTTGACGATCTTCGCCGCCCTGAACGTCTGCCGTTCGATCTTCTCGAGCATCTTCGTCCGAGGATCGTCGGGATCCGCGTTCTGCAGGAGCATCTGCGTGAAGCTCGAGATGCCGGTGAGCGGCGTGTTCACCTCGTGCGCCACGCCGGCCGCCAGCAGACCGATCGATGCCATCTTCTCCGAAATCTGAAGCTGCTCCTCGAGCTGCACACGGCTGGAGATGTCTTCCACGATGATGATGGTGCCGGCAATCGCCCCGTCGGAGTCGCGCAGCGGCGTGGTCCCCACGTTCACCAGCAGGCGCCGTCCGCCTTCGTGCCGCGTCCTGAGCGGCACCCGATAGAACGCGGCCCCCTCGGGAGACTCGCGTGTTGCCGATGCGAGGACCTCCAGGAACCCTGCGTCGAACACCTCCTCGAGCCGCCGGCCCACCGCCTCCTCGTGGCGCGCGCCGTAAAGCTCCTCCAGCCGGCGGTTCCAGCGCACGACCCGGTTATCGTGGTCCACGACCGCAAGGCCGTCGTTGAGCGATTCGAGGATGTTCTCGCTGAACTCCCGCATCCGGGAGAGCTCGTCCGCCTTCATCCGCAGCTGCCGGTAGAGGCGGCCATTCTCGAGCGCCGTCGCGGCCTGAGCGGCAACTGCGGCAAGCAGCGCCATGTCCTCGCTGCTCAGCGGATCCGCATGGGCCCGCCGCCCCAGGGCCATCACCGCGATGGTGCCTTCCTTGGAGACGCACGGGACGAAGTAGTGGATCCCCGCCTCGCGCCAGAACTCCAGCTCGTGCACGTCGATCCGGCGATGCGAGAGCGGGTCGTCCAGCCCCAGCGTGTGCCCCGAGATGAGCCGCGTCGCGACATCGGAAGGACGCGCGACGACGGGCGGCTCGCCGCCGAACCCGGCGTGAGCGATCGTCAAGAAGCCGCCATCCGTGGCCGGCGTCACGGGCGCCAGCATCAGCGCCATCCGATCGACTTCCAGCGTCTCCATGACGCGGTGGACAAGCCGCTCGCTCAGCCTGAGCAGGTCGAGATCGCTGTTGAGATCCCGCGCGAAGCCGACCAGAGCGCGGCGGTAATCGTAACGATCCCGGTAATACACCCGGTCAAGCCCGGCCTGGATGGCGTTCTTCAACGGACGCGACAGCAGAACGACAACGAGCGTTGCCAGCAGTGCGATGACCGGATTCCTCACCTCGTCGCCGGCGAAGAAGACCTCGCTCACCAGCCAGAGGATCACGCCGTACATGGCGGCAATGCCGGCGAGGGCGGCCGCATAGACGAGAGCGCGCTTGATGATGACCTCGACGTCCATCAAGCGGTACCGGACGATCGCCGACGCAAAGGCGAGCGGCACCAGCCCAAGGAGCACGGCGCTCCACTCGACTCCGGGCGGCGGCTGGAACCCCACCGCAAACGGCAGCGCGTAGCCGAACGTGAAGGGGACGGCACCGAGCGCCGTCTCCCAGACGATCCATCGCAGCTGACGGCGGGAGGTGACCGACTGCACGCGGCTGAGCGCGCGCGTCATGATCCACAGCCCTCCCACCAGGCTGCCCCCCAGATACAGCAGTTCCGCACGCTCGACGAGGGTCAGCACGCCCGTCAGCACTTCGCCGTGGGCGCCCCCCTGCGCGACAGTCGCCACGCGCGCTCCGCCCAGCAGGAGCGCCGGCAGGTACAACAGCGGCATGAGCGCCCGGCCAGGCTCGCTGCGCGCCCATGCGTCCGGACGCTCCGGGAACATCAACGCAAAATGCAGGAACAGCGGCGGCAGCACGAGCATCGCCACCACATCCCCCCAGTAGAACACCCAGTCCAGCCGGTCCAGCCTGCCGCTGAACGACAGCGAGAGCACGCCGAAGAATGCCACCGAGAGCCAGAAGAAGTGCAGCGATGCCTGGTGATCGGGCCGTCGCAGCCGCACGGACGCCCCCACCAGCAGCGAGAAGATCCCGACCGACGCCAGGGCGAAGTAGAGGCTCCGCGATCCCGTGGGGACTGGCTCGAGCAGGACGCTGACCATCTCCTGCGAGCGCAGCCGTGCCACGGTGTAGGTCACCGAGTCCCCGCTCCTGAGGCGGTGGAGAATGGCCAGCCGATCACCCTCGGAGCCGACCGGTTGCCCGTCGAGCGCGATCAGAACATCGCCAGTCCGCAGGCCTGCCCGTGCGGCCGGTGATCCCGCGGCGATCGTCTGGGCGGTGAGCCCCTCCCCTTGGGCACGCCACAGCGCCCCGTCCTCGACCTCACCTGCCTGCGCGCGAAGGGAGATGTTGGCGATGGCGAGGCAGAGCAGCACCCCCACGACGGCGGCCTGGGCCGCCAGCCGCAGCCAGGCCCTGAGCCTGACCCCTGCCCGCATGTGCACGTCTGTCATCGACGACAAGGAGGAAGTCCGCGGCGGAGGTAGCAAAGGACGTTCCCTGAAGAAGGAAGGGCGAGTCGCCCTAACTCCTTGTGCAAGAGTGGCTTTGAACGGGGATGAGGCTGGCGAGTTCAACCTGCCGGAGGGCTGATTCAAAAAGCCGGACCTCTCGTGCCACGGTGGCGATGGAGTGCGCGGGGGGCTCAGAACCGGACGAGAAAGCCGCCCACCAGCCGCAGCGGGGGTTTGACGACGAGCAGCTCGTCGTACACCGAGGCCGGGTCCGTCGGATCGCGGAACAGATTGCGGACCCCCACGAGCAGCTCCCATCGGGTGCCGGCAAAGCCGACCGGGAGTGCCTGGTTCATCTGCAGCTCGAACCGGCCATCGAGTCCCGGCCGATCAAGCGCAGTGGTGGGCAGTATGTAGCCGCTGTTCAGCTTGTAGAGCACGAAGAGGCGAGTCGCCGTCTCGCTGATGTCGGCCCTGAAGGAGCCCGTGAGATCGTGCAGGTCCTCGAAATCCGGGCGGATGGCCGCGGGAGCTATCGGCAGGACTCCGGAGACCTTACCCTGGCCCGTCCAGCGGGCACGGGTGGCGCTGTATTGCACAGAGCCCTGGAAGCGGGCGGCAGGCGGGGTCTCCAGCCGGACGGCCCAGCCGTCGGCATCGAACGAGCCGACGCTCCCGACATAGTAGTGCCCCGGCGAGGTGCGAGCCTCCGGGGCATGCAGGCCGAAGAGCGTCACGATCTGATCGTCTACTGACTGCTGGAACCGGGACACGCTGATCACGAAGTCCGCGCCAAGGTCTCTTTCGAGGCGCAGGTCGTACGTGCGCGCGCGCTCGACCCGAAACTGTTCCCGGTCGTCCGGCGCCCCGAGCGGAGCAAACGTGCGTTCGGGCGGAAGCGACGGACCGGGAGCGCTCGTGGAGAGGAACTCCTCTGCCCCGGGAACGACCATGCGCTGGGAGGCGCCAGCACGCACGCGCGTGCGCCTGAAGGGTTCCACGGTGAACCCCAGTCGGGGGCTCAGGCGACCGCGGTCCTCGAGGTAATCGTAGTGAACGTAACGGGCGCCGTAGTCCACCGACATCGATCGGCTGAACGTCCAGTTGTCGAAGCCGTACAGCTCTCCGATGTTGCGGTTTCCTTCGCTCACCGCCGTGAGGGCAGCCGGATTCCCGCCGAAGTATTCCTGGGTGCTGTAGGACCACCCGAAGTCGTACGTGTGCGAGCCGCCCGGCTTCGAGAGGAAGGTGCTCGAGACCAGCCAGGACGACAGGTCCCCCTCGCTCATGGCGGCACGGATCGACCAGTCACCGCCGGCGGCCGGAGCTGCCAGTGCCAGGTAGGCTACCCCCCGGGGAAACGCCGTGGCCGGCTGCACCGCACCGGGCGCGATCGCCCCCGTGGTAAGGAAATTGACCTCGCCGGAGAACGGGAAGTCGGTAAAGAGCGCGGTGGCGATCCCGGCGGCTGACCCGACGGCGCGTCCAAGGACCGATCCGTCGGACAGCTCCGTCCGCTCCGTGAGCACCACGATGGGCGCAGCGTCCTTCAGAATGCTCCGCTTGATGTGACGAAGCCGGTACGCGGTCTCGGTGTGGGAATGGTCGTCAGGCCGGGCCTCTGCGGATTCCTCGGCCGCCTCCCCGGCCAGGCCGAGCGGGAGGTCGAATCCCGCGGCAATGATGGGGCGGGCTTTGACGGGCCCGGTCGCGACGCCGGATGTCCCGACCGCACTTTCCAGCCGGCGGAGTTCGAACCGATGCACGGCCGGCGTGACGCCGACCCGGACCGTGGCGCTTCGGGACGCCGCAAAGCCGAGCAGGTGCGCTCGAAGGAAGTATTCCCCGGCGGGCAGTTGAGCCAGGGTGAACCGGCCGTCCGCGTCCGTGACTGTGCTCGAGAGCGTCCCCCCGAGGGCAGACACCATGGCACCCGGAAGGGCACTGCCGCGCTCGTCGTACACCGTGCCGCTGATGCTGCCCGTGGTCAGGCGGACCTGGAGACCGGCGGCGGCGGGAACACCCGCATCCTGCGCTTTCGCGGGCAGGCCGCCCAGCAGAAAGCCGGCTATGCCGACCAACGTCGCCGAAATGGCCCGGAACTGGCGCCGCATGGCTTCCTCCGTGTGCAGCATCTCCGGCTAGAACCTCACAGCAAACCTGACCTGGCGTTCGATGGCCTCGCCCGACAAAAGGTCTTTCACCATGATCGCCAGCCTGTAGTCCCCCTCCTGAAATCCGTCCAGCGGCACTCCCTGGCCGGCCAGCACGGGCTGCCCTGCAATCGGCGAAGATGCCGGGCCCAGAACGAGAGGGTTGAAGCGCTGCGGCTCGGTCCGGTTCACGTAAACCTCACCCGGCTGAGCCGCCGGCCTGGCGGGTCTTCCCGCGGGCCGCTGTTCTCCAGCGGCGCGGTGCCCCTCCTGCCTGAAGAAATGGTACTCCACCTCGAGGTCGAAATGATCGCCGGGCCCAAACGTGGGATTGTAGACCAGAAAGAGGACAATCAGCTCTTCGCCCGGCACGAAGACCGCGTCGGCAGCTGGATGGACTTCCCTCGTGCCAATCGCGTACGGCCGTGTGGTGAGCTCCCCTGGGGGGAGCGCCTCCCTGAGTACGGTCAGCCGCTCGGCAAGCATGACCGTGCTGGTGGTAAGCCCCGCGGTCAAGTAGTCGGGCACGCTGAGGTGTCTACGTATCACGCCGGCTCGCTTGCTGCGGCTTCGTTCGCCCAGACGCTCCCGCTCCCGGACGACCACGCTGAGGTCGTAGTCACCTGGCGGGACCGAGAACCCTCGTGCCACCCGGAGCGCATCTCCGGGCGTCCCGGGGAGCTCGACGGGATAGATTTCCTCGAACACCGGCATGGGGCGCGCCCCCCCGGGCGTGGCCGGAACGGGACCGTCGCCGTGGGCCGGACGGCCCTGAGCCAGTCGCACGTACAACAGCACTGCCGGGAGGGGATCGCGGGCGGACGTGATGCTCACGATGAACGGAACGAAGGTACCGGCCTGTGCTTTGAGGAAGTCGTTGTGCCAGTCGATGGCGAAATCGGCGGGGAGGCGCACCCCCGCATCGGCAGCGTCAGCAAGCGCCACGATGGCCTGCCCTTCGTTCCGAAGCATCTGCTGGATCCGATCCAGCTGCCGGCGATCGAGGTCCTGGCCGGCGGCGGGCTGCCCGAAGGACGCGAGCGCCGCAAGCATTCCGATGGCCAGGCGCTGTGTGGGGCGCATGCTGATGAGCCAACACCGATCATACGGCGGCCCCCGCGCCCGGTCAAAAGAGGCAGTGGTGCTTTGATATCATCGTCGCCTCCGCGCAGTCGGGGCGATCGGCTGACGCATCTGAAAGGATCTGGTGTTCGACGACATTCTCGTGATGGTGCTCGCCGGCGGGGCTGGCGAACGCCTGTACCCCCTCACCAAGGATCGCGCAAAGCCGGCGGTGTACTTCGGGGGTCCGTATCGCATCATCGATTTCACCCTGAGCAACTGCATCAATTCAGGGCTCCGGCACATTTTCATCGCGCTGCAGTACAAGTCCCTGTCGCTCAGCCGGCACCTCAGGATGGGATGGAGCGTCGTTGCCGACGAGCTCGGGGAGTTCATCGAGATCCTGAGCCCCCAGAAACGCGTCGGCGAGCACTGGTACCAGGGAACCGCTGACGCGGTGTACCAGAACCTCTACTCCATCCTTCGTGAGAACCCGAAGCAGCTCATCGTGCTCTCCGGCGATCACGTCTACAAGATGGACTACGCCAAGATGCTGCGGTCGCACATCGAGCGGGGGGCCGGGGTGACGCTGGCGGTCATCGAAGTGCCGTCCGAGGAGGCCAGCCGGTTCGGCGTCCTGGAGGTGGACGACGAGGATCGGATCACCGGATTCCTCGAGAAGCCAACGGACCTCCCGCCCGGAGGGCAGGTGCTGGCCTCGATGGGCATCTACATTTTCGACATGGCCGTGCTCGTTCCCGCGCTGGAGGAGAACTCCCGCAAGCCGGACACGTCGCACGATTTCGGGAAGGACATCCTCCCCGAGCTCATCTCGCAGGTGCCGGTGATCGCCTACCGCTTCTACGACGAGAACAAGAAGGCGGGCAAGTACTGGCGCGACATCGGAACGCTCGACGCCTACTACGAAGCCAACAGGGACCTGTGCCAGGTGAACCCGGAATTCAACCTGTACGACCCGGAATGGCCCCTGCGGACGTATCAGGTGCAGGCTCCGCCGGCAAAGTTCGTGTTCGCCGACGCGGATCGACGCTGCGGGCAGGCGCTCGATTCCATCATCTCCGCGGGATGCATCATCTCCGGCAGCCGCGTCTCGGGAAGCGTGCTCTGCCCCAACGTGCGCGTGCACAGCTTCTGTGACGTCGAGCAGAGCATTCTGATGCCCGGCGTGCGGGTTGGCCGGCACGCGCGGATCCGCCGCGCAATCGTGGACCGGGATGTGTTCATTCCCCGGGCAGCACGGATCGGGTACGACGCCGAAGAGGATCGCCGCCGCCACACGATCACCGAAACGGGCATCGTCGTCGTCACCAAGGAGGACGAACCGTTCACGGTCGATGTGAGCGAAGAGGCCCTGCAACATGAAGCGGAGTTCGACAGGCGAGGGTCGGAAAGGTAGTCGAAGATTCCCTGCGTGCGCCGGCTCTGCCTGAACGGCGAAGCGGGACGCGGGACGCGGGACGCTGCCAGCCGGCAGCAGGCAGCAGGCAGCGGGAAGCTGGCAGCGGGAAGCGGGAAGCGGAAGTCAACAGGAGTAACCGTTAGTGAAGATTCAACGTGTGCATGGGCGCGAGATCATCGACTCGCGCGGCAATCCGACGGTGGAAGTGGAGGTCACGCTGGAGGGAGGCGCAATGGGCCGTGCGGCCGTACCCTCCGGAGCCTCGACGGGCCAGCGCGAGGCACTGGAGTTGCGCGACGGCGACAAGCGGCGCTACTTCGGAAAAGGGGTGACGAAAGCGGTGGGCCATGTGAACGGCGAGGTCGCCAGCGCCCTGGCGGGGCGTGATGCCGACCAGCGCGCCGTGGACGCCTTCCTGGTGCAGCTCGACGGCACGGACAACAAGGGACGGCTTGGCGCAAACGCCACGCTCGGCGTCTCCATGGCGCTCGCGCACGCATCGGCTGCCGCGGCAGATGTTCCGCTGCACCGTCACCTGACCGCGCTGTATGGCGGATCGGGCGGTGTCCTGCCGACGCCTATGCTCAACATCCTGAACGGCGGCGCTCATGCCGACAGCAGCGTGGACTTCCAGGAGTTCATGGTGATGCCGGTCGGCGCCACCTCGTTCGCCGAAGGTCTCCGGACCGGCGCCGAGATCTTCCACACCCTCCGCGGGATTCTGAAGAAGAAGGGGCACGCCACCGGAGTGGGGGACGAAGGAGGGTTCGCGCCGAGCCTTTCGTCCAATCGCGAGGCCGTCGACCTGGTGCTCGAGGCCGTCTCGCAGGCGGGCTATAAGGCCGGTGAAGACGTGTTCCTCGCCCTGGACGTCGCATCCAGCGAATTCTGGAACGAATCGTCCAAGAGCTACGAATTCAAGAAGTCAGGCGAGAAGACGCGCACACCCGACGAGATGGTGACGCTCTACGAGGACTGGGTCCGGCAGTACCCGATCATCTCGATCGAGGACGGCGTTGCCGAGGGGGATTGGTACGGGTGGAAGGCGCTGACCACCGCGCTAGGGTCCCGCGTGCAGCTCGTCGGCGACGACCTCTTCGTCACGAACACCGAGATCCTCCAGAGGGGAATCACCGAGGGGGTCGCCAACTCGATCCTGATCAAGCTGAATCAGATCGGCACGGTCAGCGAGACCCTCGAGGCAATCTCGATGGCGAGCGATGCCGGATACACGAGCATCATCTCGCACCGCTCCGGCGAGACCGAAGACACGACCATCGCGGATCTGGCTGTCGCCACCGCCGCCGGACAGATCAAGACCGGTTCGGCGAGCCGCAGCGATCGCGTCGCCAAGTACAACCAGCTGCTCCGCATCGAGGAAGAGCTCGGTGCATCCGGCCGGTATGCCGGACGCAGCGCCATCAAGCAGCTTGCGTCAACCTGATCATGCCCACACTCGTTCTTCTTCGACATGGTGAGAGCACCTGGAACAAGGAAAACCGGTTCACCGGCTGGACCGACGTCGATCTGTCGGACCGCGGGCGGGATGAGGCTCGGGAGGCTGGCCGCCTCCTGAAGGAAGGGGGCTACCAGTTCGACCTCGCCTACACCTCCCTCCTGAAGCGGGCGATCCGCACGCTGTGGATCACGCTCGACGGGCTGGATCAGATGTGGCTGCCGGTGGTCAAGGACTGGCGGCTGAACGAGCGTCATTACGGAGCGCTGCAGGGTCTGAACAAGGCCGAAACAGCGGAGAAGCACGGCGAGGCGCAGGTGAAGATCTGGCGCCGCAGCTACGACATACCTCCGCCGCCCATGGAGGCCGACGATCCGCGTCACGCCGGGCTGGATCCCCGCTACGCCGGCATCCCGGCGGGGGACATCCCGCGCACCGAGTCGCTGAAGGACACGGTGAGCCGGTTCCTGCCGTACTGGCAGAGCACCATCGCCCCCTCGATTCTGGGCGGGCAGCGCGTTCTGATTGCCGCGCACGGCAACAGCCTGCGCGCGCTGGTCAAGTACCTGGACGATGTCAGCAACGAGGAGATCGTCGGCCTGAACATTCCAACGGGCATTCCGCTCGTGTACGAGCTCGACGACCGTCTCAAGCCGCTGAAGCACTACTATCTCGGGGATGCGGACGCTGCCGCGGAGGCAGCCGCGAGGGTCGCGCAGCAGTCCAGCGCGCGGAAGTAACACACGTCGATGGGCGACCTCAGCCGACCCTACGATGCCATCATTGTGGGAGGGGGTCTTGCGGGGCTGACGCTCGCGCGTCAGCTTCACCTCGAAGTCCCGGCACTCCGCGTGCTGCTCGCGGAGAAGCGCACGCATCCGGTTCCCGAAGCGGCATTCAAGGTCGGTGAGTCGTCGGTCGAGGTCGGCGCCCACTATTTCCAGGTGGTGCTCGGTCTCGAGCCACACCTCCGCTCGCAGCACCTCGAGAAGCTCGGGATCCGGTACTTCTTCCCGCATGGGGACAACCGCGACATCGCGACCCGCGTCGAGGTCGGCCCGGTGCGCTTCCCCGCCGTTCCCTCCTTCCAAATCGATCGTGGCAGGCTCGAAAACTGGCTGCTCTCCGATCTCCGCCAGGCGGGGGTCGAAGCTCTCGACGGCTGCACGGTCAGGCAGATCGAGCTTGGCTCCGACGAGCACCGCGTGACGATCGCGTCGGGGGACATGGTCCGGGAGGTCCGCGGCCGCTTCCTCGTGGACGCAAGCGGCAGGGCCGGGCTGATCAGACGACGCCTGGGACTCACGCGGCGGGTGACACACGAAGCGAACGCCTGCTGGTTCAGGGTGAAATCACGCGTGCGTGTCGACGACTGGAGCGCGGATCCCGGGTGGCGGGCACGGGTCCCCTGCGGCAGACGGTGGTTGAGCACCAACCATCTGATGGGGCGCGGCTACTGGGTCTGGCTCATTCCGCTCGGTTCCGGCAGCACGAGCATCGGCATTGTCGCCGACGCCCGGCTCCATCCGTACGGACGGCTGAACCGCTACGAGCGGGCACTCGACTGGCTCCGGGAGTTCGAGCCGCAATGCGCCGAGGTCCTGCAGGCGCAGCCCGACGACCTTGAGGACTTCCTGGCGCTCCGGCACTACGCCCATGGGTGCGAACGTGTGTTCTCACCGGATCACTGGGCACTTGTCGGGGAAGCGGGCGTATTCACCGACCCGTTCTACTCTCCGGGATCCGACTTCATTGCCATTGGCAATGACGCCGCGGCGGATCTGATCGCGCGCCGCGCCAGAGGGGAAGACGTCCGCGCGCGTGCGGAGAGCTTCAATACGATGTACCTGAGGCTGTTCGATGGCTTCATCCGGCTGTACGACGGGCAGTATCCGTTGATGGGGAATGCGCAGGTCATGACGGCCAAAGCGTCCTGGGACAACGCCTGCTACTGGGCCATCACCGGGCTGCTGTATTTTCAGCGCCGCTATCGTCGTCCGGAATTTCTCCAGCAGATCGAGCCGCTCATGCGCCGGTTCTTCGTCCTCCACGCACGGATGCAGCAGTTCCTCCGCGCCTGGGACGTCGCCGATCCGCACGGGTACAGCGCCGAGTTCGCCAACGTGGTGCAGATCGAGTGGCTTCGCGAACTGCAGGCGAGCCTTGCGGGCCCCTCCATGGAAGACGCCGCGCTGCAGGCCCGGATCGAACGCAACCTCTCGCTGCTCGAGCGCTTCGCGGGGACGTGGCAGGCGCTCGCTATGTCGCGCACGCCCGGCTTGACCGCCTTCACACCCGCGCTGGACCCCGTCGACATCTCGGAGCTCTGCCTGACGGCGCTCTCCCCGGCAGGGATCTCGTCCTGATCACCGGCCTCTGCTGCCGGCCCCGCCCGGACTGGCTATATGGCCGTCAGCACGAGGGCGGAATCGTTTCCCCCGAAACCCAGCGAGGTTGAAATCCCGCAGCGGACACGCGCCTCGCGCGCCTGGTTGGCTACCACGTCCAGGGAGCAGCTCTGGACGACGTGAAGGGGCTGCTGGACGATGCGGTGAGCATCAAGCCGCGCCGGCAGATGACCGTGCAGTTCTCCGGAGGGGAGCCGACGATCTCGCCTATCTTCCTCGACTCGATGCGCTATGCGCGCGAGGTGGGTTACTTCAGCATCCAGGCGGCGACCAACGGCATACGGTTCGCCCAGGAGCCGGAGTTCGCCCATGCCGCGCGCGAGGCGGGCATGCGAATCGCCTACCTGCAGTTCGACGGCATCGGCGAGGAGGCCAACGCGCACCGCAAGGTCGGCAACCTCTTCGACGTCAAGCTGCGGGCAATCGAGAACCTTCACGCCGCCGGCATCGACGTCTGTCTCGTGGTGACAATCGTCAACACGGTAAACAACGATCAGGTCGGCACCATCATCCGCTTCGCGCTGGAGAACTGCGACAAAATCAGCTTCGTGTCCTTCCAGCCGGTGGCGTTCACGGGCCGGGACGAAGACATCACGGACCGCGAGCGCCACGCGAAGCGCTACACACTCTCGCACCTGGCGGAGGACGTGAAACGCCAGACCGGCGTCACGGAACCGCTGAGAGACTGGTTTCCACTCTCGGCCTCGAGCGTGCTCTCGGACATCACCGATCTGCTGAAGGGGCCGGGCGCCGACTGGGGCACGCTGAAGTGCGGCTGTCATCCCGACTGCGGCATCGGCACCGGGTTCATGGTCAGCAAGCGCACCAAGGAATGGGCGCCGCTCGCCTCGTTCGTGAACGTGGAACGCTTCCTTCAGGATGCGCGGGTCATTGCGGACGGCGCCCGCGGTCCGCTCCTGACCGCGATCCAGGCGGGGTTGAGCCTGCTGCGCAACTACTCTCCGTCACGCGCGCCGAAAGGCTTCAGGCTCATCGATCTGCTGCACAAGTATGACAAGCAGAGCGGCGGCCAGATGGGAGGGAAGCTGGGCTCGAGCGACAACGCCGACCGCAAAGGGGATGAATGGCTGCTGATGTTCGTGGCCGGGATGTGGTTCCAGGACCTCTGGACTTACGACTTCCGGAGGACGGAGATGTGCATCATTCCGTACGCCACGCAGATGGGAGAGATTTCATTCTGCGCCTATAACACCGGGGTCGGCTGGCGGCAGATCGTGGAGAACATGCACAAGAACGCGAGCGTGGCGGAGTACTACAAGGCCCATGGCCGGCACCCGGTGTACGCCAACCCGCGGAAAGGGGTCCCGCTTCCGGCCGGGACGCAGCCGATCTCGCTCAAGATCCCGCGTGACGGCCGGCTCGTGGACTGGACGGCAACGCCGCCTACTCGACTTCCTTTTCCTGGGTCTCATCGGCCGCAATCCGCAGCGAGCGGAGGAAGCGCCGATCGTTCGCACTGATCTCGAACGGGCGGCGTTCAGCCGCCGCGCGCGCCGGCTTCGAAGCGGGCGGCAGCTTGGCGAGGGCACCCGGGGGGGTCCGGCTGACGAAACCGATCACCGCCTCCAGCGATACCCTCAGCTCGAATCCGGCCGCGCGCGCACGTTCACGGCAGGCCTCGACCCGGGCATCTTCAGCGACGGCGGCGGCAATGGCGTCGGAGAGCTCTCTGGCCATCCGGTTCACGACGTCATCCATTCTGGGACCTCCTCACCGCCGGAACGCGTCGCCGGGGCGTCTCCCCGACCGAAGCCTCACCCGGGCGGGCGGCTGCGACGGAGCGCCAAATGTATGCATGTTGAAGGATTGCAGCGCGGGAAAGTTGCTCATCATTGTAAACTCGGCCACGATCAGTGTCAATGCTCCGTCCCCCATATCTGGTAGCCCCGCAGGGGTTCGGGCTCACGTGGCTACAACGCGTAGCCCGGTGAGCGGAGCCGTCGCGTACAGCGTACCTACAGTGACAGACGCGCGCCGGTCCTCCACGGGTCCCTTCCGGACCAGTCCCACTCCGCCGCCGGCCCGCATGCCGTCCTCACATCGTCCATGCCGCTGCTATCGGTCCAAGGCCTGACGACCGGCTTCCTTACCGCCGGGCAGTTCGTCCCGGCGGTGATCGACGTGAGCTTTGCCCTCGACAAGGGGGAGACGCTCTGCCTTGTCGGCGAATCCGGAAGCGGCAAGTCGCTGACGGCGCTCTCCATCATGCGTCTTATCGAGCCGCCGGGCCGAATCGAACATGGCCGGATCGTCTTCAAGGGACGGGATCTTCTCCAGCTCCCCGAGCGCGAGATGCAGCCGGTGCGCGGCGCGGAGATCGCCCTCGTCTTTCAGGAGCCGATGACAGCCCTCAACCCGGTCTTCACGGTCGGAGACCAGATTGAGGAGACGCTCCGCGTGCACGGGCGCGCGACCCGCCGCACCGCACGCGACAGGGCGGTCGAGCTGCTGGAGGCCGTCCGCGTCCCTGAGCCCGGCCGCCGGCTCCGCGAGTATCCCCATCAGCTTTCAGGAGGCCTGCGCCAGCGGGCACTGATTGCCATGGCGCTCGCCTGCGATCCCGAGGTGGTGATCGCCGATGAACCCACTACGGCCTTGGACGTCACCATTCAGGCTCAGATCCTCGACCTCCTGCGGGACCTGCAGGCCCGCCTCGGCCTTGCGCTGCTCCTGGTCACCCACGATCTGGGGGTCGTCGCCGAGATGGCCGACCGCGTTGCCGTCATGTACGCCGGCCGCATCGTCGAGGAATCCCCTGTGGGTCCGCTGTTCAGCGACCCGAAGCATCCCTATACACGCGGCCTGCTGGCATCCATTCCCGGCCTCGTCCCGGGTCGGCGGCTGAAGGCCATTCCCGGTACCGTTCCGGCCCCCGGGACACTGCCCCAGGGTTGTTGCTTCACCCCGCGTTGCCCGTCCCGGTTCGAGCCATGTCCGAGTGCTCACCCCGGCATCACCGACTTCGGCGGGGGACGGACCGTCAAGTGCTACCTGCACGGCCGGGCGGTTGAACCGGCCACCGCACCTCCCGGACCTCCGCCTCACGGCCCTGTTCCCCAGCCGTGTCCGGAGCAGGCCTGATGGCCCTCCTCGAAGTACGGCACCTCGTGAAGGAGTTTCCCAGGCGCCGGGGACTTTTCAGGGCAGCAGCGGGCATCCGCGCCGTGGACGATGTGACGTTTTCGGTGGAAGAGGGGGAGACGTTCGGCCTCGTCGGAGAGTCCGGCAGCGGCAAGACCACGATCGGCCGCTGCATTCTCAGGCTGATTGAGCCCACTTCAGGGGAGGTGCGGTTCCGGGCAGAGGACGTTCTGAGCTTCTCGCGAGCGAGGATGCGTGAAGCGCGCCGGGAGATGCAGATCGTCTTTCAGGATCCCTACTCCTCGCTGAATCCCCGCATGCGCGCCGGTGACATCGTGGAGGAGCCGCTGATCATCCACAAAGCAGGGCGGAAAGCGGTGCGGGTGGAGCGTGTTGCCGAGCTGTTTTCTCTTGTCGGCCTCGATCCCGCGCAGCGCGCCCGCTATCCCCATCAATTCAGCGGCGGCCAGCGGCAGCGGATCGGCCTCGCACGCGCACTGGCGCTGAACCCGTCGTTCGTCATTGCCGATGAACCTGTATCGGCACTGGACGTATCGGTCCAGGCACAGGTCATCAACCTCCTGATGGAGCTGCAGGAGCGGCTGAACCTCACCTACCTCTTCATCGCCCACGATCTGCGGCTGGTCCGGCAGATTTGCAGTCGCGTGGCGGTGATGTATCGGGGACGGATAGTCGAGCTGGGGGGGACCGAGTCGCTGTTCGAGGCGCCGGCGCATCCCTACACGCAGGCGCTGCTCTCGGCCATCCCGGTGCCGGATCCGGCGGCGACCCGGCAACGGATAATGCTCGACGAAGAAGCGTTCGACACAGGCGCCGCGCTACGGGAGGTGGAAGCCGGCCACTGGGCAGCCATTTGACCCGGGCGTCCCTGCCCGAACTCAGACGACGAGGTCGGCTTCGCGGCGGACGTCCTTCTCGACCAGGCCGTCCCGGATGGAGATGGACCTGTGCGCGTATGCGGCAATCTCCGGTTCGTGGGTGACGAGCACGATCGTGTTCCCGGCGGCGTGAAGGCGTTCGAACACGCCCATGATCTCGTTGCCGGTCTTGGAATCGAGGTTGCCGGTCGGCTCGTCGGCCAGCAGGATCGACGGATCGTTGACCAGCGCGCGGGCGATGGCGACGCGCTGGCGCTGACCGCCGGACAGCTCGTTGGGCCGGTGGGACGCGCGGGACGTGAGCTCCACCTTCTCGAGCGCCTGCCGGGCGCGTTCCTGCCGCTCCTTCGAGGGCATCCCCGCGTAGATCAACGGCAGTTCCACGTTGTGCAGTGCCGTGGCGCGGGGCAGCAGATTGAACGTCTGGAAGACGAAGCCAATCTCCTGGTTCCTGATCCTCGCCAGTTCGTCGTCGTTCATGGCGGCGACCTCCTTCTCGTTCAGGAGGTAGCTGCCCCGCGACGGGGTGTCCAGGCAGCCAATCAGGTTCATCAGCGTGGACTTGCCGGATCCCGAGGGGCCCATGATGGCCACGTATTCCCCGCGCATGATCTGGATGGAGACCCCCTGGAGGGCGTGGATCTCCTCTGAGCCCATCACGTAGGTCTTCCACAGATCGCGTGTTTCGATCAGAGCAGGCATGTGCACCTGTGCGTTAGACGAAAGGGACCTCGCTCCGGCCGGTGGATCTTCCAACTATACGAAAGGCGCACGCCGGAGGTTTCCGGCCCTGCGCCGGC
>Ga0183260_10000517_pt1 | contig 32707 bp, 27 predicted proteins | sample AntDrymUQ4972206_2_FD_129768 | JGI IMG/M metagenome (GOLD analysis project Ga0183260, IMG submission 129768) | Polar desert sand microbial communities from Dry Valleys, Antarctica - metaG UQ497 (22.06) (version 2) (version 2) | ecosystem: Environmental > Terrestrial > Soil > Desert | place...
CACCTCGCGACTCCGTGGTTTCACCGGATGGTCGCCGACATGGTCCGTTTCAACCGCCGGGGGCGCGAGCTGCTCGCGTCCGACGAGAACCCCTCGCTCGGGCACTGGCTGGAGGGCCTGGGCCTCTCGCAGGCCTTCGTCGACCGGCTCATCGTCCCGCAGGCCTCGGCGGTCTGGTCAGCCGACCCTCGCCAGATGTGGACGTTTCCCGCCCGCTTCCTCGTCGAGTTCTTCGACAATCACGGAATGCTCTCCCTGCGCGACCGTCCCCAGTGGCGGACGGTCGCCGGCGGGTCGCGACGCTACGTCGAGGCGCTCGTCGCGCCCTGGCGCGATCACCTGAGGCTCGCGACACCGGTGCGCGCCGTCGAGCGCCACGACGACCACGTCACGGTGACCCCGCACGGCGGCGAGCCCGAGCGCTTCGACGAGGTGGTCCTCGCCACCCACTCCGACCAGGCGCTGGCGCTGCTGGCCGACGCGACGGAGCGCGAGCACGAGATCCTCGGCGCCATCCCCTATCAGTCAAACGAGGCCGTGCTCCACACCGATCGCCGGTTGCTCCCTCGGCGCCGCCGGGCGTGGGCGAGCTGGAACTACCACCTCTCCGAGGTCACGGTCGGCAAGCCGACCGTGACCTACCACATGAACCGACTCCAGTCGCTGGACGCCGAGGAGGAGCTCTGCGTCACGCTGAACCGGACGGAGCAGATCGCCCCTGAGAGGATCATCCGGACGATCCCCTATGCCCACCCCGTTTACACGCGCGAGGGCCACGCCGCGCAGCGCCGCCACGCGGAGATCAGCGGGCGCAACCGCACGCACTTCTGCGGGGCCTACTGGCGCTGGGGGTTCCACGAGGACGGCGTCGTGAGCGCCATGCGGGTCGCCGACCAGGTGAACGGGAGCTCGTGATGCACAGCGCGCTCTACGAGGGGACGATCCGTCACCGCCGATTCGCGGTGCGCCACGACGTCTTCCGCCATCGCGTGGCGATGGCCTACATCGACCTCGACGAGCTCCCGAGGCTGCTCGGTGGACGGCTCGCGGCCCGCCGGGGCCTCGTGCGCTTCGAGCGCGGCGACTACCTCGGCGACCCCGCCCTGCCGCTGGCCGACGAGGTCCGCCGGGTGGCGGCGCAGCGGCTTGGGACCGCACCGGCCGGCCCGGTGCGGATCCTGACTCATCTGCGCTCCTTCGGCCATTGCTTCAACCCCGTGAGCTTCTACTACTGCTTCGACGCCGACGGGGAGGTGGGCGCCATCGTCGCCGAGGTGACCAACACTCCCTGGGGCGAGCGCCACTCCTACGTACTGCCGCGGTCCAGCGAGTCGCCGATCCTCGCCGGCCAGACCGACAAGGCGCTGCATGTCTCGCCGTTCATGGGAATGGAGCAGCGTTACCAGTGGCGCGCTCCCGCTCCGGGGGAGACCCTGAGCGTCCACATCGCCAGCGCAGAGGCCGCGGAACGCTCCTTCGACGCCACGCTCGCGCTGAGCCGCCGTGAGCTGAGCCGCCGGTCGCTCGCCGACGTCACCCTCCGCTACCCGGCGCCGACCGTGAGGATGCTCGCCCTGATCTACGGGCACGCCCTCAAGCTCCGCCTCGGCGGAGTCCGCCCCTACCCCCACCCCCAGGCCGCCGCATGATCCACTCGGTCGCACGGGAGATCGTGTGCCGCCTGCTCTCCCGCATCGCCGCGGGCGAGCTCGTCGTCGTGGAGGAAGGCGAACGGCGCGTCTTCGGGAGCGGGGCCCCGACGGCCACCGTCCACGTCAACTCGCCGCGCATGTGGCCCATGCTGTTGCGAGGCGGCCGCGGCATGGCCGAGTCCTACATGGCCGGCTTGTGGGACTCGCCCGACCTGACCGCCGTCATTCGCATCGCGGCGCTCAACGTCCACCGGCTCGACGACGTTCGCCGGCGCCTCGCCCCGGTCCGGGCGTCCTGGCAGGGTTTCCGGGGCGCGCTCGCCCGTAACACGCCCGCGCGCAGCCGGCGCGACGTCTCTGCCCACTACGACATCGGCAACGACCTCTTCGCGCTGATGCTCGACCCCACGATGATGTACTCCTGCGCGCTCTTCGAGCGCGAGGACGCGACGTTGGAGGAGGCGTCGCTCGCCAAGCTCGAGCGCGTCTGCGAGCGGCTCGACCTCGGTCCCGAGGACCACGTGATCGAGATCGGCACGGGCTGGGGCGGCTTCGCCGTCCACGCCGCGACGACCCGCGGCTGTCGCGTCACGACGACCACGATCTCCCGCGAGCAGCACGACTACGCGGTCGCCCGCGTGCGGGAGGCCGGCCTTGGAGACCGCGTGAGCGTCCTGCTCGACGACTACCGCGAGCTGCGCGGGTCCTACGACAAGCTCGTCTCGATCGAGATGATCGAGGCCGTCGGCTCAAGGGACTTCGGCACGTTCTTCGCCCGCTGCTCGCAGCTGCTCAAGCCCGACGGAGCGATGTTCCTCCAGGCGATCACGATCGACGACCGCGCCTACCAGGTGGAGAAGGGCTCGAAGTCCTTCATCCGCACCTTCATCTTCCCCAACGGCTGCCTGCCCTCGCGCGAGGTGATCGCCCGGTGCCTCGGGCGCCGCACGGACCTGTTGACCGTCGACCTCGAGGACATCACCCCGCACTACGCCGAGACGCTGCGCCGCTGGCGGGCGAACTTCGACGCCGCCGGCGAGCTGGTCCTCGCGCTGGGCTACGACGGGCGCTTCCGGCGCCTCTGGCGCCTGTACCTCTCTTACTGCGAGGCCGGGTTCGCCGAGCGGCGCATAGGTCTCGTGCAGATGGTGCTGGCCAAGCCGCAGTGGCGTGCGGCCGTGCCGGGAGCCGGTGAGCCTCTCGCGCTCACCTCCGCGGCTGCCGGCTGAACATCCGGTCGCTGATCCGGTCGAGCAGGACGGCTGGGCCGCGGGAGGCCAGCACGGCGAGCCCCGACTTGCCGCCGGGATGGACGACGCGAGCGTCTTGGTCGATCGCTCTGAGGACCTTCGCGGCCCAGTCGGCGGGCTCGACGCGGTCCCAGTCGGAGGTGTCGATGTGGCGCCCGTAGACCTCCTCGGTCGCGGCGAGCATGTCGGTCTTGACGCCGGGGGTGATGAGGTGGAGCACGCTCACGCCGGTCCCCTTCAGCTCGCGGCGCAGGGACTCGCTCAGCGCGACGGCGCCGGTCTTGGCCGCGGCGTACGTGCTGGCCCCGGGGAAGTGCGCGTAGCCGGAGATCGACGTGTTGTTGACGATCTTCCCCCCGCCCCGGGCGAGCATGCCCGGCAGCACGTTGTGGGTGAGGTGGGCGACGGCGACGAGGTTGACCTGGAACATCGCGTAGACCTCGGCCATATCCTGCTCCTCGAGCAGGCCGCCGATCATCAGGCCCGCGTTGTTGACGAGCAGGTCGATCCGCCCGAGCTCCTCCCCGATGCCCGCGCAGCTCGCGTCGAGGCTCGCGCGCGAGGACAGGTCCATCCGCACGGGGCGCACCTCCGCCGCGCCCGGGATCGGGACGAAGCGCTCCGGGTCCCGGACCCCGGCGAGCACGAGGCGCAGGGGGCGGCCGGCGAGCGCCTCGGCGAGCGCGCGGCCGATCCCGCGGTTGGCCCCGGAGACGAGGGCCGTGGCGCCCGCGAGGTCCATCAGCAGCCGCGCGGGGAGCGCCTGAGCGAGAGCGCAGACATCTACTTCACGAACAGGATCTCGGAGTACTTCGGCAGCGGCCAGAGGTCGTCGGCCACAAGGCGCTCCAGGCGGTCGGCGACCGTGCGCACCGCCTCCATGGCGGGAATCTGGGTGTCGCGCGCGTACTTCGCGAGCTCGAGGCCCTCGGCGCCGTCGGGGTAGAAGTTTGCCTCCTCGAGCGCGCCGATCGCCTCCACGAACCGCTCGATCAACTCGTCGAAGTCAGAGAGCACGGCCAGCGCGCCGGCCCCGCCGGCCTCCACCTGGGCGCGGTAGCGCAGGGTCGCCGGGAGCAGCATCGTCTTGGCGATGTCGGCCGCCGTCTCGGCCTCGATGTTGACCTGGATGGCGTACTGCTCGACGGAGACCTCGAAGCGCGACTCGAGCTCGCGCTCGGAGAGCACGCCGTAGTCGCCGAAGGCCTTTACGGTGTCCTCCTCTAGCAGGACGGGCAGCGCGTCGGGTGTCGTGCGGAGGTTGAGCAGCCCGCGGCGCTGTGCCTCGGCATGCCATCCGTCGTCGTAGTTGTCGCCCTCGAAGACGATCCGCTTGTTCGCTGCGTAGCTGCCCTGCACGAGCGTGCGCACCGCGGCCTCGAGGTCTGAGCCGGCCGACTTGGCCTGCTCGAGCTGGTCGGAGAGGTCGTCGATGGCCTCGGCGACGATCGTGTTGAGCACCGTGTTGGGGAGCGAGAGCGACATGGCCGAGCCGGCCGCGCGGAACTCGAACTTGTTGCCGGTGAAGGCGAACGGCGAGGTCCGGTTGCGGTCGGCGCCGTGCATGGGCAGGGGCGGCAGCACCGGGGTGCCCAGGCCGAGGAAGTCGCCCGGCGCCGACTCGCCCGCCTCGCCCTTCTCGATCGCCTCGAAGACACCGGTCAGCTCGGCCCCGAGGAAGATCGAGATGATCGCCGGCGGCGCCTCGTTGGCGCCGAGGCGAAGGTCCTGGCCGGCGTAAGCGACAGACGCGCGTACCAGCCCCTGGTGCTTGTTGACGGCCTGGATGACCGCGGCGGCGAAGAAGAGGAACTGGAGGTTCTCGTGCGGGGTCGCGCCCGGCTCGAGCAGGTTGTGGCCGGTGTCGGTGCCCATCGACCAGTTGTTGTGCTTGCCTGAGCCGTTGACCCCGGCGAAGGGCTTCTCGTGCAAGAGGCAGATGAGCCCGTAGCGACGCGCGACGCGCTGGAGCATCTGCATGGTCAGCTGCTGGTGGTCGGACCCGACGTTGGAGTTCTCGAAGATCGGGGCCACCTCGTACTGGGCGGGGGCCACCTCGTTATGGCGCGTCGTGATCGGGACCCCGAGCTTGGCGAGCTCCTGCTCGACCTCGAGCATGCAGGCGAGGATCCGCTCGGGGATCGAGCCGAAGTAGTGGTCGTCGAGCTCGTGGCCCTTTGGGGGCTTCGCGCCGAACAACGTGCGCCCGGTGTTGATGAGGTCGGGCCGCTCGTAGAAGTACTGCTCGTCGATCAGGAAGTACTCCTGCTCGGGCCCGACGGTCGTGAAGACGCGCTGGGCGGTCTCGTCCTCGAAGAGCCCCAGCGCGCGGACCGCCGAGCGGCTCAGCGCGTCCATTGAGCGCAGCAGCGGGATCTTGTGGTCGAGCGCCTCGCCCGTCCACGACGCGAACGCGGTTGGGATGCACAGCACCGCCCCGTTGGGGTTCTCGATGACGAAGGCCGGCGAGGTCGGGTCCCACGCGGTGTAGCCGCGCGCCTCGAAGGTCGCCCGGATGCCGCCCGTCGGGAAGCTCGAGGCGTCGGGCTCGCCCTGGATGAGCTCCTTGCCCGAGAACTCGCTGATCGACGTGCCGTCGCCCGCGGGCCCGAAGAAGGAGTCGTGCTTCTCGGCGGTCGAGCCCGTCAGCGGCTGGAACCAGTGGGTGAAGTGGGTGGCGCCCTTCTCCAGCGCCCAGTCCATCATCGAGGCCGCGACGGCGTCGGCCAGGGCGGGATCGAGAGCCTCCCCGCGCGCGAGCGCCCTCTGGAGCTGGCCGTGGACCGCCTTGGGAAGCCGCTGGCGCTGCACGTCAGAGCTGAAGACGTTGGCCCCGAAGACGTTGTTGGAGGCGACGGTGAGGTCGATCGCGCCGATGGCCCCGCCGTTCGGGGTCCACTGGGCCGCGGAGAGGTTCTGCCGGCGGGTTCGGGCCATGGATGAGCTTCCTCCTGTGAAGGGGGCGAAGCGGGGCAGGTTGACAGCCCGGCGCCCGCGCGTGTTTATCCGTGTGTCCAAAGGTCGCGCGCGCGCTTTCGCCGCCGGGTCGGGCGCCTCGACCGACCCGGCGGCGGGTCGGGTGACTTCGACCGACGGGCGAACAACTCGCGGCAAATCTTCGACACCGGGATAAACACAGCGGGCCGGCCGGTCCACAAACTGCATGGCGCATTCCAACCGAGGAGGACGTATGCGCAGTTCCAAGCTGATCAGGGCCGTCTCGGACCGCCGTGCCGGGCTCGTGCTCGCGCTCGCCCTGGGCGCCCTCGTTGCGATGGCCCTGCCGACCACGGCGTTCGGCGAGATCAAGGACGACGGGACCGCCGAGATGCTCAAGCAGAGCGTCGCGATCAACTCCATCTGGGTGATCCTCGCCGGCGTCCTGGTGATGTTCATGCAGGCGGGCTTCGCCTTCCTGGAGATCGGCTTCTCGCGCGGGAAGAACGCGGGGACGGTCGTGGCCAAGATCCTCACGAACTTCTCGATCGCGGCCATCGCCTGGTGGGCGTGCGGCTTCGCGATCGCCTTCGGCGCCAAGAAGGCCGGGGGCCTCTACGGCGCCGAGGGCTTCTTCTTGACCAACTACGGCGATCCCCTCAAGGCCTTCCCGGTCATGGGGCTCTCCGACGCGACGATCGAGTCGAAGTTCTTCTTCCAGTTCGTCTTCTGCGCGGTGTCGCTGGCGATCGTGTGGGGCACGACGCTCGAGCGGATCAAGTTCGGCGTCTACGTCATCTACTCGATCGTCTTCGCCGCCGTGATCTACCCGCTCGGTGCCGGCTGGGTCTTCGGCGGGGGCTTCCTCCAGACCGGCGACTGGCTCGGCACCGGCATCGCCGGGATGCAGGACTTCGCGGGCTCGACCGCCGTCCACCTCATCGGCGCCACGGGCGCGCTGGCGGCGCTGCTGCTGCTCGGGCCGCGCCGGGGCAAGTACGGCGCCGACGGGAAGCCGCGGGCGATCCCCGGCCACAGCATGCCGCTGTTCGGACTGGGCGTCCTGATCCTGTGGCTCGGCTGGTTCGGGTTCAACCCCGGCTCCACGCTGGGCGCGCTGGACGGCCGCTTCCCGCAGGTGCTGCTGGTCACCAACCTCGCGGCTGGCGCCGGCGTGCTCACCGCGGTGATCACCTCCATGGCGAAGACGAAGACGATCGACATCGGCATGGCCGGCAACGGCGCGATCGCCGCGCTCGTGGCCATCACTGCGCCCTCGGGGTACGTTGAGCTGTGGGCGGCGCCGGTCATCGGTGGGGTCGCCGGTGTCATCGTCGTGCTGGGCGTCTACGCGATCGACAAGCTGGTGGACGACCCGGTCGGCGCGCTCTCGGCGCACGGCCTGGCCGGCATCTGGGGGACGCTCTCCTGCGGCCTGTTCACCTCCCCGCGGTTCGCGAAGTTCAACGCGTTCGGCGACCCGGAGGGCGGCCTGTTCTACTCGGGCAAGCTCACCCAGCTCATCGCGCAGGGCGTCGGCCTGGTGATCGCGTTCTCGTTCGTGTTCGTGTTGAGCTTTGCCACCTTCTGGGTGATCAAGCAGGTCTACGGCCTGCGCGTCACCGAGGAGGAGGAGGAGGCCGGCCTGGACATCTCCGAGCACGGCATGTACGGGTACCCGGAGCAGTTCATCCCGGCGCCCGAGCTGATCGGCTACACGGCGGGCGGAGTCCCACCGAGGGGCCGAGCGGGCAAGCCGGTCGCGACCAAGACGGAGGTGCCGGCATGAAGATGATCATCGCCTACATCCGCCACGAGGCGTTCGAGCCGATCCGCAACGAGCTGCTCGCCCTCGGGTTCCCCTCGCTGTCGATCAGCGAGGTCAAGGGCTCGGGGCGCCAGAAGGGGATCACCGAGCGCTACCGCGGCGCGCAGCTCACCAATTACCTGCGGCCGAAGATCAAGATCGAGTGCGTGGTCGAGGCCAAGGACGTCGCGACGATCATCGAGTCGATCCTCAAGCACGCCCGCAGCGGCTCGGTCGGCGACGGCAAGGTGTTCGTGACGCCGGTCGAAGAGGCCTATCGCATCCGCACCGGGGAGTCCGGCGAGGACACGCTTCAGGCCCACCGGGAGGATCCAGCGGGGAGCACGGCATGACCGCGGCACTCGACGCCGCTGGAGCAGCGACCGCCTGAACGCCATAACGCATGCGGGGAGGGGCGGTGGGTCCAGGTGGGCCGCCGCCCCTCCCCGTGCCGTCAGCCCACATGCCCGGACAACCCGAGCCCATTCCACCTCCCACCCCCGACATGCCCGGACAACCCGAGCCCATTCCACCTCCCGCCCCCAACATGCCCGGACAACCCGAGCCCACTCCCCCAGCCGGGCTGCTCGTCGAGCGCTTGCGCAGCCTGCACCTGGAGATGGTCGACGCCGTCCTCGCGGGCGACGGCCTCGAGCGAGTCGCCGAGCTGGCGGCGGGGGCCGCCGGTGGTCCCGTGGCCATCGTGATTCCCCGCCTCGGAACGGCTGTCCTCGCGCCGGAAGGGGAGGAAGGGGCGCTCGCCTGGGTCGAGCGCTACGTCGCCGACCGCTTGAAGGACCGCCCGGCCAGGGTGCCCGACGGCCTCGCCGCCGAGGCCCCGATCAGCGCCGGAGACGAGATCGTCGGCTCTGTGGTGCTGCTCCGAGGCGGCGCCCCGGATGCGGTCGCGCCCGAGGCGGCGGAGTTCCTCCATCTCGCGGCGGTCGCCTCGCTCACCGAGGTCGCCATCGCCGAGGCCAAGGACGAGGTGGAGCGAAACCTCCGCGGCTCGGTCATCGAGGACCTCCGCTCGCGCGAGGCGCATATCGACGCGACCGAGGTCGTGCGGCGCGCCGCCCGCCTTGGTTGTGACCTCTCGGGCGGCGCCGTCGTCCTGTGCGCAGAATTGACCACCGATCGCCCGCGCCACGTCGTCGCCACCATCGCCGGCGAGGTGGCCGGCGCGCTGGCCCAGCACCTCGACGGGCGCGTGTACGCCCTGGTGCCCGCGCCCCCGGACGCCGAGGCGCCCGGGGAGGAGGCGCTCGCCTCCGCTCGCCGGGTGGCGACGCGCCTTCAGCGCCACGGCACCGTCGGCGTCTCCTCCTTCTACTCCGATCCCTCAGAGCTCCCTCGCGCGCTGCAAGAGGCCGAGCTGGTGCTCGAGGTGCTGCGCCAGTCAGACGCGCCGATCGCCCAGGACATCGGGACGGGGACCTACCGCCTGCTCTTCCGCGTGCTCGCCTCGCATCCCGAGGAGGTCCGCAGCTTCTACGAGGACACCGTCGCGCCGATCGTCAAGTACGACGACCAGTACGGCACCGACCTCGTCGGCACGCTGGCGTCCTATCTCGAGCAGAACTGCAACATGAACGCGACGGCCGCGGCGATCTACGCCCACCGCCACACGGTCGCCTATCGCCTGGACCGGGTGAAGGAGCTCACGCGGCTGGACCCGATGCAGTCCGAGGACCGCGAGCGGCTCGGGCTCGGCCTCAAGGCCTACCGGATCATCGCCCCGCGCCTGCCGAAGTAGGGACGCTCGCGACTGGGAGGCCGGCCCGAAGGAGGCGCGAGCTGACGAGCGCCGGCCCGCTACGCGATAGCGTTTGGGGGATGGCAAGCCAGTGGCCAGGCCCACCGCCGCCCGGCGCGGGCGATCCGCCGAATCAGCCGCCCCCGGGCCAGCCGCGCCACGGCGAGCCGCCGCCGGCCCAGCCGCCGCCCCCGGGCCAGCCGCTCCACGGCCAGCCGCTCCGGCGGCAGCCCCCGCCGGGCAAGCCGCCCCGAGGCCAGTCGCCCCCGAGGGCGACGTCCTCGGACCACCGCTTCGCGGTGGTGCTCCTAGCGATCGTGGGCGTCGTCATCGTGCTCGGAATCGGGGGGTGCGCGGTCTTGAGCGTGGTCGTCAACGATTCGGTGGACGAAGCCTCCAATACGCTCAAGGAGGGGCTTCGCAAGGCCCAGAATCGCAACTCGATCACCGACGAGCAGGCCAAGTCGCTCGACGTCGGCGACGACCGCAACGAGATCGTCCGGCGCTTCGGCCCACCGGCCTTCGGGCCCGCCAAGGAGCCCGTCCTGCCCGCCGACGTCAGGGACTGCATCTCCTGGCACATGCGGGACGGGCGCATCGGCTCCACGTGGGAGCTCTGCTTCCGCGCCGGCAAGCTCGTAGAGAAGCAGAGCGACCTGAGCCCCTCGCCCCGCAGGCGCAGGCCGCCCCGCAAGGCAGTGCCCAGCCAGGAGCAGTGACTACGGCGCGCGCTCGCGCGGCTTCATCGGTCTACGGCGCCCCATGGCGCTGGAGCCACAGCCCGAGCAGCGGGTCCGTCAGGACGTAGGAGTCGTCGCGCGCGATCGCATCGGCCCGGTCGATCAAGGCTTGCAGCGCGTAGCGGACGCTCGACTTCTTGATGCCCACCTGCGCCTGCGCCGCCCGTGTGTACGGGCCGCCGGGCGTCGCAGCGAGCGCGAGTGCTACGCGTCGCTCGTTCGTCGGCCAGGCGCGCCACGTCGCCGCCAAGTAGCCGGCGGCATGCTCCAGGGCGGTCTCGCGAGCCTGCACCCACTGCGCTTCGTCGGCGGTTGTGCCGGGCATCGTCGCTTCCCAGAGAAAATGGGCGAGCATCATCGACCGCTGCGGATGACCCCGTCCGAACTCCAGCAGCGCGGCAAGTGCGTCTCCGGGATGGCGGTCTGTCCGTCGAAACCGCTCGCTTGCGTAGTCTGCGACCTCGTCGAGCGGAAGTGGAGCCAGGCTCTTGGGCACGGCTTGCTCGAGCAGCGGCCGGCGCGGATCGGAGAAGAGCCGCGCCATCGTTCCCGGCGCGGAGCCCGCAAAGGCGTAGGAGGCGGCCTCGAGATGATGCTGGATCACGCTCCGCAGTTGGCCGTCGGCGCCTTGCACCGCGAGGATGTCCTGAATCTCGTCGAAGACGATGAGGCTGCGGATCCCCTCGCGCTCGTTCAGCTCGCGCGGCAGGTCGAGCAGCCGCAGGAGAACCGCCTCGACATTGGTGTTCGGGCTGCGCTGAAGGGTCGCGCCGAAGCCAGCTCCTCCAAGTGAGAGGCCGATATTCCAGGTGCTGAACAGCCGATCCACCCGCGCGCGCAGCCGCCCTTTCAAGCGCCGAGCGTAAGCGCGCTCGATGCGGACGACGATGCCGCTCAGACTCAGCACGTCCTCGAGATCGACGAGCGCCGTGGCCATCCCCGCCGCTTCGGCATCGTCGAGCACCTTGCGAAGCAACGTCGTCTTTCCGTAGCGACGAGCGCCGATGAGCGCCACCGAGTGCCTTCCGTGCGCCAGGGACAGGAGATCGTCCGCCTCGGATTGCCGGTCGATCATCTCGGCGGGGGCGAGCGGTCCCGAGAACCGGAACGGGTTGACATCGGCCGGCATAGTGCCACCCTACCGTTTGGTGTGGCGAAACCAGCCCTTGAGGTGTGGTATCGCTATCCTTTCGGGAATGGGCCGCCGGAGTCGCAAGCGCTGCGCTGGCCCGGGCTCACGAGGGGAGGGGCGGTGAGCGATCCTTCCGGCGACCCGGCGCCGCGCCGCATGGCGCTCACCGGGCTGCATCACGTCACCCTCATCTGTCGCGACCTAGACGTGACGACCGCATTCTACCGCGACCTGCTGGGCCTTGCCCTCGTGAGTAAGGCCACCAACGACGACGACCCCGACGCTCGTCACTTCTGGTTCGGCGACGCCGCTGGGAGGCCGGGCACCCTCGTCTCCTTCCTGGAGTACCCCATGCTGCCCCGAGGGACCGTCGGGACCGGCTCTACGCACCACCTCGCCTTCGCGGTCGAGTCGGCCGAGGAGCAGAAGGCGTGGCGCAACTACCTGCACTCGCACGGGGTGGAGTGCACCGACGTGCTCAACCGCGGGCAGTTTCGCTCTCTCTACCTACGCGACCCCGACGGCCACATCATCGAGATCGCGGCGCCGCCACCGGCGACGGTCGGGGAGCACGACGAGACTGGCGGCCAGATCATCGACATCGCGCTGCCGCCGGCGACGGTCGCCGAGCGTGACGGAATCTGCCCGCAGACTGGCAAGGTGTGTTTCGCCGACGAGTACGACGCCCAGCAGGAGGTCGAGCGCAATCAAGCCGTGTATGACCAAGGCTTGGAGGACCGATTCCGGCTTGAGCGGACTTACCCCTGCAAATTCTGTGGCTGGTGGCACACCACGTCACAGAGCAAGCGTGGGTGACCCGGGCTGTCCTCCGACTCGAGCGGACGGACGTCAAGATCCAGCGAGCGCTGGCAAGGGACCCGGGACTCCGTGCATGGGGTCGTCATCGGTGTGCCGTACGTCAGGCCAGCTTGCTCCCGGGCGACTGCCAGGCGATGCCGCTCGGACTGGCCGCACGTGGCACGCCTAACGGGTACCTACGCGACCCGACGACATATCGTCGAGATCGCACGCGGGCCCGGCTTTCCAACCCCGGGCCCGCCCGCCCCACCACCGCCGGACGGCTAGCGCTCAGCTCAGCGGAAGCCGTCCCTGAGCTTGGTCGCGAGCACCGTGCGCTGGCGCTCGGTCAGCTTCCCGATCTCCTTCTTCTCCGGGATCGGGATCGAGATGAGCACCCGCCGGCTGCGCTCCTCCCCCCAGCGCCGCTGGCTGATCAGCAGCTCTGAGACGGGCATTCTCGACGCCTCCCACGGCGTCGCGAGGATCACCTCGGCCGCCGTGAGCTGACCGCCCGCGACCAGTCGCTTCAGCTTGGCGCGCGCCAAGCGCACGCGGTTCGCGTGCTCGAGGGCCTGCAGTCGTTGGGGCGTGGCCTCGCGGCCAGGGGCGATCGTCGCGATCCCTGTCATATGACCTCCCTGCTGCTCGCCAGGGCTCGGGGCGAGCAGTGTCTGAGTTGTGGAACGTGGCACTCGACGCCCGGGCAGCTCGAGAGGTCCCCGTGCCCCGTCGGAAGCCATCACTCCCTCCGGCGGGGCAGCCCCTCAAATGGAGAAGGTCCCTCGTTGCCGACCCTCGTCAGCGTCCGCCGGGAAGCTACGCCAGGCGCGCCACGAAGGTCAACGTACGAACGTCCACCGCGCGTGCACAGAGCGGCCTTTTTGTGATCGAGGGCGCTTGTGCGGAAATGGACACGCTCCGTGCGGCCACCGTCAGGCATGCCCCGGGCCGGGCAGCGGCCCGTGCTCGGCCTCGAAGTCGCGCTTGACCCGTGCGAAAACCTCGAGCGCGCGATCGAGCGTCGCTGCGTCATGGGAGGCCATCACGCTGGTGCGCAGCAGGGCGCCGCCCGGCGGGACGGCGGGGTGCAGGGCGACGTTGACGTAGACGCCCGCGTCGAACAGCGCGCGCCAGAGCGACGCGGCCTTCCAGTCGTCGCCGACGACGACCGGCACGATCGGCGTCACCAGCGCGCCGCCTCCAGGCAGCATCTGCGGCTGGCCGACGGCGAAGCCAAGCTCCGCCAGCCCGCGCTGCAGGTGGCGCGCCGCCTCGAGCACCTGCGCGAAGAGCGCGGGGCCCTCGGGCGAGCGGCAGATGCGCACGGCCTCCAGCGCCGCGCCGATGGCGGCCGGCACACCCGAGGCGGTGAACAGGAACGGGCGCGACTGGAAGCGCAGGTACTCGATGACCTCGGCCGGGCCGGCGATGAAGCCGCCGCAGGAGGCCAGCGACTTCGAGAAGGTGCCCATGCGCAGGTCCACGTGCTCCTCGACCGCGAGCAGCTCCGACGTTCCCGCCCCGCGCGCCCCGAGGACGCCCACCGCGTGGGCCTCGTCGACCATGAGCCGGGCGCCGTGAGCGCGCGCCAGCTCTGCGATCGCGGGCAGCGGCGCGATGTCGCCCTCCATCGAGAAGACTCCGTCGACGACGACGAGCACGCCGCCGCCGTCGCCCGCCGCACGCTCGAGCATGCGCTCGAGCTTGTCGAGCCGGTTGTGGCGAAAGGCGCGCAGCTTGGCCCGCGAGAGGATCGCGCCCTCCATGATCGACGCGTGGTCGCCCGAGTCCACCACCACCGTGTCGCCGGGCCCGAGCAGCGTGCCGATGGCGCCAAGGTTGGCCTGGTGACCCGTCGTGAAGACGAGCGCCTCCTCGGTGCCCATCCACGCCGCCAGCTCAGCTTCGAGCTCGAGGTGGAGGTCGAGCGTGCCGTTGAGGAGGCGCGAGCCGGTCAGGCCGGTGCCGTAGCACTCGAGGGCCTCGCGGGCCGCGGCCTTGACGCGCTCGTCGTTGGTCAAGCCAAGGTAGTTGTTGGAGCCCAGCATGATCCGCGGCGCTCCCTCCATCTCGACCACGGGGCCGGCGGCCGACTCCAGGCGACGGAAGTAGGGGACGATGCCCGCCTCCCGCGCGGCGGAGAGGAGCTGCGCGCGCTCGTGGTCGCGGGCCTTGGCGAAGACGTCGGGGATGGTCCGCATATAGGGTGGCCGGCGTGTCCGGCGAGGTCGTCGTCCGCCCCGTGATCTCGCACCGGGACAGGCGCGAGTTCGTCGAGCTGCCGTTCCGCCTGCACTCTAGCTCGCCGCAGTGGGTGCCCCCGCTGCGCCTGGAGCGCCATCTCTCCCTGAGCCCGCGCTTCAACGCGTTCTTTCGCAACGGGGAGGCCCAGCTCTTCCTCGCCGAGCGCGACGGCCGCGTGGCCGGGCGCATCAGCGCCCACGTCGACCTCGCGCTCAACGCCTACCACGGCAACCGCTGGGGGCTGTTCGGCTTCATCGAGCTCGAGGACGACCCGGAGGTCGCCGCGGCCCTCTTCGACGCCGCGGAGGGATGGTTGCGTGGGCGCGGGCGCGACCGCATGGTCGGGCCGATGGACTTCCGTATGAACGACGAGAGCGGGATTCTCATCGAGGGCTACGAGCAGGAGCCGATCATCAAGCAGCCCTGGCACCCACCCTACTACCGGGCGCTGTGCGAGGGCGCGGGCCTCGAGAAGGTCGTCGACCTCTACTTCTGGGGGTTGGTGATGGCCGACCGCGAGGAGATGCTGCCGGTGCTCGTCGAGCTCTCCGAGCAGCTCGGCCCCAAGCACGGGATCACGATCGAGCGGATGTCGCGGCGACGGCTGCGGCGCGACCTCGACGTCTTCGCCGAGATCTACAACCACGCGTGGCGGCGCAACTGGGGCTTCGTCCCCTACGAGAAGGCGGACCTCGACCACTACGCGCAGGAGCTCCAGCTCGTCTTCGACCGTGACTTCTTCATGATCGCCCGCAACCGCGGCGGCGAGCCGGTCGCCATGGCCATCACCGTTCCCGACGTCAACCAGGTCCTCAAGCGGATGAACGGTCGCCTGCTTCCGCTGGGCTGGTGGCGCTTCCTTTCTCGCAACCGCTACATCGACCAGGTCCGGATCGGCTTCCTCGGCGTCAAGCCCGACTACCAGCACACCGGGGTGGCGGCCGCGCTCTACGTCGAGCACTTCGACCTGGGGGTGAGCCGCGGGATCCTCAAGGGCGAGGCGGGCTGGATCCTTGAGACCAACACCGCCATGAACCGCGGGATGGAGGCGATGCACAGCCGCATCGTCAAGCGGCTGCGGATGTACGAGCGTCGCTTCGAGGAGGGCGCCGAGCCGGCGATGCCAGAGGGCGCGGCACCGGCCTGAGGCGACCTGGCGTCGCGGTTGCCGCGGGTGTGGTCACTTGACGGCAATTATTCACGTCGATTGACCACACCCTCGGCGGGGGTCACCCTCTCCCTCGCCGAGGCCGTTTGAGCCGTCACACCCTCCAAGCCTCTGCTTTCTCGCCGGTCTGACGCGACCTCGCCAGTGTGTACGCTCCGGCTTCCATGGCCAAAGGCAACGATCAGTTGCACGTTCCCTTGGCCGAAGTGCGGGCTATCGAGCGCGAGCCTGAGCGCGCTGCGTTGAGCGTCACCGTGCGGGTCGAGGCTCGGCCGCGATGGCCGCTGCGGCTCCAGCGGTTCTCCGGGATGGACGGGGTACTGCTCTGCCGGCGGGGGGTTCTCCACCGCCTGCTGTGCGTTGAGGGCGAGCCGGTGCTCCTGCGCGCGGCCCAGCCCGCGCGCGACGAGGTCGTGCTCGACGCGCGCGCGGCGAACCGGGCGGCAGCGGAGTACGCGCTCGAGCGGTGGCGCTTCGCGCTCGGGATCGACGACGACCTGCGGCCCTTCCACGAGCGCTTCCGCCACGACCCGCTGATCGGGCGCTCCGTCCGCGCCGCCCCGCACCTGCGCCCGGGCCGGCGACCCGAGCCCTTCGAGGCGCTCGCATGGGCGGTGTGCGAGCAGCTCATCGAGGTCGAGCGGGCCGGAGCGATCCAGCGGCGCATCGTGGCGCGCTGGGGGCGGCGCTGTCCGGAGAGCGGGCTGCGCGACGTTCCCGCTCCTGCGGCGCTGGCCGCCGCGGCTCCGGCGCAGCTCGAGGCGTGCGGGCTGAGCGCCGGCCGCGCACTCGCCCTCGTGCGCGCCGCTCGCGAGGTGGCCAGCGGCCGCGCCGACCTCCATGCCTCAGACCACGAGCGCTCGTGGCGGCGGCTCGCACGGATCCCGGGGATCGGCTCGTGGACCGTCGAGATGCTCGCGCTGCGCGGTCAGGGGCGCTTGGACCAGATCCCGGCGGGCGACCTCGGGCTGCGCAAGCTGGTGGGGCGCCTGCGCACGGGTAGGCCTCGCGCTCGGGTCGAGGAGGACGAGGTGCGCGACTTCTTCGCGCCCTACGCGCCGTGGGCCGGCCTCGCGGCCCGCCATGCCCTTGCGGCGATCTCGCCCGACGTCCTACCGGCGATCTGACCGCTGCGCGGCGGCGACCGGCTCGACTACCTCTATCGGGCGCGGCTGGGGACCGGCAAGCCCGTCAGCGAGCGCTCGAACGGCAAGCGGCCGCGGACCACGCCCGGGAGTCACGGCCCCTCTCCGGGCAGGAACTCGTTGGTGAGCGCTCGCGAGGCGTCGGGCGGCTTGCTCAGCAGGCGGTTGGCGAGCATCCACCGGCCGTAGACGTCCCAGGCCCGGGCGTCCTGCCAGCCGAAGGGCTTGCTTGAGTCGGCGGGGAAGAAGACCGGCAGCGTCGCCTTCACGCTGGCCAGCTGGAGATCTGGCTCGAGGTCGCGGTTGGCGGCGACGAGCGCGTCGACGGCCTTGCCGGGATCCTCGCGGGCGCGGGCGTAGCCCCGGCCCAGCGCGGCCAAGAAGCGGCGGAGCTCGGCCCCTCGGGTGCGCAGGTCCTCGCGGCGGGCGACGAGCACGAGCTCGTTGTATGTCGGCACGCCGAGGCGCTCCACGCGCAGGATCTGCGGGTTGCGCCCCTCGCGGGCGAGCTGGACGCCTTCGTAGTTCCAGAATGAGCCGAGCGTGGCGTCGACCTTGCGCGAGAGCATCGCCGGCACGAGGTTGAAGCCGACGTCGGTGCGCTTGACCGAGGCCGGCGGGACCCCCGCACGGCGCAGGATCGTGTCGAGGTAGGCCGCCTGGTAGGGGATGCCCGAGGTGCCGACGCGCTTGCCCCGCAGGTCGGCCGGGCTCTCGATGCCCGCCGCGCCGACGGACACCAACGAGGTGAGCGGTGCCTGGACGAGCGCTCCGACCGACACCAGCTGCGCGCCCTTGTCGCGCGCGAGCAGCAGCTCGGGCTCGTAGGAGATCGCCACGTCGGCCTTACCGGCGGCGAGCAGCTTGAGCGGCGCGGCGGGGTCGGGCGGGGTGCGCGGGCGCACGTCGAGCCCCACCTCCTCGAACTCGCCGCTCGCGATGGCCGCGTAGATCCCGACGTGGTCGGCGTTGGGAAAGTAGTCGAGCACGAGATCGAAGGGCTCGCCGGCGGGCGCAGCCAGGTCGTCTTCCTTCTCGCCGCAGCCGGGCAGAGCAAGCAGCAGGGCAGTGGCGAGGAGGGCGAAGAGGGGGACTCGGGTCATTGGGACGCTCCTAGAGATCGGGTTCGATGGGCCCACGGCAGGACCAGGCGCTCGAGGAGCGAGAGGCCGCCGAAGAGGGCGACGGCGAAGGCGGAGAGAAGGACGACGGCGGCGTACGCGCGCGCGGTCTCGAGCTGCGGCGTCGCCTGGAGGAGGAGATGGCCGAGCCCCTCGCTCGAGCCCGCCTGCTCGGCGAGCACCGCTCCGATGACCGCGATGGCGACCGCGATGCGCGCGCCGGAGAGGAGGAACGGGAGTGCCGAGGGAAGCTCGACGAGGCGGAAGGTGCGCCACGGGCCGGCGTCGAGCGTGCGCATGAGCTTGCGCAGATCCGGGTCGATCCCGGCCAGCCCGTCCAGCGCCGTGACGACGATCGGGAAGAAGCAGATCAGCGCGATGATCGCGAGCTTGGGCGCGAGGTCGTAGCCGAACCACACGACCAGCAGGGGCGCCACCACGACGATGGGAACCGTCTGGGAGGCGACCAGCAGCGGGTAGACCGCGCGGCGCACCGCTGACGAGAAGTGGAGCGCCGCGGCGAGCAGCGCCGCTGCCACTAGCGCCAGGACGAGGCCGAGAAGCACCTCACCGGCGGTGACCGCGAAGTTGTCCCAGAGCAGGTCGCGGTCCTCCCACAGCGCCCGCCCCACCTCGGTGGGCGCGGGGAGGATGAGGTCGTCGACGCCGCCCGAGCGCGCATAGAGCTCCCAGGCGGCGAGGAGGGCGAGGGCGAGAAAGGCCGCGGCGAGCAGTCCGCCGCCGCGTGCTCGGCCGCCGCGCCGAGGTTTGCCCGCGCGCGCTACGCCGCCGCGCCACGCTCCGCCTGCGCGCGTGCCTCCCGGGCCGGACCCTTCGCGGATTCGCGCGACCCTCAACCCAGGGCCTCCCTCGCCGCCGCTCGGATCTTCACCACACGCGCGTCCGTTCGGTTGCGGGGACGGGGGAGGGGGACCTCGAGCGTTGTCAGCGCCCGGCCCGGGCGTGGCGACATCACCACGACCCGGTCGGCGAGCACCACCGCCTCCTCGACGTCGTGGGTGACCAGAACGACCGTGCGCGGCTCGCGGGCGAGCGCTGCCGCGAGCCAGTCCTGCATGCGCTCGCGGGTCAGCGCGTCGAGCGCGCCGAAAGGCTCGTCTAGCGCGAGCACCGGCTTTCCCGCCAGCAGCGTTCGCGCGAAAGCGACGCGCTGGCGCATGCCGCCCGAGAGCTCATGCGGCAACGCGCGCTCGAAGCCCTCCAGGCCGGCGGCCGCAAAGGTGCCCCGCGCGCGCGAGCGTGCCTCCTGGCGACCTACGCCGCGGGCGCGCAGCGCGAGTGCGGCGTTGTCGAGCGCGCTGCACCACGGCAGCAGCAGGTCGCGCTGGGGCATGAGGACGGCCGGGTCGGCGTATACCCGGCCGGCGTCAGGCCGCTGGAGGCGGCAGACGAGCTCGAGCAGGGTCGACTTCCCGCACCCGCTCGGCCCGACGACACCAACCACTTCACCGGGAGCGGCCCGCAGCGACATGCCCTCCAGCGCGACGACCGGCCCGTCGCGGCCGTCGAAGGCCCGCGTGACCGCTTCGACTACGACGCCGCGCTGTCCGCCGGGCCCCTCGCGCGCGCGAGGCTCCTCGACGGGAGCCTCGATCCTGACCACGTCTGCTCCCTCCGCGGGCATTACCCCACAGGTTCGAAGGGTCAGCGCCGAGCGGAATCTGCTCCCGAGAGGCGTTATCTCAGCCGGCTCGCTCGCCAGCCCCCCTGGTTGTCGTGCAGATCCTACCGCTTACGCGAGGCCCAGCCCCGAGTCCGGTCTCCCCGCACGACCTTCACCCCTCGGTGCGGGGGAGGAAGGCGGGGAAGGCGAGCTCGGGCACGAGCGTCACCCCCCGGCTACGTCGCGGCGCACGAAGACCAGGAAGGCGGCGCCCAGGGCGGGCAGCCCGTAGAGCGAGCAGACCCACGCGGCCCGTCCGATCGGCGCCCAGTCCGCCGGCTGGCGCAGCAGGCCCTGCCATGCGTTGAACTGGGTGCTCAGGAGGTAGGGGCTCAGGAAGCCCAGCCCGGGCAGGATCCCCACGAGCTGGAGCAGCAGCGAGGCCATCAGCGTGCCGACGACCGCCGCGGCGCTGTTGCGAAACACCGTCGAGAAGAGCAGGCCGATCGCGGCGATGGCCAGGATCGGCATGAGGTAGACGAGCAGGCTGCCCCCGACCAGGAGCAGCCCGCGCGAGGCCGAGACCGTGGTGCCCGACAGGGTCGGGATCGGGTTGAAGCCCGAGACCAGCGACCCCGCGCTCACCGCGACGGCCCCGCTCACGGCGATCGCCGCCACCGCGTAGGTCATCGCGGCAAGGACCTTGGCGGCGAAGATCTGGTGGCGCTCGACCGAGCGGGTGAGGATCGTCTTGAGCGTGCCGTTGTGGTCCTCGGCGGCAACGATGTCGCCCGCCACCAGTGCGGTGATGAGCGGGAACATCCAGACCGAGCCGAAGAGCAGCAGCACGAGCGGGATGGCCAGCCCGGTCTGGTGGATGTAGCGCCCGAAGGCCACGTCCTCGGGCTGGCCGCTCTGGGTGGCGACCGCTGTCGAGAAGATGATCGGTACCAGCGCGGCCAGCCCGAGGCCCAGGTAGGTCCGCTTCTGAGAGCGCAGCTTTACCAGCTCCCAGCGGTAGACGGTCAAGACGCCCGGCTTCACGCCGCCCGCTCCGCGCCGGTCTGGACCATCGGGGCGTCCGTATGGCCGGCGCCGTCGGTCGAGGCGGCCCCGTCGCTCTCGGTGAGGGAGAAGAAGAGGTCCTCGAGGGTGGCGTGCCGCGGCGCGAGCTCGAAGATCAGCGCCCCGGCTTCGGTGAGCGCGAGCGACAGCTCGCCGATCGCGCGCTCGGAGGCGGCGCGGAAGGCGAGCCCTCCTCCGGGCGCCGGGGAGACCTGGTCGATGCCCGTCTGGGCGGCGGCCACCGCGGCCGCGCGGGCGTCGTCGGTGGTCCGCAGGCTGTGCGTGGAGCCCGCTGCGCGGCGCAGGTCGTCAAGCGCGCCCTCGTAGGCCACGCTCCCGCGGCGTACGATCGCCACCCGGTTGCAGAGCTCCTCCACCTCGGCCAGCAGGTGGCTGGAGAGCAGGACGGTCATTCCGTCGTCGGCCAGGCGGCGGATGAGCAGGCGCATGTCGCGCATCCCCGCCGGGTCCAGGCCCGTAGCGGGCTCGTCCAGGAGCATCAGGCGCGGCTGGCGCAGCAGGGCCGCCGCGATCCCCAGCCGCTGGCGCATGCCGTGCGAGTAGCCGCCCACCCTGTCCTTCGCGCGGTCGCGCAGATCGACGACGTCGAGCACCTCGTCGATTCGCCCGGGCGCGCCGGCGCCGTCGAGCGCGGCGCACAGCTCGAGGTTGCGCCTACCGGTGAGGTAGGGATAGAAGCGCGGGGCCTCGACGAAGCCGGCCACCCCCTCCAGCGCAGCCACCCCCGCCTGCGGGTCGCGCCCGAAGAGCGTGACCGTGCCCTCCGTCGGTCGGATCAGCCCGAGCATCATCCGCAGCGAGGTCGTCTTTCCCGCGCCGTTGGGCCCGAGGTAGCCGAACACGTCGCCGGGCGCCACGGTGAGGTCGACCCGGTCGACGGCGACGAGCTCTCCGTAGCGCTTGGTGAGCCCGCGGACCTCGATCGGGGGGCCCGAGGGCATCGTGCTCAGAGGCCCCGCGCCGCGGCTTCGGCCGCCGCGGGGGGCACCGAGCCGAGGACGGTGTACTCGACGCCGGCGCGGCGGAAGCGCACGACGGTCCCCAGCGCGGTGTCGAGCTCCTCACCCGAGGCTCCGTTGACCGAGATCTTCGGGAGCGTCTGTCCCGCGCCCTCCGAGCCGCCGCCCTTGTCCTGCTGGGGCTGAGCCTTGCTCTCGAGCACGGCGATGCCGCCAAGGCCCTTGCCGTAGGTCACCAGCGCGCCCGGGCTGCCGTCGAGATCGACCAGACGGACCTCCTGGCGCGGCAGGCCGACGAGCGTTGCGGGCGCGGCGAGGGGGAAGCCGAGCTTGGCGCCGACGGCTTTCACCCCGGTCAAGCGCCGCTCGCGCGAGCCCCTCTGCGTCCCGGCCTTGGAGCCGGCCTGCTTGCCGGCCTCCGAGCCGGACTGCGTGTCGGCCTCAGCGCCGGGATCGAGGTCGACGGTCTTGGTCCCGGACGGGATGGCGACGGTGAGGTCGGAGGCGGCGACAGGGCCGAAGGCGATGTCTGTGGCCTTGAGCTCGAGAACAGGATCGTCGGACCCCGACGCATACACGGCGGCCCGGAGGGGGACGCCCCGCGCAGCGTCCCACGCGAGCTGCACGCTGCCCAGCAGGCCGCCGTCGTTGCGCGGGGCGACGCGCACGGTGTAGGCCGGGCGCCCGGCGACGTTGGAGGGGGTCGCCCCAGACACCGTGGCGCGCTGCCCCAGCGCTGCCAGCGCCTTCTCGATCCGGGCCAGCGAAGGCGCCGATCCCGCGCGCTCGGGCTTGCCGTCGTGCTTTACGACCGCGCGGTAGACGGTGCTCGAGGCGCTGTCGTACACAGACAGCCGATCCCCATCGAGCAGGACCTGGACGTCGCCTCCGCCCCGCTCGGGCGAGGCCTGCAGCTCGAGGCGCAGGCGGTTGGCGGACGCCCACAGCCGGCCGGTCGCGCCGGTGAGGATCGGGTCAGAGCCCTGGAGGCTCGCTGCATCGACGAGCCGGTTCTTGAACTCGATGCGTGCACTGACACCAGGCGCCGCAGGCGCTCTGAGCGCATCGCGCACGGCCTCGGCCAGCGGCTTGGGCGGCGGTGTGGGGCCGTCGTCGCCGGTTGCGAGCGCGATGGCCGTGATCGCGCCGGCGGCGACGAGCACGGCGGCGGCGCACAGAGCGACGATTCGGCGGGTGGAGATGCGGCGCAGGTAGGACATGACGACGACCCTAAGGAAGGTCTCTGAACTATTCCTGACAGCTTAGGGCTGCGGCCCTCTCCTCAACTTCCGGCGCCCGCCGGCGCCTCGAGGACAAAGCCGACATGGTCAGTCCACGACGACGCCGACGTGGCCGGTTTCTCGCGCTACGCCCCGCCGCCGCGCCAGCTGCCGCTCCTCGTTCGCGGAGCTGATTTCGGGGCAAGGACTGGTCCTTGCTATGGTAAGGACATGGCACGGGTCACGAGCAAGCGGCAGGTGACGATCCCCAAGGCGATCGCCGACCGTTACGGCATCGCTGCCGGCGCCGAGATCGAGTTCATGCCCGCCGGTGACGCGATCCGCGTCCAGCCACCATCGCTCGCGCCACCGGCGCTCGATCGCGACCGGCGGCTCGAACGGTTCGACCAAGCGACCGAGCGACAACGCGCACGACAGAAGGCAGGACGGGCGCGGGCGAGGGGCGAGCGCGGCTGGCGGCGGGAGGACCTGTACGAGCGTGGCCGCGCTCGTTGACACCAACATCCTCGTCTACCGCTTCGACCCGCGCTTCCCCGACAAGCAGCGGGTAGCGACCGAGATTCTGCGCGACGGGATCCGGAATGGAGCGCTCCGGCTGGCCCATCAAGCCGTAATCGAGTTCGTGGCCGCCGCGACCAGGCCTCTGAAAGGAGGCGGCCCGCTCCTGGACCTGGCGGAGGCCACTCAGGAGGCGGAGGAGCTGTTGACCCAGTTCGACGTCCTCTATCCCAACGAGGCCATCGTCCGACTCGCGTTGCGCGCCGCCGCCGCTTACCAGCTGTCCTGGTTCGACGCTCACCTGTGGGCCTACGCCGAGCACTACGGGCTCGGCGAGCTGATCTCCGAGGACTTCCAGCACGATCGCATCTACGGAACGGTCCGCGTCGTCAACCCGTTCGCTGCCGTCCAGTAGCCGGCGGCACTGCGATCGTCGTGCGGTAGGTGGTCCGGTACTTCGTGACGCCGTAGGGGCCGGGTGTGACCAGAGCCCATCGCACCGAGATCCGCAACGGGCGACCGTCGACGAGGCGACGCTGGGCCGCCCCGCTCACGGGTACCACGACGTGGGAGGATCGCTGGTCGAAGGATCGGCGACCGACCGGTCTCGATGCCGACCCAAACCCGAGCCCGACCTTGCCCCGGCAGCGTTTTTGTCGGAGGCATGGGTTCTCGAAGGAGAGCGCACGGGTCTGGACGCTGCGTGGCACGACCGTCGGAAGGAGGCCGTCGCCGTGGTTGGAGACGAACTGGACCCGCTCACAATCCGGGGCGATCACGTCCTTGGCGTCGATGGTGGTGAACTGGTCGTCGATGACGTCGTCGTACGCAGCGGGGATGACGATGCCCACCCGGTCAAGGCCCGCGCCACACGCGATGTAGTCGGCTCGTCGGTCCTGGACGTCGATCGCGTCGTCGCCGGCTCCGCCCGACAGCACGTCGCGACCGGGGCCGCCGAAGAGGTCGTCGTCCCCGTCGCGACCGGCAAGGACGTCGGCTCCTGCCCCACCCTCCAAGCGATTGCCGCCCGCGTCGCCGCGCAGGGAGTCGCCCGCGCCGCCGCCGCTCACAAATTCGATCGCCCGGACCCGGTCGGCCTCGCCCGCCTCCCCTTGCGAGGCCGCCGGGTTGCCCAGGTCGACGCGCACGGGGACCGTGCTCCGGTCGTAGCTGATCGCATCGACGCCCGACCCGCCGTCGAAAAGGTCGGAGGCGCGTGGGCTCTCGTCGGCGACGAACGTGTCATCGCCGCCGCCGGCTCGCAGCTCGTCTGCGCCAGGACCTCCGTCGAGCGTCTCCGACCCGTCGCCGCTGGAGATCCGGTCGTCGCCGGGCCCGCCGGCGATCAGCGTCTCGTCGTCGAGGTCGTCGAGGCGCCCACCGATCGCTTCCGTGACGGCGAGCGAGTCGTTTCCGTCTCCCAGATCGATGGACGCGCGAATGAATGGCAACCCCGACGGCGGCGAGCACGAAACGGCCCGGGCGTCGATCGCCTTGCACCCCGTGCCGGCCGTCAGGGGTGAGCCGGCGTCTCGGATCGCGAAGGTCCTTCCGGTCCTCGCGACCCGCACGACGTTGGCCTCGCCCGGACCGGCACGGAACTGAAGCGAGGTCGCCGGCTCATAGTTCATGTAACGGCAGATTCCCTCGCAGAACTGGTCAGGCACAGGCTCACCTCGCCGGCCGACGCGCTCGGCGGCGACGCGAGTGCGAGCACCGAGACGACGATCGATCCGGTGGGGAGGAGCGCGAGGCGAGCCATCGTCCTTGCTGAAACGGCGAGCTCGCGCCCGTGTTGCGCTCGTGGGCCGCGCTCAGCTCGTGGCGACTGCGCACCTGGGTGTCTTGACGACGAAGTCCACGAGCGCAGCTTGGGAGACGCGTGGGCGTGCCATCCGCTGGCTTCGGCAACCTCTCAAGCCCATGGAGGCGGCGACGACAACCACGGATACGCCGCTGTGGACACCCGCCGCCGTCACAGCCTCGGGTAATCGGCGGTCTCCGCGGGCGCCCCAGACGGAGTGCTTGTTCGAGGCCCCCGCATCGTTCGCCACCTGCGTGCTCAGCGGCGTGCCTGGATGGTGGGAGCGCAGGGCAGCCGCAGCTGGCTTGCGGCCTCCTTGGACTGACTGGACCCTCGCGCTCGCTGCTCCGCCTGTGGCTATCGAGTCCTCCGCTTCGGATCCGTGCCTCGAAGGTGCTTCCTCGTTCGCGCTTGGAGAGGCATATTCACGCTCGCTGGAGGCAAGTGTCCGCGTCGGGAGCGGCTGTCATTACACGCCCGAGCTGCTGGCTACGACGCTCTGGAGCGAGCTCGGGGAGGTGGGTCGGCCAGCGCCGGGTTCGTTTGTCGATCCGGCCTGCGGCGCTGGCGCGCTGCTCGTGCCAGTCCTTCGGCAGTGGCTTGCAGACGCCTCGGGCAGCGATCCAACCGAAGCGCTGGCTCGGGTGCCAGGACAGATTCGAGGCATCGACCTCGATCCGCTAGGCGTCTGGCTCGGCAACGCAATCCTCGCCGCTGAGTTGCTGCCGCTGTGGGCGTTGCTTGCACCCGAGCGGCGCAGCCCGCTTCCCCAGTTGCTGCACGTCGGCGACGGTCTTAGGCAGACCGGTCCGCGGGCGGCCATCACGGTGATGAACCCTCCCTACGGACGGGTACGGCTCTCCCCTCAGGACCGCGGTCGCTGGGGGGAGAGCTTGTTCGGCCACGCCAACCGCTTCGGGCTGTTTCTCCACGCCGCTATCGACATGACGATGCCCGGCGGCTTGATCGGCGCGGTGTTGCCCACAAGCTTTCTCGGCGGTGCGTACTACCAGCGCCTTCGGCGCCTCATCGCCGATAGGGCTCCGCTCGCGCGGCTGGTTTTCGTCGGCGAGCGCTTCGGCGTGTTCGCAGGGAGCGTGCTCCAGGAGACCTGTCTTGCCGTCTTCCGCCGAGCCGCTGCCCAGAGCGACATCGCGTGTTCGATGCTGCCCGTGAACGGTGATGGCAAGCGGCGCCCGCTCGGTCGCGCCAAGGTCGCGCCGGAACGGGCAGAGCTTCCCTGGCTCGTTCCCCGAGCGCCGCAAGACGGTGCGCTGCTCAACCGAGCCGCCGGACTCGCCGCAAGACTGTCTGACTACGGCTGGAAAGCGACCACGGGACCGCTGGTCTGGAACCGGCACAAGCCGCAGATCTCACCTGAGCGCACCGAAGGAGCGTTGCCCATTGTCTGGGCATCGGATCTCGCGGCAGGCCGGGTTCAAGTCTCTTGCGCCCGGGCGACCCAGCGCTGGATCCGCCTTCGTCCACGTGACGAGTTCATGCGGCTCGACGAACCCGCGGTCCTGGTCCAGCGCACCACGGCGCCCGAGCAGCCACGGAGACTGGTCGCCTCTTTGCTCGACGCGACCACGCTCGCCGAGGTGTGGGGGGGCAGCGTAGTCGTGGAGAACCATGTCAACGTGCTGCGTTGTGCAGACCCTGCGAGCCCGCTGACGCCCGAGGTCTTGGCGGCGTTGCTGTCGTCGGAACCCCTCGATCGGATCTACCGCTGCCTGACGGGCAGCGTGGCAGTTTCGGCCTACGAGCTGGCAGCGCTGCCCCTGCCACCGGCCGACATCCTGCGCACCTGGCGAGACGTCCCGGTGGATGAAGTCCCGCGACTGGTCGCGGAGGTCTACGGTTGAAGTTGCTCAGCCGCGAGCAGTGCACTGCGCGGCTCAAGCGCATCTTTCCACCGGAGATCGTCGATGACCGCGTGGTGTCCGGTTCGCTTGCGGGCGCCGCGGTCTTCGTTTGCCTCTACGTCGAGGCGATCGGCGGTGAGAACAAGGTTCGTCCCAGCACGGTCCTGTGGATGTGCGACGCCGCGGCGCGATGGCGAGCTCGCAGCCGCCGGCTGTCCTGGTACCGAGCGGCGATCACCAACCATGAAGCCGTTCGCCGACTACTTGGCGAGAACGGCATCGAGCACCGCCCGTGGTACGCGGAGAACTCACGCGAAACGCTCCGGGACGAGGTCTTTCGCCATTGGAGCCGCCTGGGCGCAATAGAGCGCGATGAGGCTACCCCGACCACCTCGTCCAAGCCCGCCTGGAGCCTGACTCCGGACTTCGCGGCGCTGTTCGCTCAAAGCCTGTCCAAAGATCGGCTCGAGCAGCGGATCGAGGCATGGCAGGACGCCCACCTTGGACCCGTCGGGCTCGCCCGACGAGCCATCGCCCGGCAACGAGCGCAAGCCGGTCACGCAGTTGTCGTTCAACTGCCCGCGGCAGCCCAACGATCGCTTCGCCCAGGGGACAGCTCTCTAATCCTTCAGGGGATGATCGAGGAGCTCGTCCCCCGCATCATGGACGCACCCGCCGTACTTGCGATCAGCGAAAGCGCCCGTAAGGCCGACGTGGTCGACAAGGAGCTGCTCGACGGCCTCGGAATCGTCGTCAAGGCCGACCGGCTGCTGCCAGACGCGCTTATCTTCGACGCGTCATTGGGACGATTCTGGTTCGTCGAAGCCGTCGCGACCGACGGTGAGATAAACGAGGCACGCAAGGCCGATCTACTCGCCTGGGCTGCGTCCCAGGGCATCGCCGCCAGCGCGTGTGGATTCTTGACCGGGTTCTTGTCACGAGCTCACACCGCCTTTCGCCGGCGGGTCGCCAGCCTCGCCTGGGGCACGCTGGTGTGGTTCCTCGACGAACCAGACAAGATCTTCCGGCTCGAGGAATTGCGATAGGCAACCGTCGAGGGTCGTGCCGGCCACCCCCGAAGTTGAGAGGAAGTGGCCTTGTAGGGCGGACCTCAGCTCGTAGCCGCCGCCCTGCTGAGGGTCTTGACGAAGTCCTCGAGCTGGCGGGTGGTCCAGCACTCGAAGACCTCGCAGTGGCGCTGGTAGGCGGCGATGACCGAGTCGCCGTAGTTCCAGTAGAGGCGGGGCTCGGGGTTGAGCCAGTAGGTGTGGCCGGCGCGCTGGGCGATCTGGGCGAAGACCTCGTCCTTGGGGTCGCGCCCGTTGGTGCGCGCGTCGCCAAGGACGATGACCGTCGCGCGGGGATGGAGGTCGTCCCCTGACTGGGCGAGGAACTCCGTCCACACGCGGCCGTAGTCGGTGTAGCCCGAGACGTCGGCGACCCCGGCGTCGCGGCCGATCGCCTCGGCCACCGCGGGGAAGGATCGCTCGCGCTCGAAGATGTCGGTGACCTCGGAGACCCGCTCGATGAACACCCAGGAGCGCAGCTTGCGAAACGCGTCGTGGAGCGCGTGGAGCACCGAGAGGAAGAACACCGAGGCTGCGGTCACGCTGGTCGAGACGTCGCACAGGACGTAGATCTCCGGCCGCCGGGGGCGGTGGGGACGGTACTTGAGCACCACGGGAACGCCGCCGGTCTGCAGTGAGGCGCGCATGGTGCGCCGGAAGTCGACGTGCGCGTGGCGCTTTCGCCCGCGCTGCTCGTGGCCCTGCGTGGCCAGGCGGCGCTTGAGCTGGGCGACAACGCGGTGGACCGCCGCCAGGTCCTGGAGCGGGCCGCTCGGCAGCGCGCGGTCGAGCTCGTTGAGCGGACGGGCGGCGGGCAGCCGCCGGGTGCGCTCGATCTGGTCGCGCTCGAGCTCGCGGCGCAGGTGGGCCTCGAACTCGCGCAGCGCCTCGCGGGGGAGGCCTTCGACGTCGCCGCGCGCGATTCCGTCGGGCTGGGGACGGGAGGAGGCCTCCGAGCGCAGCCCGAGCGCGCGGCGGATTCTCTGCACGTCGACCCCGATCACCCCCGATCCCTCGCCCCGGCGTCCGAAGGCGGCGATGGCGAGCCGGGCGAGGTCGCGCATCGCGCCCTCGTCGCCCTGGCGGATCGCGGCCGCGATGCGGTCGCGCAGCTGCGCGAGGTCGATCTCCGCGGCTCCCCCGGGGAGCTCGTCGCCCTCGCCCTCGGTCACCTCGTTGCGGATGGCCTGCTCCTCGGCCGCCCGGAAGAAGAAGCGCTCGAAGACCAGCTCGAATACGCGCCGGTCCTCGGGAGACTTCGCGAGCGTCGCCGCCAGCGCCTCCCGTACGTCCTCGCGCCGGTCCCACGACACCTCCCCGAGCGCCGCGAAGGCGTCGAGCAGCTCAGAGGTGCCGACCGCGACGCTCTCGGCCCGCAGTTGCTCGCCGAAGGCAAGCAGGTGGGCGGGGAAGCCGCTGCTCACGAGGGGGAGACGCGCATCGCCTCGGCCGGCCCGCCGAGGCGCACGCCCACCCGCTCGGCGACGACGTCGAGGTCGGTCCGGTGCTTGACGATGATGCTCATCGTCTGGCGGAAGGTCTCGGCGTCGATGTCCTCGGCGCCGAGGAGCAGGAGGGCACGCGCCCAGTCGATCGACTCCGCGATCGAGGGCGGCTTCTTGAGGTCGAGCTCGCGGACCATTTGGACGACCTCGACGAGCTTGCGCGCAACGGTCCCGCTCAGCTGCGGTGAATGGAGGCGCACGATCTCGAGCTCGTGCTCGAGCCCCGGGTAATCCAGCCAGAGGTAGAGGCAGCGGCGCTTGAGCGCCTCGGTGAGCTCGCGGGTGTTGTTGGAGGTCAGCAGCACCACGGGCTGGGTCCGTGCCTCGATCCGCCCCAGCTCGGGGATCGAGATCTGGAAGTCCGAGAGCAGCTCGAGGAGCATCGCCTCGAACTCCTGGTCGGTCTTGTCGACCTCGTCGATGAGCAGGACGACAGGCTCTGGGGAGGCGATTGCGGTCATCAGCGGCCGTGCGAGCAGGAAGTCCTCGGAGAAGATGTCGTCCTGGACCGCCTCCCAGCCGGCGCCGGACGCTTCGGTCTGGATGCGCAGGAGCTGCTTGCGGTAGTTCCACTCGTAGAGCGCCTTGGCCTCGTCGAGCCCCTCGTAGCACTGCAGTCGCACGAGCGAGCGCCCGAGGTGCCGCGCGAGCGCCTTTGCCAGCTCGGTCTTGCCGACGCCGGCGGGGCCCTCCACGAGCACGGGCTTGTCGAGCTTGATGGCCAGGAAGCTCACAAGCGCGGTGGACTCGCCGGCTAGGTAGCCGACCGAGCGAAGGCCCTCGGCGAGCTCGACGACGGAGTCTGGAAAGGCGGCCATCGAAGTAGCCAATGATAGGTCGCGGCCGATGCCGCTCCGCCTGGCGCTCTGCACGCTTGACCACAGGTCGTAGAGCGTCAGTTCAACGCCGTCGGGAAGCTCGCGCGGCGTTCCATCGGCGCAGCGGATTCTGGTGAGGATCTCAAGCTCGTCGACGATCGGCTCCACAGCCAGTACAGGCCGTGCATCACCGCGAACGTCGCCTCCTCGGGGCTCGGCGCCCCTGACCCGCCGGAGCCCGGTGTCACCCCGAGCAGCGGAGCAGCCAACATGGCCGGGCCCTCGAAGGCGTCGCGATCGTTCTCGCCGACCCGCCGTTCGAAGAGCTGGCGCACCACCCCGAAGCCAAACTCGCCCCCTCAAGGCGAACTGCCGGGGCCGCGGTGTCGCGGTCTGGCGTCGGCTGGCCGGTCACGGGGAGCGGGTGCTTTCCCGGCGGTCGGCGAGGACGGCGGCGACGCCGGCGCGGTTGTTGACTTCGAGCTTGGCGAAGATTCGTTTGAGGTGTGACTGGACGGTGTTGACGCTGAGGTGCAGTGTTGCGGCGATCTGCTTGTTGGCCTGGCCGGTCGCGACGAGCTCGGCGACTTCGCGCTCGCGGGGGCTGAGCTCGTGGAGCGCTGGGCCGGCGGACGTGCGTGTGCCGGCAGGGCGGGTGACGCGTTTTCCCAGTGCGCGCAGTTCGTGGGCGGCTTCGTCGCGCAGGCGCTTGGCGCCGCAGTATGAGAGCTCTGTCCTTGCTTGCTCGAGCTGGGGGATCGCGTTGTCGCGCTCGCCGGCTTGGGCGAGGGCGCGGCCGGCGAGCAGGCGGGCGCGGGCGGCTTCGACGCGCGCCCCGGACCGGTGGGCGCCGGCGGCCGCCTCGAGCGCTTCCTGCGCGGCGGCTCGGGGCTCGCCCTGCGCGAGCAGGACCGCCGCGCGCGCCCGGCGGGCCACGCCGGCGAAGACGCCGTCTCCGAGGCCGGTGGCGCTGGCTTGCGCGCGCCTGGCCCAGCCGGCGGCCTGGTCGGCCCGTCCGGCGGCGAGCGCGGCGCGCGTGAGGACCTCGTAGGCGATGCAGCGCCCCGGTGCGTCGTTGTGCGGCAGGTCTTCGCCCCCGCCAAGCTCGAGCACGAGCGCGGTGGCGCGCTCGGGCTCGCCGGCCTCCACCAGCGCCCCGCCGACGATCAGAGCCGCATGGCCGAGGAACATGGGCGCTTGGAGCCGGCGGGCGAGTGCCTCGTCGTCGCAGCCGTCGAGCAGCGCTCCCGCCTGGTCGACCAGCTCCGCAGCGGCGTCGAGCCGACCGGAGAAGATCTCGCCGAAGGCCAAGAACGTGCGCGCCGTCGCCGCGAGCATGTCGTCCCCCACCCGCGTGGCGACGGCGAGGCCGCGATCGGCGTGGTCCAGGAGCGCATCACGGTGGTTTGACCACAGGCCCGCCACCGCCATCTGGAGGTGCAGGGCGCCCGCCTCGATCGAGTGGGGGTCGGGGAGCGCGTCAAGCGCCGCCCGCAGGCGCGAGCTCGCGTGCGCTGTGCGCCCGAGCAGCGTCTCGACCTGGGCGCAGGCAACGGTCAGCGCGACGCGCAGCTCGGTCGCCTCGCCCGGCGCAAGCGAGAGCGTCTCGACCAGCGCCGCAAGGTCCTCTTCCATATGTCCGGCCGAGACGAGCGCGCGGGCGCGGGCGGCGAGCACCCCCAGGCGCCAGTTGGGATCGCCGCCGGGCGCCAGGCGCAGCGCCTCGTCCAGCCAGCGCGCGGCGACAGCGGGCGCGCGGGCCGCGGCGGCATGCCCGGCCTCGGCGAGCAGCGTAGCTGCCTGCCCATCGCCGGGCCGCGCGGAGGCGGCGACGTGATGGGCGCGCGCTCCCGCCCCGGCGCCGGCGTCCTCCAGTGCTGCGGCGGCGCGGCCGTGGGCGGCGATCCGAAAGCCCGGGCTCGCCGACTCATAGACCGCGGCGCGCACGAGCGGAGCGGAAGCGCAGCCGGCGCTGCATCGGCGTTACTCGAACGAGGTCGCGCTCGATCAGCTCGTCGAGCGAGATTAGCGAGTCCTCCTCGGGCAGGCCGGCGGCTGCCGTGGCGAGATGAAGCTCGAAGGGATCCCCCGCGACTGCCGCTGCGCGCAGGAGCGTTGCGGCCGGTGCCGGGAGCGACTCAAGCTCGCCCTGCAGCGCCAAGGCCACCGCGCGGGGCAACTCGCCGCTGGCCAGCTCGGCGCTCGTCGTGCGCCCCAGTGACTGCTGTGGGGCGCGCGCAAGCTCCTGGAGGTAGAACGGAACGCCGCCGCTCTCAAGGTGAAGCGCCTGAACGTGGGCGTCGTCAAGCGCGCGCGAGAGCATCGCGCGCGCCGCCTCGAGGTCAAGCGCGGCCGGCTCGACGAGCACGACCTCCTCTGCCAACGCCTCTGCCAGCCGGCGGGGCGTCTGGCGCGGGCGCAGCGCGCACGCGAGCAGCACCCGCCCCCGCGGGCGACGGCGAAGCAGCGCCTCGAGCAGCTCGAGCG
>Ga0183260_10000519_pt1 | contig 32673 bp, 35 predicted proteins | sample AntDrymUQ4972206_2_FD_129768 | JGI IMG/M metagenome (GOLD analysis project Ga0183260, IMG submission 129768) | Polar desert sand microbial communities from Dry Valleys, Antarctica - metaG UQ497 (22.06) (version 2) (version 2) | ecosystem: Environmental > Terrestrial > Soil > Desert | place...
ATCCGCTGCCGCCGACGATCTGCCGCTCCTCTGCGAGCGGGGGTGCGGTGCCTGCGCGCGTGGCGACGCCGTGTGCGCTCGGGCCAGCGCCAGAGCGGCCCGCCCGCGTCGCAGTCGATGCAGCGCACCGCCTCGCCGAGCAGGTTGAAGCCGTGCCGGTCAGGCATCGACCTCTCCGCTTGACCCGAAGTGGCGTCGCTCGCCGTAGCAGGCCTGCCGACCCTCGACGAGCAGCACGCGGGGGGAGGGCGTCTCGCGGTAGCCGCTCAGGTCCGCGGGCTGGTCGCTCGCCTCGACGACGGCCGCGATCGTGTACTCGAACGGCCAGGAGGGTTGGGCGAGGAAGCGGACCTCGGCCTTGAGGTCCAAGCCTGCGAGTTCGTCGATGAGTTCCTGAACGGTCACTGCTCCTCCTTTCATTGGTGGCCGGTGCTCGCCCCAGGAAGGGCGAGCCGCGTCTCGCCCGGGATGGGCGCGGGCAGCTGTTTGCGCTCCTCGAACAGCTGCCCGAGCTGCCGGCCGATCTGGCTGCGGCGTGCCTCGCGCTCCTTCCACTGGTGCGCGTAGACGCGCAGGGTGGTGTCGGGCTTTCTGTGTCCGAGCCGCCGCTGCACGTCGACCAGCGGGACGTCGAGGGCGATGAGCATGCTGGCGTGGCTGTGGCGCAGGTCGTGCAGGCTGGGCTCGGGCGCCGCGATGCCGGCGGCCTTGACGGCGCGCGTGAGCGCCTCGCGGGCGACCTTGCGCTCGAGCCCGCTGCCGCTGCGGCTCGCGAACACGAGCGCTGCGGGGTCGAACACGGCGCCGCGCTCGGCAACCAGCGCGACGAGGCGGCGCGTCAGCTGGGGCGGGATGTCGATCGCCCGCCGCGACTCCTCGGTCTTGAGCGGCGTCCTGGTGCCATCGCGTCCGAGCTGGAACTCGACCCGGATCAGCGAGTGCTCGCGGTCGAGGTCGCAGACGGCGAGCCCGAGCGCCTCGCCGATCCGCAGCCCGGCGCTGATCAGCAGCTCGAGCAGGCAGCGGTACCGCTCGCAGTCGGCGCAGGCGATGACGGCCTGCATCTCCTCGAGCGTGAGGATCCGCTTCGGCCGCTGGTCGTCGAGCTTCGGCCGCTCGCCGCGCTCGAGCTGGCTGCAGGGGTTGACCGGGATCGCGCCGCGACGGGCGGCGTGGGCGAGGATCCGTGAGAGCGGCCGCAGCGCGGTCAGGGTGGTCGAGCCGCGCAGGCCCTTGCTGCGCATGTGGGCGATGAAGCTGGCGACGTCGTCGACCGTGATCTGGTCGAGCCGGCGGCGGCCAAAGTAGGGGACTAGGTGCTCGCGGAGCGCCCAGCTGTGCACCTCGCGGGTGCGCTCGCGGACCGGCTGGCGTTCGAGCCATTCCCACGCGTACTGCTCGAACGTCTTGCGGATCGGCGCGATCCGCTCGCCGCGGCGGCGGCGCAGCCGCAGCTCGGCGCGCTTGGCCTCGGCGTCCTCGAGGCTGCCGTGCACGACCGCCCAGCGACGCTTGCCGCTCGAGTCGAGATAGGGGATCTCGTAGGGCGGCGCCACCTTGCCGCCCGGGCGCGGCCGGTAGTAGATGCCCGGGTGGCGGGCGACCGGGCGGCGCCGCGGGCGGGCGTTAGCCTTGGCTTGCATCGGAGCTCATACCTCCGTTGCCGGCCCCGGGGCGTGTCTGCGCCGCCGGGGCATTTGCTGGGTCGTGGAAGACCATAGCTCCACCTAGCCGGCGCATCCAGTCGATTCGTATTCGGCCTCCAGCCAGCGGTCGAGCTCCTCGCGGTGGAAGAGCAGCCCCTGCCCGTCGCGCTTCTTGCGGAAGGGGATCGCGCGCGCGGCGGTCAGCTTGTACAGCCGGTCGCGGGAGAAGGCGAGGTAGGCCATCGCCCCGTCGAAGTCGAGCCACGGCGAGCCTGTTTGCGGCGCCGGCTCGAGTCGCTCGGCGACGAGCTCGGCGGTCCGTTCGGCGAGGGCGCGCAGCAGCTCGTCTGGGACGACGAGCGCCAGTTTGTGGTCCGCTTGGGCTGGTCTCATCGCCGCTCCCTCGCCGCGGTCGCTTGCGCGGTGTGCGGCCGCTCCGGCGCGAAGACGAGCACGTCCTCGTGGGCGATCAGGAGCATGCGCTCGAAGGTCCTGCGTCGCTGGTGGGTGAGCTGGAAGAAGCTCGTGCGCGGCACGAGCCGGCCGTCGCGCAGGCCGCAGAGGAGCGCGACCCGCCGCTCGCACAGGCTGAGGCCGGCACGTCCGGCGAGCCGGACGATATGGCCGGGCAGGTCGACGAGCACGCCCTGGGAGCGGTAGGGGCGCGCGGTCAGGACGAGCCGCCCATCGGGGGCCAGCATGCGCCGGCAGCCGGCGAGGATCTCGGTGAGCGCGTCGGCGAAGGATGGACGGCGGCCGCGGCTTGCCGGCAGGTGGGCGAGGTTGCCGGGGTTGCGCGAGTAGCGGTCGTCCCATTTCTCGACCGGGCGGCCGTGGCCCGCCTTCACCTGACCGTGCAACGAGGGGCCGTAGGGCGGCGAGGTGAGGATGAGCGTGACCGCGCCCGCGAGCTCGTCGAGCAACCCGCGCCCCAGCCGGCGCGCGTCTCCCGGCAGGCAGAGCGCGTTCGCGGACGCGCCCTGCTCGCGCGCGAGCGCGACGTTTGCGGCGGCGAGCGCCGCCCAGCGCGGCTCCAGCTCGACCCCGGTCGCGTCGCGGTCGAGGTGGATCGCTTCGACCAGGGTGGTGCCGATGCCGCACATGGGGTCGAGCACCAGCTCGCCCGGCTGGCTGTAGGCGTGGATGATGGTGCGCGCGAGCTCGGGCAGCATCTTGCCGGGGTGGGCGGTCGCGGCGGGCAGGTAGCGGCCGCGCCGTTGCGTGCGGGCGGTCTGCTGCGCGACCGGCCAGACCGTGAGCGCCGACGAGCCGTCCACGGACGCGGGCGCGCGTTGGGCGCTCATGCCGCCGTCCTCAGCAGCGCCTGCTCCGGGCGGGCGCACGCGAGCGCCGCGGCCTCCGCCTTGCGGAAGACGAGCACGTCCTCGTGGCAGACGAGCCGGATTCGCTCGCCGCGGGCGAGTGCCTTGCGGGTCGTACTCAGCTGCCAGAAGGAGGGGCGCGGGACGAGCTGGTCGTCGCGGATCGCAGCGTGGAGGGCGATCACGTGCTGCCAGTAGAGAAGACCTGTCTGCTGGCAGAGCTCGACGGTGGTGCCGGCGAGGTCGTTGAGGGCGCCGCCCGCGCGCAGGTTCTTGGTGACGATGACGAGGAAGCCGCCCGGCTTGAGCGCGGCGGCGCAGGCGGCGTACACCTCTGCCATCGCGGCTCGGTAGGGCTCGCCGCGGGCGTGACCGAGGTTTTCTGGGTCGCTCGAGTAGTTGCGCGCGTCCTTGGCGCCGAGGCTGCCGCCGCGGATCCAGGCTGGCTTGTCGATCAGCTGGATGTCACGCCCGTACGGCGGCGAGGTGAGGATCAGATCGACGCTGCCCGAGCCGAGCCGCGCCACCTGCTCGCCGGCAGTCGGATCGGGCGGTGCGCCAGGGCTGAGGGCACCGCGGTGACCGGCGCGGGTGAGCAGCCGGGGCAGCTGGCGGGCGTCGCCCTCGATGACGCCGGCTCGGCCGGGGGTGCCCTGGTCGCGCGCGTGGGCGAGGTTGGCGCTGGCGAGGCTCGCCCAGCGTCGCTCCAGCTCGATCCCGAGCGCGTTGCGGTCGAGGTGGATCGCCTCGACCAGGGTGGTGCCGATCCCGCACATGGGATCGACGACGAGCTGGCCGGGCTCGCTGTAGGCGCTGATCGCGCGGCGGGCCAGCTCGGGCAGCATCTTGCCCGGGTGCCGTGTCGAGGCGGTCAGGTAGCGGCCGAGCCGCTGACGCTGACTCGTCTCCTGCGCGCACGGCCAGACGGCCAGCGGCAGGTCTGCGGTCTTAGATGTGTGTGTGCTCAGGCATGCGGGGCCGGCGGAGGAGCCGGAGCGATCGGTGTGTCGGGTTCGGGGATTTCGAGTGGCGGGCGGCTTGCCGGTGGGCGCGCCGCGAGCGCGTCCGAGAGCGCCTCGAGCGGGGAGCGCTGCGGCGTCCACACGACAGCGCGGATCGGAGCGCTGCTGGTCGCGAGCGCCTGGGCGAGGTGGTCGCGGCGCGCCGGCGTGGGCACGGCGAGAGCGATCAGCGGCGCCTCCTGGGAGAGCGGGCTGCGGGGGAGCGCGCGCGCGTAGCGGCGCGCCTTCTGACGCAGCCGCTCATGGTCTTCGGTTGCGCGGTCGAGCTCGAGCAGGAAGCTGACCGGTCTCTGGCCGGGCAGCTCGAGGCGCCCGTAGCCGTCCGGGGCTGCCTGGCCGCCGAGCGCGGCCAGGCACCGACGCTCGCCCCACCAGGCGGCCAGGCGGCCGCCGGCCCGGCTCGCTTCTTCGGCGAGGCGGGTGAAGAACTCGTTCACCTCGAGCTGGTGGGAGAGCTTGCTGGAGCCGGCGATCGCGACAGCGGCCTGGTGGCGCCAGCGGAGCTCGCTGCGCTCGACGCCGAGCGCCTCGGCGACGACGTGGGCGCCAGCCTCATCGAGCAGCCAGTGGAAGGGGGCGCTGCCCTGACCGCGCTCCCGGGGTGGCCGGAAGCGGTCGAGGACGCGCAGCTGGTACAGCCGCTCGAGCCGCCAGCGGGCGCGGCGGCTTGAGCCGAAGTGGAGCCGGCGTAGCTGCTCGGTCGTGAGCACCCGGTGCTCGTAGCAGGCGAGTGCGACCAGCCGGTCGCGCTCGGTCAGGCGCGAGGCGAGCGCGGCCACAGTCGCGGCGCCGACGCGCCCCGCACGATCCCCAGTACGGATCACGGCTTTCCCCACCCTTGTCGCGTGCTCAACCAGCGCTGGGAAGGGCGCCCGCTGCTGGCGCTTTGCGCGCTGAGGGGGGATCCGGTCCGGAGCGGACGCCAGAACGGATCCCACAGTGGACGCCACATGGGACGCGGCGCGACACCAAGAACGTGCTCGGCGACGCAGGGATCAAGCGCGTCATCGACACGTTTAAGAGCGGCGAGGAGCAGGACGGATTTGCGCGCTGGGTGGGTCGCGAAGCAGTCGCCAACCAGAAGTACCACCTCGTCGTCCGCCGCTATGTCGGAGGCGAAGGCCGCTACAAGGGAGCGGCACGACGTCAGCGGCCGGAGCTCGGATTTGAGGAGGCCGTTGAAGTTTACGTGACCGTACGCGACGGGCGCTCGACCGACGCTGACATCGACGCTCTGATCGCGGCCGTGCGCGACATTTCCGGTCGCGGCCGCGACGCTTGGCGGCACGTGGCGCTACGAGAGATCGCCACGCTCGCCAGCGAGAAGGTTGCGGTGGATCCATCGGAGGAGTATCCGATCGTTGGTGTCCTGAACGCGGGCCAGGGCCTGTTCTGGCGCGAGACGATCTCGGGCGCCGACACGACCTATGCGAGCCTCCAGCGTCTTCGGACCGGGCAGCTCGTCTACCGCAAGCTGACGGCGTGGGAGGGTCCGATCACCGTTGTTCCGCCGGAGTTCGATGGCGGGTACGTATCCAGCGAGTTCCCGACCTTCACGCTCGACGAGGATGCTGTACTGCCAGAGTTCCTCGCCCTCGTCTGTCGCCGGCCGAGCTTCTGGAATGAGATGCGTATTCGCTCGCGAGGCACGGCAGAGCGACGTGGCCGTTTGAACCCGCAGGATCTTCTTAACGTCGAGATCCAGCTGCCCGACCTCGACGCCCAGGCTCGGTTCGTCGAACTGGAGCGCGCGATCAGGCGCACTGACGCCGAACGGGCGACGCTGGAAGCAGTCGGTGGTGCTGCCCTCGAACGGTTGCTGTCGCCGGGCGAAAACGCAGCGTGACGATGGTCGGCACCGAGAAGCCCGTTCAGCAGAAGATCGTCCGCGACCTGGCGGCGATCGGCTGGCGGCTGCTCGAGCGCAAAGCGATGAACGAGCTGCGCCGAGGCCGGATGGGCGAGACGCTTGTCGAGCCGCTGCTCGTCGACGCGCTGCGCAAGCTCAACGACGACCTCAGCGAGACGGAAGCGCTGCAGGTAGTCGAGGCAGTGCGGCGCGTCTCCGATTCCGAGTCCTTCCTTGAGATGCTGCGCGACGACGTCGACATTGCGCTGAACCCTGACGAGGGCTCGCGCCACATCACTCTCGTCGATTGGCTGCGTCCCGAGCGCAACGACTACGTCGTGACCGACGAGTTCGCGCTCGAGACCGGCGCGATCCGCGAGCCGCGCGTCGACGTGGCCTGCCTGATCAACGGCATTCCCCTCGGCCTGGTCGAGACCAAGGCCTTCAACGGGGACTGGAAGGAGGCTGTCTCTGACTTCGAGGGCTACTGGGCCGACGCCCCGGAGCTCGAGCGCTACGCCGCTGTCTGCGTCGCCACCAACGGCTTCCGCTTCCGCGCCGCCCCGAGCGGCGCCCGAGGGGTATCGAGCTACGCCGAGTGGAAGGACACATGGCCGCACGAGAAGCCGGCGCCACGAGAGGGTGAAGACCGCGAGCTCGAGATCGGCCTCCTCGGCCTGCTCGACCCGCACAACCTGGCCGACGTCTCTGCCAACTTCGTCGTCTTCGAGACCCGCGACGGCGTCACGAAGAAGAAGTTGGCGCGCTACCAGCAGTTCCGCGCCGCCAACACGCTCGTCAAGCGCGTCCTCGACCGGGAACATGACCGCGGCATCGTCTGGCACACCCAGGGCTCCGGCAAGAGCCTGACCATGCTGTTCGCCGCGCGGAAGCTGAAGAACGTCGGCCTCAATAACCCGACGATCTTCATCGTCATCGACCGCCGCGACCTCGACGACCAGATCAACGAGACCTTCACCGCCTGCCAGTTCAAGGGAGTCAACCGAGCGACAACGCGCACGCGCCTGAGCTCGCTGCTGGCCGCCGACGCCCGCGGCGTGATTATCACAACGATCCAGAAGTTCGACGAGCAGACGGCGACGCTGGCCGAGCGCGACAACGTGATCGTCCTCGTCGACGAAGCCCACCGCACCCAAGAGGGCGTTTACGGGATGCGCATGCGCGGCGCGCTGCCCCGGGCCAAGCTGTTCGCCTTCACCGGCACGCCAATCGAGTCGACCGACCGCTCGACCCGGCGGGCGTTCGCGCCGGAGATTGGCGGCAAGTACGAGAGCTACCTCGACGCCTACTCGCCGAAGGAGGCGATCGAGGACGAGGCGACCGTCGAGGTCGTCTACGAGCCGCGCCTTGTCGAGCTGGCCCACTTTAAGGGCGACGACCTCGACCACTCGTTCACCGCCCTCGTCGACGAACTGCCCGATGACGAGCGCGAGGAGGTCAAGGCCGACGCGGCGCGACTGAAGGTGATGGCCAAGGCGCCGCGGCGAGTCGAGGCCGTCGTCTCCGACGCTCTCAGCTACCTGCGCGAGCACACCTTCCCCCAGGGGTTCAAGGCGCAGTTCGTCGCCGTGGACCGCGAGGCCTGCGCGCTTGTCGCCGACGCGTTGCTCGAGCTGGGCATGCCGGCCGAGGACTTCGCGGTGATCTACACGCCGCAGCCGAAGGAGGACGCCAAGCCCGACAACGAGCACCTGCGTCGCTGGTCAGCCGACTCGCAGTGGCGCCGACTGCACGGCTCTGAGGCGAGTGGGGAGGACGTCATTGTCGACGAAGACTCCGAGCTCGACCTCGGCGAGGTGCAGGCGCGCAAGAAGTTCATCAACGCATTCAAGGATGACGCCTCGCCACTCAAACTGTTGATCGTCACCGACATGCTGCTGACCGGCTTCGACGCGCCGGTCGAGCAGGTGATGTTCCTCGACAAGCCGTTACGCGGCGCCAAGCTGTTGCAGGCGATCATGCGCACTAACCGGCCCTACCCGGAGAAGGGCAAGGACCGCGGCGTGATCGTCGACTACTGGGGCGTGTTCGACCGCCTCCAAGCGGCCTTCGCGGAGTTCTCGCCGGAGGACATCGAGATGGCTGTCCTCGACCTGCAGTCGCTCAAGGACAGCTTCCCGACGCTGGTGGCCGAGGCGCTGGCGCTCGTGGCCGGCATGCCCCGCGGCGGGGACGAGTACGAGCAGATGATGTGGCTGCTGCGCCGCTTTATGACGGACAAGGCTGCGGCCGAGCTGTTCGAGGAGCGCTTCCAAGCCGTGCAGTCGACCTACGAGACGCTGGCGCCCGACCCTGCGCTCCTGCCATTCTTCGATGACTACCGTCGGTTGGTGCGTGTGCGTGCCCTCTGGCGGCGTGGCGCGCGGCTCGATCAGCGCGACAGCGACTTCGACATCCGCGAGTATCGCCCGCACACGCATGCGCTCGTCCAAGAGGCGGTCTCGGTCGAGCGGCTCCGGCGCGACCTGCCGATCTACCGCATCGACGGCCAGTACCTCAAGCGCCTCGAGGACGCGCCGGGCTCCCCGGAGGAGAAAGCGGCCGAGGTCGAGGCGGCGATCGAATACGAGATCCGCGCTCGCGGCGGCGACAACGACCCGATCGCGCGCTCGTTGGCCGAGCGGCTCGAGCGCATCCGCCGCCAGAAGGAGGAAGCCGACGCCGACATGCTCAGCCTGCTCGAAGACCTCGTCGGCGACTGGGCCACCGAAAAGGAAGCTCACGAGGCGCTCGGCCTCTCCGAACGGGCGCAAGGGTTCTTGAGCCTGACGCGCGCGCAGGCTCCGGCCGATTTCGCCGAGGAGGCGCTAATCGCGTTGGCCCGCCAGCTCGACGAGGCCGTGGCCAAACACGCAACCGTGACCGATTGGGCCGAGCGCGACGACGTTCGCCGCGACATCCGGGGCGAGGCCATGAGAACGCTACTTGCCGACGAGAAGACGCGAGCGCTGGTCACGCCGGCGTTCCTCGACGAGCTGATGACGGTGGCAACGGCGAGGGAACCGACGACGGCATGAGTGCAGCCCTAGACTCCACTGTCCGGAGACTGTCCGCGCAGCTTCGTGATCGCGGACCGCGACGCTTCGCGGCCGGTGGGGAGACGCTGATCGTCCGTGTCCGCGAGTCGCCTCGGGCGAAGACGGCACGGATCATTGTCGGGCCGCGCCGGCCGCTCGAGGTGATCGTCCCGCGGGGGACGAGCGACCAAGACGTAGACGCCTTCCTCGAGGAGAAGCGGCGTTGGGTCGAGACTAAGATCGCCCTGGCACGGGCGATCGCCGCTCGGCCGCCGCAGCTCGGCCTCGAACGCCCCGGCGCCGTCTGGCTCGAAGGTCGCGAAGTTCGGCTCGAGCGCCGGAATGTGCGCCGGTCAGCGGCGATGCTGAACGGCGATCGCTTGATCGTCTACGGACCCGACGAGCAGGCGGCGAGCGCCATCGAACGCTGGTACCGCCGCGAGGCCCGCCGCCGGGTTTCGGAGGTGGTGCGGCGCGAGGCCGAGCGGCTCGGCTACGCCTACAAGGCGCTCGCCATCCGAGACCCGCGGACACGGTGGGGGTCGTGCTCGCACCGCGGCAATCTCTCCTTCTCCTGGCGCCTTTTGCTGGCGCCCGACGACGTCCTCGAGTACGTCGTCGTCCACGAGCTCTGCCACGTTCGCGAGCCAAGCCACCAGAAGCCGTTCTGGCGGCTGCTGGAGTCGGTGCGGCCCGGCTGGCAGGGCCAGGCGCGTTGGCTGCGCGAGCACGGCCAAGAGCTCCACGACTACCGACCGGCCGCGGCGCTCGACTAGGTGATCGTCGAGGGCGGCCTTTCGAACTGGGAGACGTCGGGCGACGGTGCGTTCGCCATGGCCGGGGCAGTGGAGGCTCACGCACGTCGACCGCTCGGAGCGGGGCGGCGTTGGCGCGAGACGAGCGTAGAGTCGGGCTGTGCCGCCGCGGACGACGTCTGAGGACTGGTTCGAGGTCTGGCGCCCCTGACTCGCGAGCCGCGCGTTTGCGACGTCTTGTCCCCCTTTGGATCTCAAGCTTGAGGGCGCTCGCTGACAAGCTGACGTGCGTCCCCGCGACGGTCACGCAGATCATCTCGGCTAGGAGCTAAAGCTTCATCTCGTCCAGGAACCGCGATGGCGGTTGCCTGTAGCCCTTGTAGGTGTGTATGCGGCTCAGCACGAGGCGGTCCTCGGCGCGGCACACGCCGACGAAGCACAGCTTGCGCTCTTCGCTGATCTCCTCGTCGGTCTTCGCATGCCAGTCGGGAAGCCACCCTTCTTCGAGCCCAACGAGGTAGACCCAGGGCCACTGAAGGCCCTTCGTGCGATGGATCGTGGCGACTTTGATCCCGCCTCCTTCTGTCGGCGCCCCTCCTGTTCCGCCGAGCATCAGATCCGCAAGAAGGTGCTCCAGGGTGAACTCGGGGTCGTGCTGTTCGAACGCGACGACCGTCTCAACGAGATCGTCAGCGAATGCCTTCAACTCCGGCCGGGCAAGCGCGACTGCGGCTCTCACCTGTCTCATGACCGCAAGCGGGGTCGCCCCCGACGCCGCGAGCGTGTTCACCTCCAGCAAAGCCGCTGCGGTCGGATGTTCGCCAAGACCCGTGAGAAGTTCGCGTGTCCGCCGCTCCTCCGTCTGCTCGATGTCGAGGAGTTGACACAGCCGCGACGCCTGTCGGTCGTTCAGCCGCCCCCGCACGACAGACATGCACGTCGCCGCCGTGCGCCGCTCAGCAGCATCGAAACCTGAGCCCATCCAGCGCTGGGCCGGAAGCCCGCGATCAAGGAGGGTTGGCAAGATACGCGCCGCTCGCGTCGCGTTCCGCGTGAGGACGCATATGTCGCTCGGTCGCACCTCTTGGGCGTCGATCGCACGCTCGATGTCGTCGGCGATCGCCTCCGCCTCTTCCTCTACATCAGTGAAGACACGGACGGTCACTTCGCCGTCCTCCTTGTCAGGCGTCATCTGGCGGCCACTTGCCGTGGGCTCCGCCGCGATCAGATCGTTCGCGCGGAAGACGATTTCATCGCGACAGCGATAGTTGACCGTCAGTGGGAACTCGCGCGCTCCGAGTTCCGCGACGAATCGCCGGATGTTCGTAGTCTCGGCACCCGCCCATGCGAAAATCGCCTGGTCGTCATCGGCGAAGACGCTGACTGTCTCCGCGTGCGGAGCGAGGGCTTGCACGATCGCGAACTGGGCCGGGTTCGTGTCTTGGAACTCATCGACCAAGAGGTGTGGAAATCGCGTTCCGTATGCACGAGCAACCGTCTCGTTCTCCGCGAAGAGCTCGGCCGCGTAGACGACCAAATCGTCGAAGTCGACGACGTTCGCTTCTCGCTTTGCCGCCTCGTACGCTTCGCCAACGTCTGCGACGCGCGAGCTTGGTGAAAGCAAGCGAATCCGCGCCCTGCTCCAGCCTTCAAGTCCGGTATCGCTGCCAAGCGTCTCGCGTGCGAACTCCTTCTGTTCTTCCGAATCGATCAGCTCGAAGTCGGGCTCGATCCCGACCGCGCGACCATGAGCGCGGAGTGTCCGCATGCCGAAAGTGTGAAAGGTGCTCGCCTGGATGCGGCCGGACTCGATCGCCGCGACTCCGAGAGCGCGAAACTTCATCTCTGCCGCGGCCTTGTTCGTGAACGTGAGCAGCAAGGTGCGCGCATCGGCGTTGAGCTGGAGCAGGTGCCGCGCCCGGTAGGACAGGGTGCGCGTCTTCCCGCTTCCGGGGCCAGCGAGGACAGCAATTCGTGCGTCCGTCGCCTCGACGGCCGCGATCTGTTGTGGATCAAGCGGTTCGTCGTACTCAGGCATGAACGAGAAGATCGAGGAGAGGCTGCGGCTCCGACCCAGGCGTACATGCGTCAACTAGGACAGATGCGTAGCGGGCCTTGCGGCCTCGCTTGCGGAAGAACGCGCGGATCTGGTCCTCCTGCGACAGGGCAGCGTGCGGGGCTTGCTTAGTGAAAGCCTGGAAGGCGGCAGCGTCGCCCTCCGCCTTGATGATGTTCAGGACAGCGCCGATGCCTACCGCGCGGATCAATTCGTCCTCAAGATCTCGGTCCGAAACGAAGAATCCGAGCGCCTCCATCGCCTGCCGGTCGAGGCCATGCCCGTAACCAGCATTCTCCAGCCACGTGGCCCACTGAGCCTCTTCGTCGCTGTCGCAGAGCCCGAGAAGCTCCAGCCCCAAACCGGACCGTCCGAGAAGAGAGACATACGCCTCGAATCCGCCTCCTCCTTCGAGCGAAAGCAGGCTGACTCCTTCGGCATCGAGATTGCGGCCCTGTCTCTCGGCGAGCGCTCGGACAGCGAGGATGTCGCTGATGCCTTCGACAAGCACGACCTTCCGCGCGAAGAAGGCCTCGGCGGTCTGAGGAGTCGACAGCCTTGCTAGTCGCCGAGCCTCGTCGTCTGTAAGCGAGGTAGGACGCGCCGCTTGTAAGCCGCCGCCACTTTCGTGAAGCCGTATGACCGTCCTCGGGTCGACACGGTCGAGGATGTTCGACGAGTGGGTCGCGATCACGCTTTGGGCGCTCGACGCATGCACGAGATTGACGAGGGCTCGCTGCGCGTGCGGGTGAAGGGAGATCTCCGGCTCGTCGATGAGGACGAGTGCGCCCGGCGTCGCGTCGAGTAGCCGTCTTGCAAACACGAAGACGCTGAGCTGCCCGAGGCCGCTGCTCTGGTGCGGCACCGGGATCGGCGGGCTCCCATATGAGAGGAGCAACTCGAATTGCTTCAGCAGCTCGCGTTCGGTGGTCGCTCCGATGCCCAGATCGAAGGGCGAGGCGGCAACGTTAGGGATCAGCTCACGCAGGATCGCGCCTCCCTCGTCGAGTAGTCCACGCAACGTCGCGTCCCCGCCGAAGGTTCGAGCGCCCGCCTCGATCTCGTCGAGCGCCTGGCGAAGAGGCGTGGTAAGCGGGAGGCGATCGATCAGCGGGCTGAGCAGCCCCGTCGTGGTGCCGAAACCGAGAAGCCGCGATGGATCCCGCCAGGCCGGTAGCCAAATCAACGGAAGGGCGTCTCGTTCTTGCCTCGTTGAACGTGCCCAAGCGTGCCGCGCGTAGCCGTGGGAGATCTCCACCTGTTCGCTCGTGGGATCCCAGATCGCCCGTACGCCTACCTGCAGCGTGACCTCTTGCCCGAACTCGACTCTTTCGGCGAACGTCGCTTGATCGTCGAGGCTGAGGTCGTAAAGGGTGACGACGATCTCGATCGGAGCGGCAGCGTCCGCGAAATCCACATATGAGAAGCCCAGGTCTCGACCTAACGCGCGGGCGACCGCGACGAGGGCTGAAGTCTTGCCTCCTGCGTTCTCTGCGATCAGGAACGCCGACTCGCCTGCGAGATCGAGCTGAAGGGTCGTCAGCCTGCGGAAGTTGGAAATCGCAACGGTCTTGATCTTCACGACGAGCGCTGACGATAGTTCGAACCGCGTTTAGGAACTAGATGCTTTACGGGATCGGGATGTCCTAAGAAAACAAGCCGGTCCGTCGCTCGCCCCGCGACACTGACATGCGCGGACGTCATCTCATCTGAGCCCTTCGTGAGTCGAACTCGAGCGGCGCGCGATTCTGGTTCTTGCTGCGCCCGTGCTTGGTTACATGCGCACGAGAGCGCACCGCTAGGTGATCTCGTGGAGGGCGTGAGACTGGTAGACGTAAGTGCGACCTCTGCGTATTCATCGTGCGGTGGGTTCGGTGATCGAGCAGTGCGGCTCGATGGCGGTCCGGAGCCGGGCTTCCCCGCATCTGGTAGTCCGGACGATAGGAGCTCCGGCGAGCTCGGTTTGCTACGGCCAACCGTCGCCCGGTGCAGGCGCCTCAATAATGCTCTACTCCCAGGCGAAAGGTCTACCCGTCAAACCAGAAGATGCCGTCGCTGACGCCGGTATGCTCGGCGCCCGCTAGCGTGTTCCAGAGCTGGCCCTGAAGCGCGTCGAGTAGTGGCCCAGCGAGGCCGGCCGCCCACGGGTTCGGAACGTAGACCTTGGGCGGGAAAGTGTCGGGGCCGCCGTAGTCGAGGGTGCCCGTCAGCCCATCAGCAAGCGGCTGCTCGCCGGCCGCGCGCCGGAGCTGGTGGAGGTGCCGAATTAGGACGACGCCATCGACATTGGCGAACGACAACGGCGTGCCGCTGACGTCGGTTGCGAACGAGTTGGGCGTGAACAGCCCGGCCTGCGGGTGGACGAGTGAGGTCAACGGCTCTTGGATGAAATCGTCCCACACGATGACCAACGCACCGCTGAAGTTCGGGTGTTGCGCTTTGAACGGCGCGAACTTCTCGTCGGCGCTCGAGAGGAAGTCCTTGACGGGATTGTCGCGCGGAAGGAGCACCTGGTCTTTGCCGCCGACGGCCGCGGCGAATTCGCCGAGGTAGTCACTCCGCGCCGGGAGCTGCGCCGGTAGCTGCCCACGCTGCCGTGAGTACTCGAGGAGCAAGGGCGACTTGACCTCAACGCCGTATAGGTCGTTCCCCACCTGTACGGTGACCTCCGGATTTTTGGCGCTGCCGGGGAGCACCGGTTCAAGGGCGAAGGTGGCGGCTTTCGGCCATGTCTGCTGGACGAGTTGGCGGAAGACGTGAACCTCGGCGAGGAGCTGCATCAGTTGCTCGTAGTGCGGCTCGTGCCTCTCGACACCGCCGAGCGCGACGAGGCGGTCCAGAGTGCGGAAGCTGAATCCGGGTAGCGCCGGCTCGATCTCGAAGCACGCGTCGACGATCGCCTCGGCGAACGGCTCTCCCAGGCCGCGCAGCTTCCGCTCGAAGTGGTAGCTGAACCAGTGCCAGTGGGCGAAGATGCGGGTGAAGACGTGGGCGTATAGGTCATCACGCGTGAGCGGGGTCGTCGTCACCCGCACTGCCGTCTGTCGGTGTCGGCCGGATACAGCTCTCGCATCCCCTTACTCCTCCTCGACACTTCGCGCGACAAATCGTACGCGAGGCCTCGCCGACTACTCGAGGGGCGGCCGTGTGAGCGGCAGTCGGAAATGGGGCACCCGAGCATCGGCCGCGGGCGCCAACGCAACCTCCGAGCGGGAAAGTCGATACGGCACCGGCAGCCGTCCGGCGGAACTGCGATAGTAGACGAACACACGTTCGTATGAGCCTTTCGCTTGCATCTCGCCCGGTCCCGGCGCACACCCGCGTCGGGCGCCGCTCGCTCGTGCAGCGGCAACACGCTTACAGTTGCTGCGTGCCGAAGGAGTTCAACGAGATCCGCGACCCCGTCCACGTCTTCGTCGAGGCAGACCCCGACGAACTGGCCGTGGTCAACTCGCGCCCGTTCCAGCGGCTGCGCCACATCCACCAGTTGGCGCTGACGTACATGATCTACCCCGGTGGCACCCACCGCCGCTTTGAGCACTCGCTTGGGGTAATGCAGCTGGCGGGGCGGATCTACGACATCGTCATGCGCGACGAGAACCTGTCCGACGTCGTCCGCGAGGTCGTCCCGGCCAGCAAGCGCAAACGCGAGTACTGGCGCTCGGTGCTGAGGATGGCTGCCCTCTGCCACGACATCGGCCATCTGCCGTTCTCACATGCCGCAGAGAAGGAGCTTCTGCCCAAGGATTTCGGACACGAACAGATCACGCGGGCGCTGATCGAGAGCGAGCTGATGAAGCCGGTGTGGGACGGCATGCGTCCGCGGCCGGAGCCCGAGGATGTGGTCAAGCTCGCGCTCGGCCCCAAGGAGGCCAAGGACCTGACCTTCAACACCTGGGAGGCGATCCTCGCCGAGATGATCGTTGGCGACGTCTTCGGCGCCGACCGTATCGACTACCTGTTGCGCGACTCGCTCCACACCGGCGTCGCCTACGGTCGCTTCGACCATCACCGCCTGATTCAGACGATGCGCATCCTTCCGCCTGCACCGGATCCGGCCGGCGGCGGCGCGGCACCGACGGGCGAGGAAGCGGCGCGTTCGACGCTCGGGGTCGTTCGCGGGGGGCTCGAGTCGGCTGAGGGCCTGCGCCCGCTACTTCATGTTCAGCCAGGTCTACTTCCACCCGACACGGCTCATCTACGACACGCACTTGAAAGAGTTCCTGCAGCTGTGGTTGGCCGAGCGTAGTGGGCAGTTCCCGACCGATCCCGAGGAGCATCTTGAGTTCACCGACAACGAGGTCGTGGCGGCGATCGCCGCTGCTGCCGCCAACAGCGCCGACGCGGCGCACGAGCCGGCCTGGCGCATCGTCAATCGCGAGCATTTCCGCGTCTTCTACGAGCGGGCGCCGGAGGACGTCGCTCTCTATCCAGAGGCGGCGACGGCGATCTACGAGGCGGCAAAGGCGGAGTTCGGCGTGGAGAACGTCCGCTACGCCGACTCGCGCAAGGAAGCCGGCACCGCCGACTTCCCTGTTCGCGACCGTGACGGCAAGAGCGTCTCGTCGCTGGCCCTGTCCCAGGCGCTCCAGCAACTGCCCGAGCCCCGCAACGAGTACGTCTATGCCGTCCGAGACCGTCGTGAGGATGCGCGTAAGTGGGTGCGCGAGAACCGGCAGGCGGTCATCGAGGCCGCGGCCCAGGCTGAGAAGGAGGAGGACGAATGAAGCGTCTGCAACGAGCCGCGCTGCTCACGGAGCTCGTCGAGCAGATGCACGAGCAACAGAGTTGGTGCGGCGAGACGCATCTGCAGAAGGCGACCTTCTTCTTGCAGGAGCTCCTCGGCGTCGACCTCGGCTACGACTTCGTCGTCTACAAGCATGGGCCGTTCTCGTTCGACCTACGCGACGACCTCAGTGGCTTTCACTCCGACAAGCTGATCCGATACCAGCCGCAGGTCCCACCCTACGGCCCTCGCATCATCGTCACCGACGAGGGCGAGAGCGTCCAGGAGATCTACCCGAAGACGGCCGCGCGCCACGCCGACAAGATCGCCTTCGTGGCCAATAAGCTCGACGCGCGAGGCGTCATTGACCTTGAGCGGCTGGCGACGGCTCTCTACGTGACCCTTGAGTCCCCGCAGGCTAGCGACGAGGAGCGCGCAGGCCTTCTGCGGCAGATGAAGCCGCACATTCCCGAGCCGGCCGCTCTGCACGCGGTTCGTGAGGTCGATCAGATCCGTGCCGAGGCCGCGGCGATAGCGGCTTAGCGGACAACGGACCGTGCGGCTTGTCTAGCCGACCGGCTTCGTATCGTTAGCAATATGGCGAACGGCCAGATCTACCTGCGTGCGCGGCACGACGAGCTTGAGCTGGTCTCTAGCCCGAGCCCGCGCCCGTTCGGTGCCGCGATCCTCTACGCCCGCTACCTCGCGCCCTACCCGCCTGACCACCCGCGCGCCGGCCAGACGACGACGGAGCTCGTCGATACGCTGCGCGTGGCGCAGGTCCAGTACGTCATCGACCCCGGTACCCCGGCGCTGACGAAGCGCGACATCGCCAGCGCCAAGGAGGGCGCCCGCCTGCGGCAGACCCCGATGGTCGCCGCGATCGAACTGCCCCTCCGCGGAGACGATCTGCGCAACCGTCGCCGCCGCGAGCGCTTCGTCGATGACACGCTGACCATGCAAGCCGGCGCCGCGGCGGTGGCCGCGCCGTACCTCGAGTACAAGCGTCGTGGGTCCGACGTGCGCCGCGTTAACCTGGCCATGGTGCGCCGCTGCGTCGCGTCGGCGGCCGGGCAGATGCCGGTCGCGTTCATCCAAGCGACGCTGGCGGCGGTGCTCGACGGCGTGTTGACGGACTTGGCGCCGGCCTACGCCGCGACAGGCGTGACGCGCGTCTTCGTCCGTGTCCGCGGTCTCGACGCCGAGGCGGCGTCGGCGCGCGAGTTCTCGGCCTACCTCGACGGGATCGCCGCCTTCAACGAGGTCAGCATCGAGCTCGTCCCCGACTGTGTCGGTCGCCTCGGGCCGCCGCTGGTCGCCGGCGGCGCGCCGAGCTTCTCGACCGGCGCCGTCCACTTCCGCAAGGTGCCGTGGCCGCTCCTGAACAAGAGCGGCGGCGGCGGAGTCGAGGTCTTCTATGAGGTCGACGGTGGCTTCCATGCGGTGGCTCGCAGCACTCGCCACACTGTTCAAAGCTGCTTCGTGCCGCGCTGCGTGGCGGCGGCGCCGAACGCCTCACTCGACGATCTGCGTCTGCACAACCTGCACGTACTGCGCGAGGAGTCGCGTCTGGCCGCCGCGAACGGCGGCGCTTGGTACGCCGCGCGCCTAATCGCCAGCGGTCAGCCGCAGGCGGTCGTCTGGGGCGAAACGCTCCGCGAGCGCGCGCAGCGCGCCGCGTGAAGTAGCACCCACTCGGCAAGAGTCCGCCCCGTGCGCGCCGCGGCTGCTTCCCATGGAGCGCGATCGCCGCGTGCCCGGCGGACGGCGTCGGCGAGCCAACGATCGAACGGCACACCGGCGGCAGCGGCCGCATGTGCCCACGCCGCAGCGACGCAGTGGGGCACGCGTGCGCGGATCGGACCGGTGTTCACGTCCGCGCGGGGGACGCCGCACGCAAGCGCGGCCCCGTACTCCTCGAGTGGTCGTACAAGCAGGTGCCGCGGTCCCCGCTCGAGCGCGGCGGCGGCTGTCGCGTCGAGGAAGGCGACCAACTCGGCGTGGGCGAGCGCGAGAATCTCGATCGCCTCGTCGAGCGCCCGGTCGGCCTCGACCGCGATGTAAACGGCGAGTTCCACGGGCAGGCCGGCGGCAGTGGCCGCGTTTCGCACCCGGCTGGCCAACGCTCCGTCGACCGACACCTCGATTAGCTCGACGAGCTCGCCCGGCCGCTGCGGCTGCGTTCGCAACGAGAACGGCGGCGGATCGAACGAACACGGTTCGTGGGCCGACGCGGCGACGACGACGAGATGAGGGCGGGAAAGTTCTATGGTTCAACCATAGAATCGGCCTCGGACGAGACGCTGTCATGCCGAACTACGGAACCCAAGGCCGCGAAGAGGAAGAGGTTCGAGACTGGCTGCTTGGCGGCAACCGCAAGCGCCGCATCCTCGAGTGTCTCGTTGACGCGCCTGATGAAGGCTGGGGTGCGGAAGCGCTTGCACGTCATCTCGAGATCGGGCCGGCGACGGTTTACGAGACACTGCGCGCGCTACGCGGTGCTGGCCTACTCGAGACGGTGAAGCCACGGCGCCACAGGCTCGCGGCAGCTACCGGGCTTGCGGACGCGCTGCGGGCCTTGATCGTTGTCCTCAAGGCCGAGGGAGCGACCTCGCTCGAGCGCCCACCGCGCGTACGGCGGTAGCCGGCTGCTCGTCGCCTTCGCAGCGGATATGGAACGATGCCGCCGCTGGCCCAGTGGTTGTGTCCAATCCCACCGCAGCCATGAACCCGCGACGGCGCGTTATCGATGACCGTGAACCGCTCCCCCAGCCGGGCGTCCGCGGCTACCACGACGGCGTTCTCAACCTGAAAGCTCCATAAACGGCTCCATACCCACCGCACCCTGGAGCACGTGCAAGTCGATCTGAATAGAAAAGCCCTGTTGTGCAGGGCTTTTGCAGAGCCCTCTGACGGACTCGAACCGTCGACCCCCTCCTTACCATGGAGGTGCTCTACCGACTGAGCTAAGAGGGCGAGACCGGGACTGTAGCCCAGGGCGGCGCGATGCAGGGGGGAGGATTCGAACCTCCGAAGGCTGAGCCAGCGGGTTTACAGCCCGCCCCCTTTGGCCACTCGGGAACCCCTGCTGGGCGGGCCATTGTAGCCCGGCTCCCGTCTCGGGCTTACCATCGCGATGTGGAGCACTTCGACGTTCTCATCGTCGGTGCCGGCCCGGCCGGGTCGGCCGCTGCCATCCATCTCGCGCGTGGCGGGGCGCGGGTCTTGCTCGCCGACCGCGCACGCTTTCCGCGGGACAAGCCCTGTGGCGGCGGGCTCACCGGGCGGGCGCTCCGGCATGCGCCGTGCGACGTCTCCCCCGTCGTCGAGCACGTCGTCGACCGCTTCGTGCTCCGCGCCGGCTACCGCGGGCAGGTGGCTCGCAGAAGCAAGACGCCCGTCATCCTCATGACCCAGCGCCGGAGATTGGACGCCTATCTCGCCGAGCGGGGGGCGGCTGCGGGAGCTGACTTCCGGGACGGTGCCACGGTCGGCGAGATCGTCACCGAGCCCGGCAGAGTGAGTGCCACCGTCGGCGGATCGCGCATCGAGGCGTCGTACGTCGTCGGCGCCGACGGCGCCAACGGCATCGTCGCGCGCTCGTGCGGGTTGGGTGAGGACATCCGGCTGGGAGTCGCGCTCGAGGGGAACGCCGCCTGGGGCGACCTCGAGCCGGACCCGTATCGCGGAACGGCCTGGGTCGAGCTTGGAGTCGTGCCCGGGGGGTACGGATGGGTATTTCCGAAGGGCGACCACGCGAACCTCGGAGTGGGGGGATGGCTGGACGAGGGGCCGAGGCTGCGCTCGCACCTCGCCCGGCTCGCACGAGCGCACGGCCTCGATCCGGACGCGCTGACCGACGTTCGCGGGCATCGGCTCCCGATGCGACCGCTCACCTCGCGCTCCGCGGAGGGACGTGCTCTCCTCGTCGGCGACGCGGCCGGCCTCGTCGACCCGTTGTCGGGCGACGGGATCTACGAGGCTTTCATATCCGCGCGGCTCGCCGCCGAGGGGGTTCTCGCCGGTCGACCGGAGGAGTACGACGCGGCGCTGGCAGGAGCGCTCGACCGCCACGCCGCGGCCTCGTGGAAGGCCAAGCGGGTGGCGGATCGCTTTCCGCGCGCCTGCCTCTGGGCGGTGCGCGCTCCCGGCGTCTTCGACGCGGTGGCGGGGCTCCTGCGCGGCGACCTGGCCCACCCCGGCGAAGCTCGCGGCCTGGCTCGCCCGCCGCTACGCGCGCTGGCGCGGCTCGCGCGCATGGCTCCTCCGGTGCCTTGACGCCGGTGCGGCGCTAGCAGGCGCCGGCGGCCGGTGGGGTGTTACCAGGCCCGGTGATTTTCCAGGTGCTGCCCCTCACGGTGCTGTCGACGCAATACGTCGTCCCGGTCACCACCGGGTCTCCATCCAGCTTGACGCTCTGATCGATGCCCTGGAGCGCGGCAACAGTCATGCCCGTGTACGTGCCGTTCTCAGCGCGGAACGCCCCGACCGCCGGAAGCGCTGCGCGGACGTTGGCCTTCGCCGAGCTGTCCGCTGTGCGATCGCGGAACCCGAGGTACGACGGGACGGCGATCGCCACCAGGATGCCGAAGATCATGATCACGATGAGCAGCTCGATCATGGTGAAGCCGCTCCTCTCCGAGTTCCTGTCGACGCGCCGCGCGGTGTGCTCGAGCATTTCGGTCTCCTTCCGCAGATGAGTGCGCCGACATGCGGCCGCCGGACAGGGATCGGCGCCCGGAGGGAGGCCCAGTACCCCGTCTTTGGGTGATGCTGGAGCCGTCTACTCGCGCATCCGTCTCGACTAGCGTCCGCTTACATGACCGGCGGCGGGTCTTCGATTCCCGAAGTGCAACGCCTGTTGAGCGTCCTCGCGGCGGGGCGGAGCGTCGCCGAGGCGGGGACGGCGTTCGGCGAAGGCGCCGAAGTGATGGCCCGGACGGCGCGGAGCGTCGTCACGGTCGAGATCGATCCTGCGCGAGCCGCTCTGGCCGCGGAGAGGCTCGCGCTGTACGAGAACGTCGAGCTGCTCGTAGGGGACTGGCGGGAGCTGCTTCCGTCGCGCGGTCCTTTCGAGCTTCTCTTTCTCGACGCGGGCGGCTTCAAGCACGATCCCGACGCGAGGAGCGATCTGGTGTTCGGGCTCCTCGAGCGGGGCGGGCTTCTCGTGATGGACGACATGACTCCAAACTGGCCCGGGTTCGATCCGGTGCGCGCGTGGGCACACAGTCACCCCGGGCTCCAAGCAACGGAAGTGCTGACGACGCCCGAGACCTCGGCGATGCTCGTCGCCAGGATCTGAGAACCGAAGTCTGGCTGAAGCCAGGCCCCTCGCCCGTTGAACATGCACCCGCACCTGGAGTCTGGGCGTCGCCAGACCCTTGCCCTGTCGCACTTGCACCCCAGGTGACAGTCACGAACGGCAGTCGCCGCAGGCTCCGCGCAGGACGACGTCGTGCGCGGCGACCTCGTACCCGCGGCCGCCCGCGACCCGCTCGAGCGCCTGCTCGAGGGCGTTGTCCTCGAACGGCTCGACCTTGCCGCAGTCCCCGCAGACGAGGTGGTGATGATGGTCGCCGCGCGGGTCGACCCGTTCGAAGCGGGAGACCCCGTCGCCGAGGTCGACCCGCTGCACGAGCCCGAGCCCGTCGAGACCTTCGAGCGTGCGGTAGACGCTTGCGATTCCGACCCTCGCTCCTTCCGAGCGCACCCGGTCGTGGATCTCCTGCGCCGAGAGGCAGCAGTCCTGGTCACCGAGGAACGCGACGACGACGCGGCGCGCGCCCCCGCTGCGCCCGCTTTCGGTGCGCATCCGGTCTAGCACACGATCTGTCCACGTCTCCGGCACGACGATAATGATACCCGTTCTCAAAGACGTGCTAGCTTGGCGATCATGCGCGCGCTCTTTGTTGGCGTGACCCTCGCGCTCGCCGGCTGTGGTGGTGGCAGCGGCGACGACTCCGAAACGGTCGCCGCCGCCTTCTATCCCCTGGCCTGGGCGGCCGAGCAGATCGCGGCCGAGGGAACCGAGGTTGCCAACCTCACCCCACCGGGCGCCGAGCCTCACGACGTCGAGCTCTCTCCTCGAGACGTCGAGATCATCCGGGATGCAGACCTTGTCATCTACGCGGGCGGCAGCTTTCAGCCCGCCGTCGACGACGCCGTCTCCGAGCGTGCAGGGGTCTCGGTCGATGTGCTCGACGGCGAGCGCGATCCGCACGTCTGGCTCGACCCGGTTCGCTTCGCCGAGCTCGCCAGGAAGGTGGGCCGTGTACTCGTGCGCCCGGACCGGGCCGAGCTTCTCGCGGACGAGCTCGGCCGGCTCGACCAGAGCTTTCGGCGCGGCCTGGCGCGATGCGTGCGAAGGACTCTCGTCACGAGCCATGCCGCCTTCGGCCACCTTGCGGAGCGGTACGGCCTGACGCAGCTCTCGCTCGCCGGTGCCTCGCCGGAGGCCGAGCCCGGGCCACGCGAGCTCGAGCGCCTGATCGACGACGTGCGAGCCTCCGGGGCGACCACGGTCTTCGCTGAGCCACTCGTGTCGGATCGGGTCGCAAAGACGGTGGCACGAGAAGCCGGGGCCGAGGTCGCCGTCCTCGATCCGCTGGAAGGTCTGAGCGAGGACCGGCTCGCGGCCGGCGAGGACTACCTCACCGTCATGCGCGCGAACCTGGCCGCTCTGAGGGAAGCCCTGGGATGTCGCTAGCGGTCGAGCTCAGCGGGGTCTCGTTCGCGTACCGGGCGGGCTACGACGTCCTCGAGAACGTCGATCTCGAGGTCGGTGAAGGCGAGTTCGTCGCCATCGCCGGTCCGAACGGGGGCGGGAAGACGACCTTGGTCCGGATCGTCCTCGGCCTGGAGCGACCTTCGCAGGGGACAGCGTCTCTGTATGGGGAGCCCGCCCACCGCTTCTCGAGGCGCCGCACGCTCGGCTATCTCGCGCAGCGCTCGGAGCTCGGAGGTGATGCTCCGGCGACGGTGTGCGAAGTCGTTTCGGCCGGCCGCCTTGCGGCGGGCGGGCTCCTCGGCCCGCTGCGGCGGCGGGACCGGGAGCTCGTCGCCGAGGCAATCGCCAGGGTCGGGCTCACGGAGCTCGCAGACACGCCGGTGCGGACGCTGTCGGGCGGGATGCAGCAGCGGGCGTTCATCGCGAAGGCACTCGCCGGCGAGCCTTCGATCCTCGTGCTCGACGAGCCGACGACAGGGGTCGACGCCGAGTCCCAGGAATCGCTCGCGGCGCTCCTGTCCCGGCTGCACTCGGAGCTCGGCGCGACGATCCTCTACGTCTCGCACGAGTTCGGCGCCGTCGAGCACTTCGTCGAGCGTCTGGTGCTCGTCCGGCGCACGATCGTGTTCGACGGCGTGCCGCAATCGTTGCCAGGGGTCTGGCACGACCCGTCGCACGTCCATGCTTGAGTCCGAGTTCATGCGACTCGCACTGGGTGCGGGCGCCGTCGTCGGGGTTCTCTCGCCCGCGGTCGGGTTCTTCCTCGTCCAGCGTCGCCAGTCACTGGTCGGCGACGGCATCGGACACGTCGCGTTCGCGGGCGTGGCCGCCGGGATCCTGCTCGACATCTCTCCGATCCTGACGGCGCTCGTCGCTGCGCTTCTCGGCGGCATCGCCATCGAGTTCCTGCGCTCGAAGGGCAAGACGGCGGGAGATCAGGCCCTCGCGCTGGTCTTCTATACGGGCATCGCGGCCGGTGTCGTGCTCATCTCCGCTGCCGGCGCGCTCGACGTCGATCTCTTCCAGTACCTGTTCGGATCCATCCTCACCGTGACCCGAACCGACCTGGCTGTCATCGCCGGGCTCGGGGCGGTGGGGCTGACGACCGTCGGGCTGCTCTACCGTCCGCTCGCGGGGATCGTGATCGACGAGGAGGGCGCCCGCGTCGCGGGAGTCCCGATCGGTGCGCTCAACGTGATTGTCGCCGCACTCGCGGCGGTGACCGTAGCTCTCTCGATGCGCGTCGTCGGGATCCTGCTCGTGGCAGCGCTCATGGTGCTGCCCGTCAGCGCGGCAAGCCGCATCGCCTGGAGCATGCGCTCGACCTTTCTCCTTTCGATCTCGGTCGGGCTCGCCTCCGTGCTGGTCGGGCTGACGATCTCGTACTACGCGGATCTTCCTCCGGGCGGGACGATCGTGCTCGCCGCGGCCGGGGCGTTCGGCCTTGCGCTCGGCGCTTCGGCCCTACGCGGCCGCTGAGGCGCCGGGCGCCGCAACATCCGCGCCGGGCTCGTGGCAGTCGCGGCAGCGCGCCTCGTACTGCTCGGCTGCGCCCACGAGCACCGTCTCTCCGGAGTACGGCGCGGGCTTCCCGTTGACGAGACGCTGAGTCGTGGTCGCCGGGCCGCCACAGCGGTGGCAGACGGCCTGGAGCTTGTCCACGAACTCGGCATGGGAGAGGAGCTCGGGAATCGGGCCGAAAGGACGCCGGCGAAAGTCCTGATCGAGCCCCGCGGCGACGACCCGTGCCCCGCTCTCGGCGAGATCGAGCGAGGCGACGACGACGGTCGGCTCGAAGAACTGCACCTCGTCGATCCCCACGACCTCGAAACCCTGCGCCCTCGCGACGAGCTCCGCCACCGAGGAGACCGGAACGCCGCGCATTCGCGCTCCCGCGTGGCTGACGACGTCCGCGGCGTCGAAGCGGTCGTCGATCCTCGGCTTGAAGATGACGACCCGCTGGCCGGCGATCTCCGCTCGCCGAAGCCGGCGGATCATCTCCTCGCTCTTGCCCGAGAACATCGGCCCGCAGATGACCTCGAGCCAGCCGCCGCGCTGAGGTGGGATCCGGATCACGGCCGCGATCCTACGAGCCCGGCCGGTCGGAGCAACTTTCGGGTGGGCGTGCGGTAACGGTCCGGTGAATCCCCTTGTCGACCGACGCGTGCTGCAGCGACCCTTGCGGCGTGAGACTTGCGCTCATCGCGTGCCGATCGACGCCGACGAACGAGGCGCTCTCGGATGCGCCCGTCGACCGCCGGGCGTGGGAGCCGATGACTCCGCGGCGTGCGCTCGAGGTTCTGCGTCCCGGGGACGCCGCGCTTGGTCGCCTGGACGTGCTTCCGACGCTCGACGGCATGGACGACGGCCTCTGGGCGCTCGGGGCGCTCGCCGCACGAGGCGTCCACATCCTGAACGATCCGGCTGCGCTGCTTGCCGCCCATGACAAGCTGCTGACTGCCCGAGTGCTTCGGCGTCGCGACGTCTCTCATCCGGCGACGATTCACGTCCGGCAGGGAAGGGGCGTGCCTCAACCTCTGCACCCGGTCGTACTGAAGCCGCGTTACGGAAGCTGGGGCCGGGAGGTGCACCGCTGCGACGATCCTTCGTCCCTCTCGGATGCGCTAGCCCGTGTGCGCCCGCACGGCTGGTATCTCCGGCATGGAGCGATCGTCCAGGAGCTCGTGACGCCGCAGGGGTACGACTTGCGGATCCTGGTCGCCGCCGGGCGCATCGTCGGGGCTGTCTACCGGGTGGCCGCGGAGGGCGAGTGGCGAACCAACGTCGCGCTCGGTGGCGTGCGCCGACCCGTGCTGGATCCACCTCGCGAGGCTGCCACCGTTGCGCTCGCCGCAGCTCGGGCGATCGGCGCCGCCCTGGTCGGTGTCGACCTGTTGCCGGACGGGTTCGGTGGCTGGATCGTCGCCGAGCTGAACGGCGCGGTCGAGTTCACGGCCGAGTATGCGCCCTGGGGCGACGTGTTCGCCGAGACGGCCCATGCGCTCGCTCGCGAGGCTCACGCCCGGCGGGAGTTGCGGGCGGCGTTCGCCTGGCCGACGGCCGCCTGAACGATCAGCCGAGATACTCGACCACCGCCCGCGCCATCGGCCAGGCGCCTTCGGACGTGTTCGAGATGACAGTGCACGTTCGACGCGTGTCGGGATCGTGCAGCGTGCGAAACGAGACACCGGCGTCGTACCCCTCGAGGATCACGGTGCTGCTCGAGCCGTGCAGCCAGAAACCCAGGCCGTAGCGCATCGACTCCGACGGCACCTCGCTCCGAGGCGCAACCAGCTCCCGAACCCGGGTCGCTGGGACGATCTTCGCGTCGAAGAGTGCGACCCAGAGCGATGCGATGTCGGCGACCGTGGAGTAGATGCCGCCGTCTCCGGTGCCGAGCACCGGCAGATGGAAGACGTTCGTCCTCGGCCCGTCGGTCGACAGGTACCCGAGCGCGGCGTTCGGCAGCTCGTCGGAGCGCAGGAAGGCCGTGTCGTCCATGCCGGCGGGCTCGCAGACTCGCCTCCGTACGAGCTCGGCGAACGGCACTCCACTCGCCCGCTCCGCGATCAGCGCCAACACCACGTAGCCGCCGTTGCAGTACGCGAAGCGCTCGTTCGGCGCGAAGGCCATCGGATATCCGTCGAGCACCGCGAGGAAGGCTTCGGTCGAGTCGAGCTCGTGCACGGGAACCGACAACACGTAGTCCGTGATCGCCCCGCCCGCGCCCTCGTCGAGATAATCGCCGATTCCGGAGCGGTGCGACAGGAGGTGCTCGACCGTCACCGCGTCGTCGATCAGCGGGAGGTCGTCGCCGAGCACCGAGCGCGCCGTCGTCGACAACTCGAGCGATCCGTCCTCGACGAGGCTCGCCACGGCCAGGGCTGTCAGACCCTTCGCGCCGCTAGCGATCGCGAGCACGGTGTCGATCGTGTTCGGGATCCGAGCCGCTCGGTTCGCCAGCCCGAAAGCCTCCGCGAGCTCGATCTCGCTGCCTCGATCGACGCGCACGACGCCCGAGAACTCGTGTTCGCGAGCGACGCCGTCGACGAGATCACCCAGGCGTCGCATCCGGCCAGGGTACTCGCGTGCGACCCAAGGCGGGGCGGCCGCGCTGCTACACTCTTGCGCGCGCGGCGGCGTAGCTCAGTTGGTTAGAGCAGCGGAATCATAATCCGCGTGTCGCAGGTTCGAGTCCTGCCGCCGCTACTCGCAACCTCTCCGCACGCACCCCGAGTAAACGAGAACGGAATAATGGCCACCGGAGTCCGAGTCGCAATCACGCTCGCCTGCACCGACTGCAAACGTCGGAACTACCAGACCCAGAAGTCGAAGCGGAACTCCCCGGACCGGGTCGAGTTCAACAAGTACTGCCGCTGGTGCGGCAAGCACACGGCGCACCGCGAGACGAGGTAGACATTGGCGCGTGAGACACGAAAGCAGAGGCGCGCGGCCCGGGCAGCCGCCGACGGAGCCGCAGCCGGCCGCCGCGGCCGTCAGATGCAGGTCCGTCCGGCGCAGCAGCCGGTCAAGCAGCAGACCGGCCGGAAGGCGCAGCAGCCCCGCGGACAATTCATCCGTGAATGCGTCGCCGAGCTCCGAAAGGTCGATTGGCCGAGCCGCGCTCAGACCTTTCAGGGCACCGTGGTGGTCATCATCGCGTGTGCGATCGTGGGTCTCTACCTCTGGGGGATCGACCAGATCATCCGACCGCTCGTCGACCGCGTCTTGCTATAGGAATTCGGATGAACACCACAGACACCGCGGCCGCGAAGCGGACGCCTTCAGGGATTTTCGTGCGATCGGAATCGGCGCTAGCCGACTCCGATCTTGCGCACTAGGAGAGCCGAATGTTTCTTTGGTACGTCATCAACACGTATTCCGGGCACGAGAACAAGGTGAAGACCAACCTCGAGCACCGGATCGTCTCGCTGAACCAGGCGCCTGCGTTTCGACGGGTCGTCGTCCCCACCGAGCAGGTGATCGAGACGAAGGACGGACAGAAGGTGCAGGCGGAGAAGCGCGTCCTCCCGGGTTACGTTCTCGTCAATATGAACATGTCGGACGAGTCCTGGACGGTCGTCAAGGGCACCCCCGGAGTGACCGGCTTCGTGGGGGCGGGGGCCAAGCCCGTGCCGCTCTCGCAGCCCGAGGTCGACCGCATTCTCCACCACGGTGCGCCATCCGGCGCCCAGGGGCAGAAGGCTGTGGTCGAGTTCTCGCTCGGCGAGTCGGTGAAGGTCACCTCCGGCCCGCTGTCGGACTTCGACGGCGAGATCGTGGATGTGAACCCCGACCAGCAGAAGCTCAAGGTGCTCGTCGACATCTTCGAGCGGCAGGTCCCCGTGGAGCTCAGCTTCGACCAGGTGAAGAAGATCGACTGACGGCCTAGCCTAGGCTGCCTCAAAGACAATGCCGAAGAAGGTCCTCACCCTCATCAAGCTGCAGATCCCGGGCGGCCAGGCGAACCCGGCTCCGCCGGTCGGTCCTGCGCTGGGGCAGCACGGGGTCAACATCATGGAGTTCTGCAAGGCGTTCAACGCCCAGACGGCGCAGGAGAACGGGCGCATCACGCCGGTGGAGATCACCGTCTTCGAGGACCGCTCGTTCACGTTCATCACGAAGACGCCGCCGGCAGCGGTCCTGATCAAGGAGGCGCTCGGGCTCGAGTCGGGGTCGGGTGAGCCGAACCGGGAGAAGGTCGGCCGGCTCACGCAGGCCCAGCTCCGGTCGATCGCCGAGGCGAAGATGCCCGACCTGAACGCACGCGACGTGGACGAGGCGATGAAGGTCATCGCCGGGACCGCGCGCTCGATGGGAGTGGACACGGATCTATGAGCATCCATGGCAAGCGCTACCGCGCGGCACACGAGCAGATCGATCGCGAGCGCGCCTACGCGCCGCTCGAGGCGGTCCGGCTCATCAAGGGTGCGGACGGCGCGCGGTTCGACGAGACGGTCGAGGCGCACATCCGGCTCGGCCTGAACGTGCGGCACGCCGACCAGCAGCTCCGCGGCACGATCATGCTGCCGCACGGCATCGGCAAGGACGTCCGCGTTGCGGTCTTCGCCGAAGGGGAGAAGGCACGCGAGGCGGAGGAGGCGGGCGCCGACATCGTCGGCTCCGCCGACCTCGCCACTCGCATCGAAGAGGGATTCCTCGACTTCGACGTCGCCATCGCGACGCCCGACCAGATGGGCGTGGTCGGCAAGCTCGGACGCGTGCTCGGCCCGCGCGGGCTGATGCCGAACCCCAAGACGGGCACGGTCACGTTCGACATCGGCAAGGCCGTGACGGACTCCAAGGCCGGGAAGCTCGAGTACCGCACCGATCGCGGCGGGAACGTCCACCTCCCGATCGGCAAGAAGAGCTTCGACGAGCGGGCGCTGCTCGAGAACTACGCCGCGCTCGTCGAGGAGATCGTCCGGGCGAAGCCCTCGGCGTCGAAGGGTCGCTACATCAAGCAGATCACGCTGGCGACGACGATGGGCCCCGGCATCCACGTCGACTCGACGAAGACGCGGGACATCGCGGAGGAGCTCGAGGGAGCTACAGTCCCGGCCTAGCTACAGACGTCTCCCGCCACAGACCGCTGGCAGCCCCTTGCAGGGCAGAGGTCCAGCCGAGGCAGGTTCTCGAAGGGCTCGCGCCCGCAAGGACCCGCCTCGTGCGGGTTTCGTCATTTGAGGAGGACATCGACATGCTGAAATCCGACAAGGAACGAATCGTCTCCGAGCTCGCTTCGGACTTGAAAGGCGCGGAGACGCTGATCGTCGCCGACTATCGTGGGCTGACGAACAAGCAGCTCGAGGCGCTGCGCGACGACCTGCTCCAGCATGGCGCGCGTTTCCGCATCGTCAAGAACACGCTGACGCGGCTGGCCGCTGCGGAGGCCGGAGCCGATGCGCTCCTCGTCATGCTCGAGGGGCCGACTGCGATCGCCTTCATCGAGTCCGGCGGCGATCCCGCTGCCGTGGCCAAGGCGCTCGCGACCAAGGCCAAGGAGACCAACGTCCTGACGCTGCGCGGAGGGATCCTCGAAGGCAAGACGTTGTCGGGTGAAGAGGTCGACCGGCTTGCGACGTTGCCGCCGCTCGACGTGCTGCGCGGCCAGCTCGTCGGCGCGATCGTGGCGCCGCTGACCCAGCTCGTGGCGCTGGTGAACGCGCCGCTCCGCAACCTGCATGGCCTGCTCGAAGCGCGCATCAAGCAACTCGAGGAGCGAGGCGAAGTCGTGTCGCCGTCCAAATCAGCGGGCGATGAGTCAAGCACGAGTGAAACACCGGCAGGTGCCGTGTCAGCGGAACCTGCCGCCCAGGATCTGCTTGAACCTCCCGTCGAGGATGTTCTCGAGGAGGAGTCGCAGGTCGAAGACGCCGATGCAACTGATGAACCCGTAGAGGAGGAGTAATGGCCACCGATGTATCGAAGGTGCTCGACTCGCTCGGAAAGATGACCGTCCTCGAGCTCGTCGAGCTGAAGAACGCGATCGAGGAGGAGTGGGGCGTCACGGCGGCTGCTCCCGTCGCAGTCGCCGCTGCAGGACCTGCCGGTGATGGTGCGGCCGCAGAGGAGGAGAAGGACTCCTTCGACGTCGTACTCACCGCCGCCGGTGACAAGAAGATCCAGGTGATCAAGGTCGTGCGCGCGATCACCGGGCTCGGCCTGAAGGAGGCGAAGGACCTCGTGGACGGCGCTCCGAACGCGGTCAAGGAAGGCGCCGCCAAGGAGGAGGCGGACACGATCAAGGGCCAGCTCGAGGAGGCCGGCGCTTCCGTCGAGCTCAAGTAGTCCCTGGTCGTAGGGGCCGGGCATGCCCGGCCCCTACCGTTGGCGCAGGTCGGAATCCGCTCGCGCGGATTCCGACCGCGCAATATCCCTGAAGCAGTCCGCTTCGCGGCCCTGTATACGCGGCCGGGCAAGCCCGCCCCTACGACCACCGGCTGGCATATGGTCGGCCTCCGACGCCGACCCTTGCCCCGTCCGCTACACTCCTCTCACGTACCCCATCCGCTCCAAACAGCGGTTGCGGCGGGGTGTGCTCGTGCGCTATCCTTCGAGGTTCCGCCGAGTCTCGTCCGTCCAACCCTGCACGTCGTTAAGGGAGGCTGTCACATTTGAGCAGCGTTGCTGTCGCGCCACGCGCGCGCAAGAGCTTTTCGCGCCTGAAGCACGTCCTCGACCTCCCGAACCTCATCGACATCCAGAAGTCGTCCTTCGACTGGTTCATGAAGGAAGGGCTTCGCGAGACGATCGACGACATCTCGCCGATCGAGGACTACACGGGCACGCTCGCCGTGGAGTTCGCCGAGTATGAGTTCGGGGATCCGCAGTTCACAATTCAGGAGTGCCGTGAGAAGGACCTGACGTATCAGGTCCCGCTCTCGATCACGGTCCGATTCGTCAACAAGGAGACCGGCGAGATCCGCGAGCAGCGGGTCTTCATGGGCGACTTCCCGATGATGACCCCGTGGGGGACGTTCATCATCAACGGAACCGAGCGCGTGATCGTCACGCAGCTCGTCCGAAGCCCGGGCGCCTACTTGATGGAGCCGAAGGACGCCACGAAGCAGGTCTTCATGGCGAACCTGATGCCGTCGCGCGGCTCGTGGCTCGAGGTCGAGATCGACAAGAAGGGGCTCGTCTTCGCACGCATCGACCGCAAGCGCAAGCTGCCCATCACCACGCTGCTGCGCGCGCTTCCCGCCGAGGACCCGACGACTGGGTTCGCGCTCGACACGACCTCGAACGAGAAGATCCTCGAGCTCTTCGGCGGCTCGGTGTACATCGCCAACACGCTCGAGAAGGATCCCTCGACCCGCGAGGAAGAGGCGCTGATCGAGGTGTTCAAGAAGCAGCGGCCGGGTGAGCCTCCGACCCTCGACAACGCCCGCAATCTCCTGCGCGCCCTGTTCTTCGACGCAAAGCGATACGACCTCACGAAGGTCGGGCGCTACAAGCTGAACCAGCGGCTCGGCGTGTCCGTTCCCGACGACGTGAGGGTGCTCACGACCGAGGACATCGTCGCGCTCGTCCGCCGGCTCGTCAGCCTGCCGGCGAACCTCGGTGTGCCCGAGGACGCGAAGGACCACGCAGCCGAAGCGGCGCAGCTCTCCCGCGACCCGATTCGCGCGGAGCTCGACGAGTACGAGGACTTCGGCAACCGCCGTCTCCGCACCACGGGCGAGCTGATCCAGGAGGCCTTTCGGGTCGGCCTCTACCGCATGGAGCGGGTCGTCCGCGAGCGGATGACCACCGAGGACGTCGACACGATCACCCCGCAGACGATCATCAACATCCGCCCGGTCGTGGCGGCGCTCAAGGAGTTCTTCGGCTCCTCGCAGCTGAGCCAGTTCATGGACCAGACGAACACGCTCGCCGGATTGACCCACCGCCGCCGTCTCTCCGCGCTCGGCGCGGGCGGGCTCACGCGGGAGCGCGCGCCGATCGAGGTGCGCGACGTCCATCCGACCCACTACGGGCGCATGTGCCCGATCGAGACGCCGGAAGGCCCGAACATCGGTCTCATCGG
>Ga0183260_10000520_pt1 | contig 32663 bp, 37 predicted proteins | sample AntDrymUQ4972206_2_FD_129768 | JGI IMG/M metagenome (GOLD analysis project Ga0183260, IMG submission 129768) | Polar desert sand microbial communities from Dry Valleys, Antarctica - metaG UQ497 (22.06) (version 2) (version 2) | ecosystem: Environmental > Terrestrial > Soil > Desert | place...
CCGTCGGGAGCGTGTGCGCGCCCGCGGGCGCCGCCACGGCCAGCGCGAGCAGGAGGGCGGCTGGGACGAGGGCGCGGCGCACGGGGACGGCGAGTCTATGCAGAATGGCGGGACAGGCGGGACGAATCCGAGACGTAGGAGACATGACATGGGAGTCCTCGACGGCAAGGTGGCCATCGTCACCGGATCGGCGCGCGGCATCGGCCGCGCCACGGCGGAGCTGCTCTCCGAGCAGGGAGCGCAGGTCCTGATCAACGACCTCGACGGCGACGCGGCGGAGCAGACGGCGGGCGAGATCGCCGGCGAGACGACCGTCTACGCCGGCGACCTCACGAAGGACGGTGCGCCCGACGAGCTGGTCAAGACTGCGATCGACGCCTGGGGCAAGATCGACATCATCGTCAACAACGCCGGCTACACGATCGACGCGCCGATCCACAAGATGTCCGACGACGCGTTCCAGAAGATGCTCGACATCCACGCGATCGTGCCGTTCCGGGTCATCCGCGCCGCCGCGCCGCACCTGCGCGAGCCCGCCAAGGCCGAGCGCGATCGCGGCGAGGAGGTCTTCCGCAAGATCGTCAACGTCTCCTCGATCTCGGGCACGATGGGCAACGCCGGCCAGGCGAACTACTCGGCCGGCAAGAACGCCGTCGTCGGCCTGACCAAGACGCTGGCCAAGGAGTGGGGCCAGTTCAAGATCAACGTCAACGCGGTCGCCTTCGGCTACATCGAGACCCGGCTGACCGCCGCGAAGGACGACTCGAACGTCATGGAGATCGGCGGCGAGAAGGTCCAGCTCGGCATCCCCGACCAGCTGCGCGGCATGGCCTCGATGCTGATCCCGCTCGGGCGCCCGGGCACGCCCCAGGAGGCGGCCGGCGGTGTCTTCTTCCTGTGCTCGCCGTGGTCGAACTACGTGCACGGCCAGACGCTGAACATCACGGGCGGCCAGTTCACGGGAATGACGACGTGAACGGGGCACGCGGGCCGGGGCACGGCGCCACCGGCGTGCGGATCGAGTGCGCCGGCGAGGAGGACCTCGGCGATCTGCTTCCCCTCGTGCGCGGCTACTGCGACTTCTACGACGTCGCGCCGTCCGACGAGGACCTGCTGGCGCTCTCGCGCGCGCTGATCGCCGACCCGGAGCGGGAGGGCGTCCAGTTCCTGGCCCGCGACGGCGAGGGCGCGGCGGTCGGCTTCGCGACCGTCTTCTGGCTGTGGTCGACGCTCAGCGCCTCGCGGATCGGCCTGATGAACGACCTCTTCGTGGCGCCCGACGCGCGCGGCGGCGGGTACGCCGAGGCGCTGATCGAGCGCTGCCGCGCCGCCTGCCGCGAGCGGGGGGCGACGCGCCTCACCTGGCAGACCGCGAAGGACAACGCCCGCGGGCGAGCCGTGTACGACCGCGTGGGCGGCACGCGGGAGGAGTGGCTCGACTACTGGCTCGACGCGTAGGCTGCCGAGCCATGAGAGTCGTGAAACCGAGTGACGAGGAGCGCGACGTCCCCCGCGGGGTGGTCGGCGGCGCGGAGATCTCCCAGGCGACCACGGGCGCCACCAACATCTACATGGGCGTCTTCCGCGTCCCCGCCGGCGCCCGTTCCCGCCCGCACTACCACGAGGCCTGCGAGAGCGCCGTCTACATGCTCGCCGGCCGGCTGGAGGTGCGCTGGGGCGATCGTCTCGAGGAGAAGGTCGAGATCGGACCGGGCGACATGGTCTACGTCCCACCGCGCGAGACCCACATCCTCCAGAACCTCTCCGACGCCGAGCCGGCGGAGTACGTCGTCGCCCGGGACTCCCCGACGGAGGACTCCGTCGAAGTCCCCTGGGCCGGCTGACCGGCCCCGCCCCGTCCAGCGTCGGTTCGCCCGCCTGACCAGGCCCCGGCGCGTCCAGCGTCGAGTTCGCCCGCCTGACCGGGCCCGGCGATGTCCAGCGTCGAGTTCGTCCGCCTGACGCGGACGAACTCGACGCTCGAGGCTCTGCTCGTGGCTTGGGCTTGACATCCGGTCGTAGTGAGTGACCAATCACGACTGCGCCTCCGGAGGTTCCCCATGCGACGCCTATTCTCCAACCGCGGCACGGCGAGCCCGCGCTGGACCTTCGCCATCGTCTCGACCGCGCTGTTCATGGTCGTGCTCGACAACCTCGTCGTCACGACCGCGCTGCCCAGCATCCGCGAGGACCTGGGCGCGACGATCCAGTCGCTCGAATGGACCGTCAACGCGTACACGCTGTCCTTCGCCGTGCTGCTGCTCACGGGCGCGGCGCTGGGCGACCGCTTCGGGCGGCGGCGGATGTTCGCGCTGGGCCTCGGCGTGTTCACGGTCGCCTCCGCGGCTGCAGCGCTCTCCCCCAGCACCGCCGTGCTGATCGCGGCACGCGCCGTCCAGGGCGCAGGCGCCGCCGCGGTGCTGCCGCTCACGCTGACGCTCCTCTCCGAGGCGTTCCCGGCCGGCAGGCGCGGCCTCGTGATCGGCCTCTGGTCGGGCATCTCCGGGCTCGGCGTCGCCATCGGCCCGCTGGTCGGCGGCGCGGTGGTCGACGGCATCTCGTGGCACTGGATCTTCTGGATCAACGTGCCGATCGGCCTCGCGCTGATCCCGCTGGCCGCGAGCCGCCTGACCGAGAGCTTCGGCCCCTCGCGCCACCTCGACGTGCCCGGGCTGCTGCTCGGCGGGCTCGGCATCCTCGGCGTGACCTACGGGATCGTCCGCGGTGCGGAGCTCGGCTGGACCAGCACGACCGTCCTCGCCTCGATCCTGGCGGGCGCCGTCCTGGTCGCCGCGTTCGTGGCGTGGGAGCTGCGCGCGCCGCATCCGATGCTGCCGATGCGCTTCTTCCGCTCGCGCACCTTCGCGGCCGCGAACGGCGTCGGCTTCGCGATGTACTTCGGCGTGTTCGGGGCGATCTTCCTGATCGCGCCGTTCTTCCAGGTCGCCCAGGGCTTCTCGCCGCTCGAAGCCGGGATCCGGACGCTGCCGTGGACGATGATGCCGATGTTCGTGGCCCCGATCGCCGGCCTGCTCTCGGACCGCATCGGCTCCCGCCCGCTGATGACCGCCGGCCTCGCCCTGCAGGCCGTCGCGATCGCGTGGCTCGCCGCCGTGTCGACGCCGACGGTGCCCTACGTCGAGCTGGTCGTCCCGTTCATGCTCGGCGGCACGGGCATGGCGCTGGTCTTCGCGCCCAACGCCAACGCGGTGCTGAACGCCGTGCGCCCGGAGGAGGCCGGCCATGCCTCGGGCGCGACGAACATGGTCCGCGAGCTCGGCGGCGTGCTCGGCGTCGCGGTGCTCGCCTCGGTGTTCTCGAGCACGGGCTCCTACGCCTCTCCGCAGGCCTACGCGGACGGCATGACCAGCGCAATCTGGGTCGGCGCCGCGTGCTCGCCGCCGGCGCGGTGCTCGCGCTGCTGATCCCGGGCCGCCCGAGCACGGCCGAGGTCCAGGCCCCCGCGGCGCCGCAGGTCGCGTTGGAGGCGGTCGCCGCCTAGGGCTCCTAGAGCGTGGTGGCGCCGAGCTCGAAGGCGCAGCCCGAGTAGTACTCGCCCGCGGGCGAGGCCAGGAACGCCACCAGCTCCGCCACCTCGGCAGAGCTGGTGGCCGGTCCCGGCAGGACCGCCACCGGGCGCACGTCGAACCGCGCCCACTCGACCGACAGCGTGCGCGCGAGGTTCTCCAGCCCGGCGCGCGCCGCCGCCGCGGGAGCACCGCCCGGAGCGGGCGCGAGCAGCACGATCCGGCCGCCGCCGGCTTCGATCATCGCCGCACGGGCCACGGGGCGGATCGCCAGCCACGCGCCGTCGAGCGCGGCGCGCGCGCCGTCGATGCCGATGACGGCCGAGCCGTCCCAGACCAGCACGTCGGCCTCACCCTCGAAGGCCGCCTCGTCCCCGTGCGGGTCGACCTCGAACCGCCGCACCCCGGCGCCGAGCGCGGCGGCCCGCTCGGCCACCGCCTCGCCGAGCTCGCCGATCCCCGCGACGACGAGCGCCGTCCCGGCGAGCAGTCCGTCGCGGAGCACGGGCGAGGTCACGCCGCGCACGTTAGGGGTCGGAGGCGGGGCGGGCGGCTGGGCACCGCGGAGGTCTACTGCGGTTGGGGCGGACGTCCGCGGGAGCGCGGGGCGTCTACTGCCGCTGGGTAGGAAGGGGTCGATTCCGGCGCTTGGGAGGGGGCCACTCCGGCCGTTGGGGAGGGGGTTCGAACGTCGAGTTGGTCCCTCTGGAGACGACCAGTTCGACGTTCGCCCGCCGCCTCAGGACCCTCCCCCTCGATGCCCGCAGTTCGCCCCGCCGCCGCGGCCGGACCGACCCGCCCCGCCGCTACGCCGGCGCGGTGCCCTTGCGCGCCCCGCGCTGCTCGCGCACGCGGCGGACGACGCCGGCGCGGCCCTCGGCCTCGAGCTCGGCGTAGAGCGCGCGGATCTCGGCGAAGATCTCGTTCGCGACGTGCTGCTGCTGCTCCTTCGTCGGGTCTCCGACGCGCTCCCAGACGATCGGGTCGCCGTAGCGGACGGTCACCTTCGGGAACTGCAGCCGCTTCCAGTTGCGCACCTTGGAGGAGCCGTGGATCGCCACCGGCACGATCGGAGCCCCGCTCATCAGGGCGAGCCGCCCGATGCCGCGCTTGGGCTCCTCGGACAGCTGGCCGGTGCGCGAGCGGCCGCCCTCGCAGTACATCGCCACGGTGCCGCCCCGCTCGAGCACGCTCGAAGCGGTGATGAAGGCGTCCTCGTCGGCGTAGCCGCGCCGGACCGGGAACACGCCGCCGTGGGTGTAGATGAACTGCATCGGCCGCGAGAACAGCTGCGACTTGGCCATGAAGCGCACCTTGCGCCGGATCGAGACGCCGAGGAAGAAGTGGTCCATGAACGAGAAGTGGTTGGGCGCGAGGATCACCGCGCCGTTGCCGGGCACCTTCTCGGCGGCGATCCCGCGGGTGCGGAAGAACAGCCACGCGTAGATCGTCGTGATGCTGCGAACCATCTCGTAGACCCAGTCCGGATCGCGCGAGCGCGAGCGCGCGTGGAAGCGCTCGAAGTACTCGACCGGGCGCGGGTCCTTGTAGACCTGCGCCTTCATCGGGGCGAGATCGCTCGGCGTCTTGTGCTCCTCCATCTGCGCCATCGATCCTAGCTTTTCCCACTCACTCGGTGGCCCAACCACGCGAGCGCTCGAGCGCCCGGTGCCAGCCGTCCAGCAATGCCTCGCGCTCGTCGCCCGACAGGCGCGGCTCGTACCGCGCCCGCTCGTCGCCGAGGGTGCGCACCTGGTCGAGCGTGAGCAGGTCCGCGCCCACCCCGGCGAGCAGGGCGGCCCCGAAGGCCGTCGTCTCGGACACCTCGGCCACCGACACCGGGACGCCGAGCATGTCGGCCTGGAACTGCATCAGCCAGCGGTTGACGGTCGCGGCGCCGTCGGCGCGCAGCTCGGCCAGCGGCTCGCGGCCGGCGCGGTCCATCGCGCGCACGGCGTCGACCGTCTGGTAGGCCATCGCCTCGAGCGCCGCGCGGGCGAGGTGCGCGCGGCCCGTGCCGCGCGTGAGGCCCACGACCGTCCCGCGCGCGTACGGGTCCCAGTGCGGCGAGCCGAGCCCGGTCAGGGCGGGCACGAAGTAGACGCCGTCGTTGGAGTCCAGCGAGGCCGCCAGCTCCTCCGTCTCGGCAGCCGCCTCGATGATCCCGAGGCCGTCGCGCAGCCACTGGACCGCCGCGCCGGTGACGAAGATCGCGGCCTCCAGGGCGTAGGTGGTGCTGCGCCCGATCTGCCAGGCGACCGTGGACAGCAGGCCCTCCGCCGCGCGCGGCACCGAGGTCCCCGCGTTGGCGAGCACGAACGAGCCGGTGCCGTAGGTGTTCTTGCCCAGCCCCGGCTCCAGGCAGCGCTGGCCGAACAGCGCGGCCTGCTGGTCCCCCGCCACGCCGCAGACCGGCACCTCGAAGCCGTGGAACGCGTCCGCGCGCGTGCGGCCGAGCTCGCCGCAGCTCGGGCGCAGCTCGGGCAGCGAGCGCTCCGGGATGTCGCCGAACAGGCCGAGCAGCTCGGGATCCCACTTCCCCGTCGCGATGTCCAGCAGCAGCGTCCGCGAGGCGTTGCCCGGCTCGGTCACGTGCTCGCCGCAGAGCTTGTAGAGCAGCCACGAGTCGACCGTCCCGAACACCGCCCGCCCGTCCCGCGCCCGCTCCGCGAGCCCGTCGACGTTGCGCAGCAGCCACTCGATCTTCGTGGCCGAGAAGTACGGGTCGAGCATCAGGCCGGTCTTCGCGCGGATCGCGGACTCCTCGCCGGCCTCGCGCAGCTCGTCGCAGCGCGCGGCGGTGCGCCGGTCCTGCCACACGAGTGCGCGGTGCAGCGGCTCGCCGGTCGACGGGTCCCAGCAGACGACGGTCTCGCGCTGGTTGGTGATGCCGATCGCCTCGAGCTCGCCGGGCTCGAGCTCCGCGTCCCGGAGCGCCTCGCCGGCGACCGCGTGGGAGACCTCCCAGATCTCGGCCGCGTCGTGCTCGACCCAGCCGGGACGCGGGAAGTGCTGCGTGAACTCGCGATAGGCGCGCCCGACCGGCTCGCCCTGGAGGTCGAAGACCAGGCACGTGGTCCCGGTCGTGCCCTGGTCGATGGCCAGCAGCATGGCGGCCGGGAGGCTACCTTGCCCGCATGCCGACGCTCGCCGTCTCCGCCGTCGGGCTCGACCGCCCGGGGATCATCGCCGGCGTCGCCGGGCGCCTCGCCGCGCACGGCGCCAACGTGACCGACTCGCGGATGGCCATCCTGCGCGGCCACTTCTCGATGACGCTGATCGTCGAGGGCGCCGGGCGGGAGGAGCTGGCCGCCGACCTGGAGGCGCTCGGCGGCCTGGAGGCCTGGTCGGTCACCGAGGTGGCCGAGGCGGCGGGCAACCCCCGCTCCCAGCCGACCGCGGTCGTGTCCGTCCACGGTGCCGACCACCCGGGCATCCTGGCCGCGGTCACGCGCGTGCTGGCCGAGCAGGGCGTCAACGTCTGCGACATGCAGACCCGGCTGGTGGAGGACCTGTACGTGATGATCGTCGACGTCGCCGTCCCGCCCGGCGTCGACGATCTCGACGACCGCCTGCAGGCGGTGGCCTCCGAGCAGGGCGTCAAGCTCACGCTGCGCCCGGTCGACACCGACGTCCTGTAGTGGTTCGCGAGGTCCTGCGCCATCCGCATCCGCTGCTGACGCGGGTCGCGGCGCCGGCCGCGGCGGAGGAGGCGGCGCGCGTGGCCGCCGACCTGCTGGACACGATGCGCTCCTTTCCTCGCTGCGTCGGCGTCGCCGCGCCCCAGATCGGGGAGCTGCTGCGGGTCGCGGTGGTCGACTGCTCCCAGCACCCGAAGGCGACCGAGCACCACGGCGAGCTGGTGCTCGTCAATCCCGTGATAGTGGCCGCCGCCGGCGCCGAGGTCGGCCGCGAGGGCTGCCTGAGCATCCCGGAGCTGACCGCCGACGTCCGCCGCGCCACCGCCGTCACGGTCGAGGCCGTCGGGCTGCGCGTCGAGGCCGTGGGCTTCGAGGCGCGCGCGCTGCAGCACGAGATCGACCATCTCGACGGCCTGCTGTTCCTCGACCGCGTCGAGTCGCTCGAGTCCGACGTGTTCGAGCGCCGGCGCCGGTAGCCTCCTGCTCGCAAGCGAGCAAGGAGCGAGCGTGGCGGACATCGAGGCCCACATCACGGGCACGGTCTGGAAGATCGAGGTGGCGGTGGGCGACGCCGTCGCAGAGGGCGACACCGTCGCGATCCTCGAGTCGATGAAGATGGAGATGCCCGTCGAGGCCGAGGACGAGGGCACGGTCAAGGAGATCCCCGTCGCCGAGGGCCAGGCCGTCTCCGAGGGCGACACGCTGATCGTCCTCGAGTGACGCGCGCCGAAGCGCCTCGGGAGCTCGCCGACGGCAAGCTGCGCCTGGACCATCCGGCGCCCCACGTCGCCCGCCTGACGATCGACAACCCGGCCAAGCGCAACGCGCTCGACCACGCGATCCTCGACGCGATCGCGGTGACGGTGCCGCAGCTCGACGCCCGCTGCCTGCTGATCACGGCCGCCGGGCCGGTCTTCTCGGCGGGCTACGACATCGGCGGGCTCCCGAAGGACGAGTTCGCCCATCAGGCCGAGGCGCTCGTCGCCCATCCGTTCCACGACGCGATCGAGGCGCTGGAGGCGTTCCCGTTCCCCTCCGTCTCCGCGCTGAACGGGCACGCGATCGGCGGCGGGCTGGAGCTGGCGCTCTCGTGCGACCTGCGGCTCGCGTCCGAGGACGCGAAGCTCGGCATGCCTCCGGCCCAGCTGGGGCTCGTGTACTCGCACACAGGGCTGCGCAAGTTCGTCGACGCGGTCGGGGCGGCGCGCACGCGCGAGCTGTTCTTCACGGCGCGCAACGTCCCGGCCGGGCGGGCCGAGCAGTGGGGGCTCGTCAACGAGGTGGTGCCCGCCGGATCGCTGGCCTCCAGGAGCGTCGAGTACGCCGCCGGGATCGCCGCACTGGCGCCGCTCTCCCAGCGCGGGAACAAGCGCGTGCTCGGCGAGCTGCTCACCGCCGAGGGGGCGCTGGACCCCGCGACCGAGCGCGAGCTGGTCGAGCTGCGCGAGGCGTGCTTCCGGTCCGAGGACTTCTACGAGGGCGTCCGGTCGTTCGCGGAGAAGCGCAGGCCCGAGTGGCGCGGCGCGTAGCGCGCGTCATCATCTGAGGCGTGGCACGCCTCGTCCTGCTCGCCCTCCTGCTGGCCCTGGCGGCCGCCGCCCCGGCGGCGAGCCGCCCCGCGGAGGGTCACCTCTCCCAGGCCCTGCCGGAAGAGCCGGCCGCCCCCTCGATCGCCTACCGCGAGTCGCTCCCCGTCGGGCTGTGGTGGGCCGGCCGGCTGCGGCACGGCGTCCAGCTGCCCGCGGAGGGGCTCGACTGGTTCACCTGGGACCCGGTGCTCAAGCGCCGGCCGGACCGCGGCTGGCGGCGCTGGGGCACCGACCGGCTGGTGCGCACCGTGGTGGAGGTGCTGGCCGGCTACCGCAGCGCCAACCCGGACGCGCCGCGGGTCGGCGTCGGCGACCTCTCGCGCCGCCACGGCGGAGACTTCGGCCCGCGGTTCGGGAGCCTGGGGCACGCCTCCCACCAGAACGGGCTGGACGCCGACGTCTACTACCCGCGCAAGGACGGCCTCGAGCGGCGCCCCTACCGCGCCTCGCAGGTCGACCGTCGGCTTGCCCAGGACCTCGTCGACCGCTTCGCCGCCGCCGGCGCACGCACCATCTACGTCGGCCCGAGCCTGGCGCTGGAGGGTCCGCCCAAGGTCGTCGTGCCGCTCGTGCACCACGACGACCACCTGCACGTGCGGCTCCCGCTCAGCGCCCGGCCGGGCTGAGGCAGATCAGCCGGTCGCCCTCGCGCAGCTCGGCGACGCGCTCGTCGTCGAAGCGCAGCACGTGCTCGCCCCGGACGACCGCCACGATCGGCTCGGCAGTCGCCAGCTTCGCCAGCTCCATCCCGGCCTCCGCCGCGCCGACCTCGCGCTCCACGAGGTCGATCCCGGTGCCGACCGAGAGCAGGTCCTCGAGCACCTCGACGGTCTGCGGGCTGTGCACCGCCTGGCCGAGCAGCCGCCCGGCCGCGCCGGAGGAGAGGATCACCGAGTCGGCGCCGCTCTGCTTGAGCAGGTGGACGTTCTCGGCCTCGCGCGCGGCGGCCACGATGGTCGCGCTCGGGTCCAGCTCGCGCGCCGTGAGCGTGACCAGCACGGCGGCGTCGTCGCGGTCGGTGGCGACGATCACCGACGCGGCGTCGCGGACGCCCGCCGCCTCGAGCACCGCGGTCCGCCCCGCCGAGCCGTGGACCGCGGCAAGGCCCGCGCGGGTGGCCTCCTCGATCGCGTCGGCGTCGGTGTCGACGACGACGATCCGGGCGCGATCGGTGCCGCGCGCGAGCAGGGTCTCGACCGCCGCGCGGCCCTTGGTGCCGTATCCGATGACGATCGTGTGGTCCTTCAATCCGCTCCTCCAGACTCGCTCGCGCACCGCGGTGCGCGTCCGCTCCGCGAGCACCTCGATGGTGGTGCCCACCAGGATGATGAGGAACGCGATCCGCGCGGGCGTCACGAGCAGCGTGGTGGCCAGCCGCGTGCCGTCGGTGATCGGCGTGATGTCGCCGTAGCCGGTCGTCGTGATGCTCACCGTCGCGTAGTAGAGCGCGTCGAGCAGGCCCACCGGCGTCTCGTTGTTGTCGCGGTAGCCGTCGCGACCGAGGTAGGCGACCAGCGTGACGAACGCGAGCAGGGCGGCCGCGACCAGCATCCGCATGGCCAGCCGGCGCAGGGGCCCGGAGTAGGACGCGGGAAGGTTGACGGTGGGCGTGGGCGACGTCACGCGGGCGCAGGCTACCCGGGGACCGTCCGACCCCGGCCGTACGGTTGCGCCAGTTTCCACGACCGCCGGGCCGCGGGCGGTCCGGGAGGAGAGCCGATGCTGGATCTCGACGAGCGCCTCGACGAGCTGAAGGAGCAGGGTCGCTACCGCCGGCTGCGCATGGTGAGCGGGCCACAGGGGCCGCACGTGGTGCTCGACGGCCGGCCCGTGCTGCTCCTGTGCTCGGGCAACGCGCTCGGGCTCGCCGACCACCCGCAGGTGCGCGAGGCGGCCGCCGACGCCGCGATGCGCTGGGGCGTCGGCGCGGGCGCCGCGCGCGTGGCCTGCGGGACGATGACGCTCCACCGGCGGCTCGAGGAGCGCCTGGCCGGCTTCACCGGCAACCGCGCCGGCCTGCTGTTCGGCTCGGGCTCGCTGGCCAACCTCGGCGTGATCCCGGCGCTTGCGCGGCGCGGCGAGGTCGTCTTCCACGACGAGTTGTGCCATCCCTCGCTCCTCGACGGCTGCCGGCTCGCGGGCGCGGAGGCGTTCGCCTACGACCACGGCGACGCCGAGCACCTCGCGTGGGGCCTGCGCCAGGCCGACGGCCGCGGCGCGCTGATCGCGACCGAGGGCCTGTTCCGGATCGACGGGGACGTGGCGCCGCTGGAGGCGATCGTGGAGCTGGCGCAGCGCTTCGACGTGCGCGTCCTCGTGGACGAGTCGCACGCCCTAGGCGTGCTCGGCCCGGGCGGGCGCGGGGCGGTCGCCGAGGCCGGCCTCCAGGACGAGGTCGACGTCGTGACCGGCTCGCTCGGCACGGCGCTGGGCGCCTACGGCGGCTTCGCGTGCTGCGACCAGGTCACCGCCCGCTACCTCGTCAACAGCGCGCGGACGCTGCTGCACTCCACCGCCCCGCCGCCCGTCGCCGTGGCGGCGGCGATGGCCGCCCTGGACCTGCTCGAGCAGCAGCCGCGCCGGATGGAGAAGCTGCACGCCAACGCCGCCGCGCTGCGCGACGCCCTCGCGCGGGAGGGCTTCGACGTCTCGGGCTCGGACTCGCACATCATCCCGCTCGTGGTCGGGGAGTCCGGCCGGGCGCAGCGGATCGTCGACGCGGCGGTCGAGGAGGGCGTGTTCGCCGAGGCGGTGCTCCCGCCCTCCGTGCCCGAGGGCACGGCGCGGCTGCGCCTGGCGGTGATGGCCTCCCACACCCGCTCGGAGCTGCGCGGGGCCGCCGGGTCGCTCGCCCGCGCGGCGCTGCGCTGCGGCTTCCGGCCCGGCGAGGGCGTCCCGGTGGCCGCGGCCCACCTGTTCGACGGCGACGCGATCCCGCGCGCCGCGTAAGTCCTCAGCCGCCGGCGTCGCCCGCGTAGTCGAGCAGCGACTTGTCGATCAGCCACTCGACCGGGGCGCGGTCGTCCGTGTAGACCTCGCCGCCGGGCAGCGGCCGGGCGAGGCGCCCGGCGGTGCGCTGCGCCAGCGGGCGCAGGTCGGCGGGCAGCGTCTGCGCCGCCCGGCGCAGGCTGCCCGCGTTCGGCGGCGTTCCCGCCGCGACGAGCAGCGTGTTGGTGTCGGTGATGGGGTCGCGCGCGACGTGGGGGAACGCCTCGCCGAGGGTCGCGCTGAGCACCTTCTCGAGCTGCTCGGAGCCCTCGGGGTGGCCGACGTTGAGGACGAGCACGCCGCCGGGCGCGAGCTTCTCGCGCGCGAGCTCGAAGAACTCGGTCGTCGCGAGGTAGAACGGGATGTAGGGCTGGCGGTAGGCGTCGACGAAGATCGCGTCGTAGCCGGGCTCGGCGTCGCGCAGGAACGGGCGCGCGTCCTCGGCGTGCAGGCGCACCTGCGGGCGCGGCTCCATGCCGAAGTACTCCTCTCCGATCTCGAACAGCTCGCCGTCGATCTCGACCGCGTCGATCTGCGTGTCGGGGAAGTACTTCGCGTAGGCGCGCACGGTCGTGCCGGCGCCGTTGCCGAGCATCGCCATCCGGCGCGGCGGCTGCGAGCGCACGGCGAAGGGCTCGATCAGGTAGCCGTCCCAGACGTTGCCCGTCAGCACGGTGTCGGGCCGGTAGATCGAGTGCACCGCCTGGCCCTCGTTGAGCTCGAGCTGGCGCTCGCCGTCGGGGTACTCGACCACGCGGGCGTACTGGTACTCCGTGTCAGCCTCGTGTATGACCATCCCGTCCCCCGCCGCCTTGACGGTGCCGACCGGCACGGCCATCAGCGCGGCGACGGCCACCGGAGCGGCGATCCAGCGGAACCCGAGGCCGAGCGAGGCGACCACCGCGAGCGCGACGGCGAAGGTCAGGAAGGTGCGCTGGGTGCCCAGCAGCGGGATCAGCAGCAGCGCGGAGAGGAACGTCCCCATCAGCGAGCCGACCGTCCCGATGGCGTACATGCGCCCGGCCACCTCGCCGGAGTCCTCCACCGTGCGCAGCTTCAGGCGGATCGCCCACGGCGAGACCGCGCCGAGCATCAGCACCGGGACGGCGACGAGCGCCAGCACGCCGAACAGCGATCCGGCGAACACGCCGACCGACAGCGTGTCGAACGCGTCGACGCTGAGCGACAGGAAGGGATCGGCGACGAACGGCACGAGCCCGAGCAGCACCGAGGCGACGATCACGAGCAGGCACAGGCCGCGCAGGTGCGGGTGGCGGTCGGCCAGCCTCCCGCCGAACCAGTAGCCGATCGACAGGGCCACCAGGACGATCGCGATCGTGTTGGCCCAGACGATCGTGGAATCGCCGAAGAACGGCGCCATCAGGCGCGCTGCGGCGATCTCGGCCCCGAGCGTCGAGGTGCCGACCGTGAAGACGAGCACCTCGAGCAGGGGGAAGCGGCGGGCCTCCATGGCATCTGAGTATGGCGAGCGGCCGATCGCCCCCGACCTCGTACCCTCACACCATGACGACGAGCACCATTCAGAAGTGGATCTGCGAGTCCTGCGGGTTCATCTACGACCCTGCCGAGGGCGATCCGGACGGCGGCATCCCGGCCGGCACCGCCTTCGATGACATCCCGAGCGACTGGTTCTGCCCCGTGTGCGGCGCACGCAAGGCCGACTTCTCGCCCTACGAGGACTAGTGGCCCGAGTGCCGGAGGCCCGCCCCGCCCCTGGCGAGGAGCTCCGCGCGGACGGAGCTCCGACGCCGCCGCGACAGGCCGCTACGGTGATCCTGCTGCGAGGCGGCGCCGAGACGCTCGAGGTGCTGCTCGTCAAGCGCAACCCGGAGCAGAGGTTCATGGGCGGCGCGTGGGTGTTCCCCGGCGGCGCGGTCGACGCGCACGAGGGTGAGGGCGACGAGGCGCACCGCGCCGCCGGCGTCCGGGAGGTGGCCGAGGAGGCGGGCGTCGGGCTCGCCGACCCCGCCGCGCTGGTGCGCTTCTCGCGCTGGATCACCCCCGCGGCGGTGAAGATCCGCTTCGACACGCACTTCTTCCTCGCCGCCGCTCCCGACGGGGCCGAGCCGCGGCCCGACGGCTCGGAGACCGTGGACCTGGGCTGGTACTCGCCGCAGGGGGCGCTCGACGCCTACGAGCGCGACGAGATCGTGCTCGTGTTCCCGACGATCAAGACGCTCGAGCAGCTCGCCGCGTTCGGCTCGGCGCAGGAGCTGCTCGAGTGGGCGGGCGACCGCTCGGTCGAGCCCGTCGAGCCGCAGGTGGTCGGCGAGGGCGAGACGGCGCGGATCGTGCTTCCCGGCGAGCCCGGCTATCTATCGTCGCCGAAGGCGAGCGGCGACGAAGGAGCACGCTCGCCTGGCAGGCGAATCCCCAATCCGAGCAGGCGAAATGCATGACCACCGTCGCCGTCACCGGGCCCACGGGCGACATCGGCCGGGCGCTGCTGCGCCGGCTCGACGCCGACCCCGCCGTCGAGCGCGTGCTGGGGATGGCGCGCCGCCCGTTCGACCCGGCCTCGATGGGCCTCACCAAGACGGAGTACCGCCAGGGCGACGTGCTCGACCGCGAGGCGGTCGAGGGCTTCGCGCACGAGGTCGACGTGCTCGTGCACCTCGCGTTCATCATCCTCGGCGGCCAGGAGGAGACGCGCTCGATCAACCTCGAGGGCTCGCGCAACGTCTTCGAGGCCGCGCGCGGCGTGACGCGGCTGGTCTACACCTCCTCGGTGGCCGCCTACGGCTTCCACGCCGACAACCCGCAGCCGCTCACCGAGGACGTGCCGACGCGCGGCACCGACGCGCACTACTACTCCGCGCAGAAGGCCGAGCTCGAGGAGACGCTGCGCGAGGCGCTGGACGGCTCCGGCGTCGAGACCTACGTCTTCCGCCCGTGCATCGTCGCCGGCGGCGACGCGCTCGCCCTGGTCGAGGCGTTTCCGAAGCTGCTGCGCAAGACGCCGCTGGCCAAGCCGGTGCTGCCCGACCCGGGCACGCCGTTCCAGCTCGTTCACACCGAGGACGTCGCGGCCGCGCTGGCCGCCGCCGTCCGCGGCGAGGGCTCGCCCGGCGTCTACAACCTCGCCGGCGACGGCACGATCCAGGCGGGCGACCTCGCCCGCGCGTTCGGGTGGCTGACCGTCCCGATGCCCAAGCTCGGCATCGACGTCGCCGCCGAGGCGGTCAGCCGCCTCCCGTTCATGCCCGCCGCGGCGTCGTGGATCAACGCCATGCGCGTGCCCGTGGTCATGGACACCGCGCGCGCCCGGCGCGAGCTCGGCTGGAAGCCCGAGCACGACACGCGCGCCGTGCTCGCCGACACCGTGGCGAGCGCCCGCGCGGCGGACCTGCTCTAGGACCCGCCGGGGTACAGCCGCGCCGAGAGGTTCTCCGCGGTCTGCGGGCGCATGTCCTCGAGGCGCTCGAGTTGCGAGCGCAGCGCCTCCGGCAGGCGGCTGGCGCCGGGCGTGTCGATCTCGACGAGGTTGCCCGCCGGGTCGCGCAGGTAGGTCTGGGCCATGTCGCCGGGCAGCTCGACGAGGTGGTTGCCGAAGGCCTCGAAGTCGAAGGCGCCGCGGGCCTCCGCGCGGCGGTAGACCGGCTCGAGGTCCTCAACGGTCACCGCGAAGTGGTGGTGGCTGAGCGGCTCCACGTCGACCTCGAAGAGGTGCAGCTGCGACTCGCCGATAGCGAGCCATTGGACGGGCAGGCCGAAGTCCGGCGTCGCGAGCGGCTCCGCCCCGAACACGTCCACGTAGAACTCGACGGACGCGGCCAGGTCCTTGGCGTTGACGCTGACGTGGTTGATCCGGCTCACCGCGCTCATCGTGGCCGTAGCATGCCAAGTCGAGTCGTCCCGAGAAGGAGAGTCGCGTGCCGGAGATCGTCGTAGTCGGATCGTTGAAGGCCCGCCCGGGCAAGGAGGACGAGGCGCGGGAGGCGCTCGCCGGGCTCCTCGCCCCCACCCACGCCGAGGACGGCTGCATCCTCTACGCCCTGCACCAGGGCGCGGCGGACAAGACGCGCTTCTCGTTCGTCGAGCGCTGGGAGTCGCAGGAGAAGCTCGACGCCCACCTCGGCAGCGACCACATCGCCGCGGTGCTCGCGCGGGCCGGCGAGCTGCTCTCCGAGCCTCCGGACATCGTCGCCTACGACGCGCTGCCCCAGGGCGAGGAGCGCAAGGGCTCGCTCGCGGCGCACGCCGGCTAGGAGTGCGGGCGGAGCACTCCGCTCAGTCGTCCTCGCCGGCGATCAGCTCCATCATCAGCGAGTCGTGCCAGCCCCGGCCGTCGGCGTCGCGCTCGGCCTTGCGCATGACGCCGACGCGCTTGAAGCCGGCCTTCTCGTAGGCGCGGATCGCCGCGGCGTTCGACGCGGACGGGTCGATCGTGACGCGGTGGTGGCCGCGCTCGTCGATCAGCATGCGCACGACGCTCCTCACGGCCTCGGTGCCGAGCCCGCGGCCGTGCAGCGCGGGATCGAGGAACAGGTCGATCGACGCGTGACGGTACTTGGGCTCGAGCTCCTCGCCGAACTGGATCAGGCCCGCAACGGCGCCGTCGACCTCGATCGTGAGGCGGGTCCCCTCCGGCTCGTCCCACGGGAAGTCGTCGTCGGGGAGGTCCCAGTTGTGCGAGACCTCGGGAGTCTCGTGGATGCGGCGGAGCTCCGCCTCGTCACCCTCGGCGAGCGGGCGGAGGATCATCCTGCGGAGGGTATCGACGGCCTCGGCCGCCGGACGTAGGGGCAGCCGCACCAAACGGAACTGAGGTTCCCGTACCGGAGGACACCGGCTCGCTCCGGTGCATCGGGGGGCGCCACCCGAGAGAGTCCTCGGCGACCCCCTCCCCTTCCCCCCGGAGCTCCTACACATGCAAACGCAGCAACGCTGGACCCTCGTGGTCGTCTGCGCGGCCACCGCGATGCTGATGCTCGACATCGCCGTGGTGAACACCGCCCTGTCGCGCATCGCGGAGGACCTCAACACCGGCCTCAGCGGCCTGCAGTGGGTCGTGGACGCCTACACCCTCGCGCTCGCGAGCGTGGTGCTGACGGCCGGCTCGCTCGCCGACCGCCTCGGCCGCCGGCGGCTGTTCACGATCGGCCTCGGCATCTTCACCGTCGCTTCTGCGGCCTGCGCGCTGGCGCAGGACATCGTCGTCCTCAACACGTCGCGCGCCGTCCAGGGCGTCGGCGCGGCGATCATGTTCGCCGTCTCGCTGGCCCTGCTGGCCAACGCCTTCCCCGGCGCCAAGGAGCGCGCGGGCGCGCTCGCCGCCTACGGCGCCACCATCGGCGGCGCCTTCGCGATCGGCCCGCTCGTCGGCGGCCTGCTGACCAGCGGCCTCGACTGGCAGTGGATCTTCCTGGTCAACATCCCGATCGGCATCGCCTGCCTGTACGTCACGCGTGCCTACGTGGCCGAGTCGCGTGACCCGAACGCCCACGGGATCGACTGGGGCGGCCAGGTCACGCTGACCGCCGGCCTGTTCCTGCTCGTGCTCGCGCTCCTGCGCGGCAACGAGGACGGGTGGACCAGCCCGCTGATCGTCGCCGAGCTGATCGGCGCCGCCGTCGCGCTCGCCGCCTTCGTCGCGGTCGAGCTGCGCACCGCGCAGCCGATGCTGCCGCTGCGGTACTTCCGCGACGGCTCGTTCGCGGGCGCGCAGATCACGGCGTTCGCCATCTCGGCGTCGTTCTTCGCCGTGTTCCTCTACATCACGCTCTACCTGCAGCAGATTCTCGGGCTCTCGGCGATCGAGGCCGGGCTCGTCTACCTGCCGGGCACGCTCGTAATGCTCCTCGTCTCCGGAGCGACCGCCCAGCTGGGCACCAAGGTGCCGGCCCGGACGATGATCTCGGGCGGGCTCGCGCTCGTCGCGATCGGCCTCGGGCTGCTCATGCTCGCCGGGACCGACTCGTCCTGGACGATCATGCTGCCCGGCGTCCTCGTCGCCTGCGTCGGCACCGGGCTCTTCAACCCCGCGCTGACCAACGTGGCGCTGTCGTCGGTCCCGGCCGAGCAGAGCGGCGTCGCCGCGGGCGTGAACGACACGTTCCGCCAGGCCGGCATCGCCGTCGGCGTCGCCGCGCTCGGCGCGCTGATCCCGGCCGAGGCCGCGTTCGGCGCCGGCACGCCCGGCGAGTACGTGAGCGGCATGCACGACGCGCTGCTCGCGGGCGGCATCCTCGCCGCGGTCGGCGCGCTCGCCGGCTGGTTCCTGATCTCCAGCAGGTACGGCGCGGCCGCCGAGATGCCCGCCGAGGAGACGGAAGCCGAGCGCCACGCCGCGCTCCGGCCCGCCTACGAGGCGGCCTAGCTCCCAGCGCCTCAGCGCCCGTCCAGCCGGTCGGCCACCAGCTCCGCGATCGCGAGCGAGGCGGTGGCGGCCGGCGACGGGGCGTTGAGCACGTGGACGGCGTGCGCCGTCTCGGCGAACGCGAAGTCGTCGAGCAGGGCGCCGTCGCGGCCGACGGCCTGGGCCCGGATTCCCGCGAATCCGGGCTCGACGTCGTCGAGGCCGATGGCGGGGACGTAGCGGGCGAGGTCGCGGACGACGAACCGGCGGCTCGCGGCGCCGGCGATCTCGCGCGCGCCGGTGCGCCACCAGCGGCGCACGAGGCGACCGGTGCCCGGCCAGCGCAGCGTGGCGCCGAGGTCCGCGCGGCGGATTTGGGCGAGCCGGTAGGCGTCGCGCGCTCCCGCGAGCAGCGCGGTCGGCCCGAGCAGGACGTCGCCTCCGATCGTCCGCGAGAGGTGCACGCCGAGGAACGGCAGCTCCGGGTCGGGCACCGGGTAGATCTGGCCGCGCACGAGGTGCGTGCGGTCGGCGCGCAGGCGCAGGTAGGCGCCGCGGAAGGGGACGATGCGCACGTCGACCGGAGCGCCCGAGGCGGCCGCGAGGCGGTCGGACCAGGCGCCGGCGCAGCACACCGCGCGCGCGGCGCGGACCACCCCGGCGCCCGGCGGGGCTCCGGCACGCGCCCCGGCCGGCCCCAGCACGATCTCGACGCCGTCGGGGCGGTCGACGACCGCGCGCACGGCGCAGCCGGTGCGCACCTCCCCCCCGAGCGCCTCGACGTCGCGCGCGTAGGCGAGCGCGACCGCGCCGTAGTCCACGATCCCGGTCTCCGGGGAGTGCAGGGCGGCGAGCCCGGTGCACTCGGGCTCGACCGCGCGCAGCTCCGCCGGGCCGAGCCGGAGCAGGCCGGGGACGCCGTTGGCCCGCGCGCGCCGCTCGAGCTCGTCCAGGCGCGGCAGGTCGTCCGCGCGCACCGCGACGACCACCTTGCCGCACGCCTCCGCCGCGATGCCATGCTCCGTGCAGTAGTCGTAGAGCGCGTCGGCCCCGAGCCGGCACAGCTTCGCCTTCAGCGAGCCCGGCTTGTAGTAGATGCCCTGGTGGATGACGCCGCTGTTGTGCGTGGTCTGATGGGCGCCGAGCCGCGGCTCGCGCTCGAGCACGACCACGCTGCGGCCCCGCAGCGCCAGCGTCCTGGCCACGGCGAGGCCGACGATCCCACCGCCGACGACCGCGACGTCGGTCAACGGTCGAGCAGGTCCAGTGCCGCGCCGACGACGGACTCGGCGTCGATCTGGTGGTGCTCGTAGAGCTCCGCGATGTCGCCAGACTGGCCGAAGCGCTGGACGCCGAGGCAGGCGATCGGCGCGCCCGCCGCGCCCGCCAGGAAGGCCAGCGTGTGCGGATGGCCGTCGACGAGCGTGACGATCGGGACGGGGCGGCCGAACAGCCGGTCGATCGTGGCGGGATCGCCCTCGCCCAGGCCCGCGCGGGCCTGGAAGGAGCGGAACAGCAGGTCGGCGCTGGCGACGCACACGACGTCGGCCCGTACGCCGGCCTCCTCGGCCAGCACGTCGGCCGCCTCGATCGCCTCGGGCACGAGCGCGCCCATCACCGCGATCGCCACGCCCGGGTCGCCCGCGGAGCGCAGCCGGTAGCCGCCCGAGAGCACCTCCTCGCGCGTGCCCGTGTGCAGGCCCTGGTCGATCGGCCGCGTGGAGAGGCGGAAGTACGCCGACGTGCCGTCCGGGCGCCCGAGCCGCCCCAGCGCGTGCAGGAGCGTCCACTCGAGGTCCTGCCCGAACGCGGGCTCCCAGGCGACGCAGCCGGGCTGCTCGATCCCGATCGACGGCGTGATGACCGACTGGTGCGCACCACCCTCGGGCCCGAGCGTGACGCCCGACGGCGTGCCGACGAGGATCGACTGCCCGCCCGCGTAGATGCCGAACGACCACGGCTCCAGCGCGCGGGCGACGAACGGGTCGTAGATCGTGCCGACCGGGAGCAGCGGCTGGCCGTCTTGCCTCCACGTCGCGCCCAGCTCGCCGAGCAGGCCGACGAGGTTGACCTCCGCGATGCCGAGCTCGACGTGCCGCCCGTGATCCGTCTCCCGCCAGCGCACCAGCGTGTCGGTGTCGTCGGCGAACCAGTCGATCCGCTCTTTCCCGAGCGACCAGATGCCCACCTTGTTGATCCAGCCGCCGAGGTTGGTCGACGTGCCGACGTCCGGCGACACGGTGACCACGCGCTCGCCCACCGCGGGCGCCTCGCGCACGAGGTCGACGAAGAAGCGCCCGAACGCCTGCTGGGTGGACTCCGAGCCCTTGTGCTCGCGCCCGAGGTCGTCAGGGACAGCGGGCGGGTCGGCGACGAACTTGCCGCCGTCGCGCCCGCCGCGGTCCAGCCGCCGCCCCGTCGCGGCGCACAGCTCCGCCTCGGCGCTGCCGCCGGGGAACCCCGCCCACGGGTCCTCCGGGTCCGTGCCCAGCGCGGCGGCGAGCTCGCCGAACTGCTCCGCGTTGAGCAGGGCCGAGTGGTTGGCGGGATGGCCCTCCGTCGGCAGCTTCCAGCCCTTGATCGTGTAGGCGAACACGACGGTCGGGCGCCCGCGCTCGGCGTCCGCCTGGCGGTAGGCGTCGACCAGCGCGCCCAGGTCGTGGCCGCCGAGGTCGCGGAAGGTGGCCAGCAGGTCCGCGTCATCGAGGTCGGAGGCGTCGACCTCCAGGCGCGTCCGGAGCTCGCCCGCCTCGGCGCGCAGCAGCCGCTGGTACTCCTCGTTGGGCATGTCGTCCACCCGCTCGCGCAGGGCGGCGTGGCGCGCCAGCCGCGGCCCGTGCTTGACCATCACGCAATGCCAGCCTGCGGCCTCGAACATCGCCGCGAGCCGGCCCGCGGCGATGTCGGGCACGACGCGGTCGAGCGACTGGCGGTTGAGGTCGACCACCCACATGACCTCGCCGAGCTTGGACACCACCGGGTCGGCGATCGCCTCCCAGCAGGCGCCCTCGTCCAGCTCGGCGTCGCCGATCAGCGCGATCTGCCGGCCGCCGCGCGGCACGTCGAAGTGCCCGGCCACGTAGCGGTGCGCGAGCGCGCCCCAGATCGGCGCGGTGGCGCCGAGGCCGACCGAGCCGGTCGAGTAGTCGACGGGGTCGGGGTCCTTCGTGCGGCTCGGGTAGGACTGCAGGCCGCCGAACTCGCGCAGCGTCGTGAGGTAGCGGCGGTCGAGCCGGCCGAGCAGGAAGTTGATCGCGTGCAGCACCGGCGACGCGTGCGGCTTGACGGACACGCGGTCGGGCGCCTGGAGATGCGCGAACCACAGCGCCGTCATCATGCTCACCATCGACGCGCTGGAGGCCTGGTGGCCGCCGACCTTCACGCCCGACGCGTTCGGGCGCACGCGATTGGCGTGGTGGACGATCGCGGTCGCGAGCCACAGCACGCGCCGCTGGACGCGGTCGAGCGCCTCGAGGTCGAGCTGCTGCTCCGGCTGCGACGCGGTGGCGGCCACGCCTTCAGCCTACGCGGCCAGCGGGTCGGCGAGATCCAGCACGCGCGGTGGACCGCCGTCGGCCAGTAGCTCCGCGTAAGGCTCGGGCCGGCGTTCGGAGCCGAACCCGAAGACGCGCTCGGCGCCCAGCACGCGGGCGGCGATCGCGCGGGCGCGCAGCAGCTCCGGGTAGTCGTTGCGCGCCACCTCGCCGCGATGCGCGGCGAGCACGTGCTGGAGCTCTGCCAGGCGCGTGTCGCCGAAGCCGGAGAAGATCGTCGGCCGGGCCAGGTCGCGCCACAGGCCCCACGTCCACCGCGGCACGCCGGCCGTCCTCGCCACCTCGCCGACGGTCTTGTGCGCGTGGTGCGCGTCGTCGCGATCGGGGGAGACGATCAGGTCGACGCGCTCGTCGGCGATCAGCCGCTCCACCGTGGCGGCGAGCGCCTTGCGCGCCCCGAACGGGTCGTCGTCCGACGACAGCGCGAGCGGCGGGTCATGGACCACCAGCTCGAAGCCCGCGCGCTCGCACGCCTCTCCCACCTCCGCCCGCCGGCGCTCCTGCTGGTCGGCGCGGCCCAGGGAGCACGCGAGGTTGATCACCCGGTGCCCGTGCGCGCGCAGGCCGAGCAGCGTGGCGCCCGCGCCGAGCACCTCGTCGTCGGGGTGCGGCGCGAGGTGGAGGACGCAGATCACGGCGCGGGACGCTACCGGCTGTCCGACCGGGCCGTTCTCCGTTGTCCGAACCCGCCGCCCGGCCGGTGCTAGCGTCCGCCGCAAGCCGCCCAGACAGCCCCAGGAGGAACTCGTGGCCGCGACGCAGACCGACGTCCAGACGTACAAGAACTTCATCGACGGCGAGTGGACGGCTCCCGCCGAGGGGCAGACCGAGGCCGTCCTGAACCCCGCCACCGGCGAGACGCTCGCGCAGGCGCCGCTGTCGACCGCCCAGGACGTCGACCACGCCGTCGCCGCCGCCCGCTCGGCGTTCGAGACCTGGTCGCAGACCACGCCCGGCGAGCGCTCGCTGGCGCTGCTCAAGCTCGCCGACGCGCTCGAGGCGCGCGGCGACGATCTCGCGCAGGTCGAGGCCGCCAACGCCGGCAAGCCGATCCAGGCCTTCAAGGACGACGAGGTCCCGGCGCTGGTCGACAACATCCGCTTCTTCGCCGGCGCCGCGCGCAACCTGGAGGGCAAGGCGGCGGGCGAGTACCTCGCGGGCTACACGTCCTGGGTGCGCCGCGAGCCGGTCGGGGTCATCGGCCAGATCGCGCCGTGGAACTACCCGCTGATGATGGCGATCTGGAAGATCGGCCCGGCGCTGGCCGCCGGCAACACGATCGTCCTCAAGCCCGCCGAGACGACCCCGCTGACCACCCTCCTGCTGGGCGAGATCGCCGCCGAGTTCTTCCCCAAGGGCGTGTTGAACGTGATCGGCGGCCACGGCGACCCCGCCGGCCGGGCGCTCGTCACCCACGCCGACGTGGACATGGTCTCGCTCACCGGCTCGGTGGAGACCGGCAAGTGGATCGCGCGGGCGGCCGCCGACTCGCTCAAGCGGGTGCACCTCGAGCTGGGCGGCAAGGCGCCGGTCGTCGTGTTCGACGACGCCGACATGGAGACCGCGCTCGAGACGATCGCGGGCACCGGCTACTACAACGCGGGCCAGGACTGCACGGCCGCCACGCGCGTGCTCGTGGGCTCGAAGGTCCACGACGACGTGCTGCAGGGCCTCGCCGACCAGGCGCGCGGCTACAAGCTCGGTGACACGATGGACCCGGAGACGACGCTCGGCCCGGTCAACTCCCAGCGCCAGCGCGAGCGCGTCGAGGGCTTCCTCGAGCGCCGTCCGGGCCACGCGGAGATCGTCACGGGCGGCGGGGAGCCCGACCTGCCGGGCTTCTTCCTCGAGCCGACGGTGGTCGGGGGCCTGCGCCAGGACGACGAGATGATCCAGCGCGAGATCTTCGGCCCGGTCATCACGGTGCAGCCGTTCACCGACGAGGCCGAGGCGATCGCCTGGGCCAACGGCACGCCCTACGGCCTCGCGTCCTCGGTCTGGACGCGCGACGTCGGCCGCGCCCTGCGCGTCTCGAAGGCCCTGCGCTTCGGCTGCGTGTGGATCAACGACCACATCCCGCTCGCGTCGGAGATGCCGCACGGCGGCTTCGGCCAGTCCGGCTACGGCAAGGACCTCTCGATGTACTCGCTCGAGGACTACACCCAGGTCAAGCACGTCATGGCGAGCCTGAGCTAGCTATTCGGCGTCCGGGCGGCGCCGCGCGCGCTTGGTCTCGCCGCGGCGCTTCTTGCCCTCGACGCGGCGCTTCTGGCTCGCGCGCGTGGGTCGCGTGCGGGTGCGGGCGCGCCGGACCTCGAGCGCGTGGGCGAGGCGCTCGGCCAGGCGGGCGAGCGCCAGCTCGCGGTTGCGGTGCTGGGAGCGGGTGTCCTGGGCGGAGGCGGAGACGCGCGGGCCGAGCCGGGCGGACACGCGGGCGCGCTGCTCGGCGGTCAGCGCCTCGCTGGCCGCGACGTCGAACGACGCCTCCACCCGCGAGGCGGTCACGTTGGCGTGCTGACCTCCCGGGCCGGAGGAGCGGCTGGTGCGCAGCTCGATCTCGCTCAGGGGGACCGCCACTCCGGGCTTGACGTGCAGGAGTTCGGGCATCGGCTCGCAACAGGTTCCCAGGACGAACTTCGTAACTTCTGACTGGCCTGGTGGTTAGAGTCGCCGGGAGCCTGTCACCGATTGGAGCTAGAGCCGCCGTGGAAGCCTCAGCCCTTCACGCACCGAGCCTCACCAGGGTCCCGCTGGGCGCGCCGCTGCTGCGGCTGCGCAACGACGACCAGTTGCTCGCGCTGTTCAGGGCCGGGAGCGAGGACGCGTTCGGCGTCATCCACGACCGCTACCGCCAGCGGCTGTTCGCGTACGCGCGCCAGATGCTCTCCCCCGGCTCGCGCCAGGACGCGGAGGACGTCATGCAGGACGTCTTCGTCCGCGCCTACTGGGCCCTGCGCGCCGACGACCGCGAGATCAACCTGCGCGCGTGGCTGTACCGCGTCGCCCACAACCGCTGCATCGACCACCTGCGCCGCCCGACGCCGCCGGCCGCCGAGATCTTCGAGATGTCGCGCAAGCCGCTGCACGACCCGATCGAGGAGGCGCAGCGGCGCGAGGACCTGGCGCGCCTGGTCGAGGACGTCGGCCGCCTGCCCGAGCAGCAGCGCTCGGCGCTGCTGATGCGCGAGATCGACGGCATGTCCTACGCGGACCTCGCCTCGGCGCTGGACGTCACGGTCCCCGCCGTGAAGTCGCTCCTGGTGCGGGCGCGCGTCGGCCTCGTCGAGTCGGCCGAGGCGCGCGACGCGGACTGCTGCGAGATCCGCGACGACATGATGGCGTCCTACGACCGCGGCGTGAAGGCGTCCGGACGGGCGCGCAAGCACATGCGCGCGTGCGCCGGCTGCCGCGAGTACCGCCAGGCGCTGCGCGGGATGCGCCGCTCCTTCGCCGGGCTCAGCCCGGTGTCCGCCGGCGTCTTCGGCTCGCTCGCCGCCAGCCTCGGCCTGGGCGGCGGAGGCGCCGCCGCCGGCGGTGCGGCCGCGGGCGGAAGCGGCGCGGCCGTCAGCGCCACGGCCGCCGCGGGCGGGACGCTCGCCACCGCCACCGCGTGCAAGGTGGCCGCCGTCGTCTGCACCGCGGCGCTGACCGCGGGCGGGGCGGCGGTCGAGGTCAGCAAGCTCAAGCACCGCGCCGCGCCGGCCGCCGCCGCCGCGGTGAGCGCCGCTCCGGTCAGTCTCGCGCCGCAGGCGCCGGCGCCGCTGGCCGAGCAGCCGCTGCTGCACCGGACGATGAGCGCGCCGCCCGCCGTCGCCGCCGCTCCGGCCGAGCGCCGCGAGCGCCGCGCCGAGCGCAGGCGGGCCGAAGCGCCGGCGGCCATCACCGCGCCGATCACCGCGCATCCGCTCGCGCCGCTCGAGGCTGACGCGCCGGCCTCGACGGCCCCCGAGGCGACCCGCACGCAACCCAGCACGGGCGCCGCGGGCGGCGTCGCCGCGCCGGTCCAGCCCGGGCCCGCCGCCGGCTCGCCCACCGCCGGCAGCGCCCCGGCCGCGACCACGCCCGGAAGTGGCTCCGCCGCCCCGGAGCAGCCGGCCACCGCGCCCGCCGGAGGCGACGCCGGCACGAGCGGCGGATCGCCGGGCGTGGGGTCCGACGGCAGCACCCCGCCCCCCGAGCACTAGCGCTCCGCAACAGCATGCCGAGCGTGACGCGGCCGGCCGACCGATAATCTCGCGGCCATCGACCGCTACCTCGAGAGCCTCGATCACGAGACGCTGCTGGTGCGCCGGGGCCGGCGCTCCGGCCTGTACACCATCGTCGCCGTGCACTCCACCGCACGCGGCCCTTCGCTCGGCGGCTGCCGGATGTGGAGTTACCAGGACGCACGGGCCGCGATCCGCGACGCACTGCGGCTGTCGCGGGCGATGACCTTCAAGTCAGCCGTCGCCGGCCTCCCGCTGGGCGGCGGCAAGGGCGTGATCATGCTGCCGGCCGGCCACGCGCCGCCGGCCGGCGCCGGCCGCCGCGACGTGCTGCTGGACTTCGGCGACACCGTCGGAGCGCTCGGCGGCGCCTACGTCACCGCCGAGGACGTCGGCACGTCCGACCGCGACATGGCGGTCATCGCCGAGGCGACCGCGAGCGTCGCCGGCCTCGCCGTCGAGAGCGGTAGCTCGGGCGATCCCAGCTCCTGGACCGCGCTCGGGGTGCTGTGCGCGATGGAGGTCGCCTGCGAGCGGGCGTTCGGCACGCCCTCGCTCGCGGGGCGCGCCGCGTCGGTGATCGGCCTCGGGCGCGTCGGCGGCAAGCTCGCGCGCCTGCTGGCCGACAGCGGCGCCGAGCTCGTGGTGGCCGACGTCGACGAGGGCAAGCGCGCGCTCGCCGACGAGCTGGGGGCGCGCTGGACGGACCCGGAGTCGGCGCTGCGGGCCGAGGTCGACATCGTCGCGCCGTGCGCGCTCGGCGCCGTCCTCGACGACGAGACCGTGCCCGCCCTGCACTGCCGGGTGATCGCCGGCGCGGCCAACAACCAACTGGCGGCCGACGCGGTCGCCGTCCAGCTCGCGGAGCGCGGCATCGTCTGGACGCCGGACTTCGTCGCCAACGCGGGCGGCATCATCAACATCTCGGTCGAGCTGGAGCCCGAGGGCTACGACACCGCCCGCGCCGAGACCCGCGTGCGCGGCATCGCCGCCACCACCCGAGCCGTCTTCGACCGCGCGGACGCGACGGGCGCCACCCCGCTCGCGGCAGCGATCGAGATCGCCCGCCGCAGGCTCGCCGAGGCGGCCACCGGCCCGCCCCGCGCGGTCGCCTGAGGGGTCAGACCCCTCACTTCATTCCACTGCACAAAGGGGTCAGACCCCTCACTTCATTCCACTGCACAAAGGGGTCAGACCCCTTGAGCGCAGCGCGGACGGCAGGCTCAGGAGCACGCGCGGGATGTCGCGCCGGGCGCGGTGGTGGGCGCGCTCGAGCTGCCTCGCCGCCTCCGGGCCGTGGATGCCCACGCCGTGGCCCATCAGGAGGTGCTCCGGGCCGAAGCGGCGGAGTCGCCCCGGGGCGAACGCGCGCAGGAGGGGGTGCATCCCGACGACGCCGGAGCCGCCCGTGTAGAGCCGGTTGGAGCCGACGACCTCGGCCACGACGAGCGCGGCCCGCTCCGGCCACCACAGCGCGGTCTCCCGCCAGCCCCGCACGCGCACGCCGGGGATCGCCTCGAACGGCGTGCCCGGGACGCCGTCGGGCACGTTCAGGTGCGGCACGCCGAGGCGCCGGGCGAGCGCGGCGCAGTCGCGGTCGTGGCGGTCGAGCAGCTGGAGCACGCCGGCCGGCGGCCCGAGCGCGTGGCCCGCTCGATCGCCTCGGGCACGTCGACCGGGTCGACCAGCCACACGCGGCCGTCCACGACCAGCGCGTGCGAGGTGCGCTGCAGCGACTCCTCGAGGACCCACGAGACGCCGAACGGGTACTCGTCGAAGGCCTTGATGGCGGGGGCCATCGGCGCAGGCTATAGCCCGGCGGGGAGCCGGCCTTCCTCGCGCAGCTTGTCCAGGTGCGCGGCGAGCGTCATCGCGGCGGCCTCGCGCAGGCCCGGCGGGGCGTCGGACCAGGCCGCGTCGAGCAGATCGTCGCGCGTGCGCAGGCCCGCGTCGAGCGCGGCCAGCAGCTTCGTCTCGCGCTCCTGCCGGTGGGCGGCGTACTGGGCGAGCTTGGCGTCGGGGTCCCACACCGGCGGCCCGTGGCCGGGGCACAGCACGTCGAGGCCGCGGGCGCGCAGCCGCTCCAACGCGGCGAGGTACTCCGCGAGCCGGCTCGTGACGAAGACGCTGCCCTCGCCCAGCACCGCGTCGCCGGTGAAGCAGGCGCGGCCCGCGACCCACGCGAGGTGGTCGTCGGCATGGCCCGGGATCGCCACCGCCTCGAGCGGTCCGAAGCGCTGCCCGTCCGAGAGCGCCAGGTCGCCGCCGTAGCGCGCCGCGGCGACCGGCGGGCCGCCCAGGCGCTCGCGCAGCGCGGCCACCCCCTCCACGTGATCCTCGTGGTCGTGCGTGACGGCGATGCCGCCGGCCCCGCCGCGGCGCTCGACCTCCGCGGCCACGGCCTCGAGGTGCTCGTCCAGCGCGGGCCCTGGGTCCACCACCCACGCCGGGTCGCGACCGAGCACCCACGTGTTCGTGCCGTCCAGCGTGTACGGGCCGGGGTTGGCCGCCCGCAGCCGTGCGATCCCGTGCTCGGCGAGCTCGGCCACCCGCGGGCCTCTAGCGCCGCGGCGCGAGGCGGTACACCGGGCCGGTCAGCGACACCGCGTACACGCGCCCGCGCGCGTCCTCGCCGAAGGAGACGAGGTTCGGCACCCGCAGCCGCGTGGTCCGCTGCGAGCGCGCGCGCCCCGGGCCCAGGCGGGCGGACTCGACGCGGCCGCGGCAGACGTCGCCGAAGAGGTACCGGCCGCGCAGCGCGGGCAGCCCGCGGTCGCGGACGACGACGCCGCCGGTGATCGAGCAGTTGCCGCGGCTGTGGAAGCGCTGGATGACGGGCCGCACGTGGCCGGGAGCCGACTCGCCGGGCGTGTAGCGGCGGCGGCCCTCGAACGGGCGCCAGCCGAAGTTCTTGCCACGGCCGCTGCGGACGAAGGAGATCTCCTCCACCTCGTTCTGGCCGACGTCGCCGATCGCGAGGTCGCCCGTGCGGCGGTCGAACGAGAAGCGCCACGGATTGCGCAGCCCGTAGCTGTAGACCTCGCCGCGCGCGCCACGGCGGCCCACGAACGGGTTGGAGGCCGGCACGGAGTACGGCCGCCCGCCCGAGCGCCGCGGGTCGATGCGCAGGATCTTCCCCAACAGCGTCCCGAGGTTCTGCGCGTTGCCGCGCGGGCCGTGGCGGTCGCCGCCGCCGCCGCCGTCGCCGAGCCCGACGTAGAGCCGGTCGTCGGGGCCGAACAGCAGCAGGCCGCCGTTGTGGTTGGCCTCCGGCTGGTCCTGGAAGAGCACCTGGCGCGCGGAGCCGGCGTCGGCGCGGTCGGCGCTCGCGCGGCGGTACTCGACCACGCGGGTGTCGCCGCTGCGGTCGGTGAAGTAGACGTAGAAGAGCCCGCTGGCGCGGTAGTCGGGCGCGAAGGCCATCGACAAGAGCCCCTGCTCGCCGCCCGACTTCACCTGCGAGGTGATGTCGAGGAACGGCGTGGCGAGCTTGCGCCCGCCGCGCACGACCATGATGCGCCCGCCCTGCTGGACCACGAACTGCACCTGCCGGTCCTGCGGCGGGGCGGTGACGAACACGGGCTCGTCGAAGCTGCCGATCCGCACGAGCCGGACGCCCCGGCGCGCCGCGGCGCGGGCGGGCTCCAGTACGGCGGTGGCGGTGGCGGTGGCGGTCGCCGCCGGCGTCGCGGCGGGCGTCCGCGCCGCCGCGCCGCCGCCCTCGCCCGATCCGCCGCAGCCGAGGACCAGCGCGCCCGCTCCGGCGGCGGCCGGCAGCAGCACACGGATGCGAGAGAGCGCCATCGAGCCGAGCATGACACGGCGGATCTCGCGGCCGTCAGGACCTGGCGCGCGCGGCACGGACCATGCGGTGCACCACGCGCGCGGCCACGAGGCCGCCGATCGCGCCGAACAGATGCCCCTCCCACGACACCCCGGGGGTGGGGACGAGCCCGAACAGCAGCGTCGAGCCGTAGAGCACCAGCACCACGAGCCCACCCACCAGGTGCAGCGGGCGGCGGCTGAAGGCGCCGCGCGCGACGAGGTAGGTGGCGAAGCCGAACACCAGCCCGCTGGCGCCAATGACGATCGTGCCGGACGGCGCCGCCAGCCACGTGCCGAGCCCGCCGACCAGCGCGACGATGCCGGTGACCGTCGCGACCCGCACGAGGCCGCCAAGCGCGATCGCCGCCCCGAGCACCGCGAACGGGATCGTGTTGCCGAGCAGATGGCCGAAGCCGCCGTGCAGGAACGGCGAGAGCGCGACGCCGACCAGTCCTTCCGGGTCGCGCGGGCGGATGCCGGACGCGTCCAGGTCTCCCGCGACCACGTCCACCGCCTCCACCAGCCACATGACGGCGACCATCGCCGCCACCAGGAGGAAGCCTCCGGTGCGGTCCTGCGTGGTGCGGGCGGGCGAGGGGACGGCGGCCACGGCGGCGAACGCTACGCGGTCGTGCTCAACGACCGCTCAAGCCAGCTCCGGACGGCCTCGCGCAGCCCGGCCGCGTCGGAGCGCAGCGCGTGGTTCCCGCGCAGGCGGACGACCTCGCGCTGCGGCCCGGGCGGCGGCATCCCGAACGGGTCGCTCTCACCCTGGACGATCAGGACGGGCACCGCGACGGCCTCGAGCTCGCCCAGGCGGGTCTTGTCCGGGCGGCCCGGGGCGTGCAGCGGGAAGGCCAGGCACAGCACCGCGATCGCGCGAGTCTCCGCCGCCGTGCGGCAGGCCACGCGCGCGCCGGAGGAGCGCCCGCCGGCGATCAGCGGCAGCCCGTCCAGCGCACCGGCGCGCAGCTGCCCGGCCACCGCGACCCAGGCCGCGTCGAGCTGCCCGGCGGGCGCCGGCGAGCGCCGGCCCGCCACGCGGTAGGGCTGCTCGACGAGCGCGACCGTGACTCCGGCGGCCCGGGCGACCTCCGTGGCGGCCACGAGGTCCGGCGCGCCCAGCCCGCCGCCGGCGCCGTGGCCGAGCATCAGCGCCGCCACCGGCTCCTCGGCGGGGTGCAGGTGGGCGCGGGCCGGCCCGTGCGGCGTGTCGAGATCGAGCGCCAGGCGGCCAGCGTATGGCCTCAGCGCCGGACGAGCGCCGTGAACAGGCGGTCCAGCTCGCCCGCCGGGTCGGCCGTGAGGCCGGTGTGCACCGCCGACGGCTGCACGATCGTGCTCGCGGGCGCGGTCAGCCAGTGGAAGCGCTCGGACTGGTCCGTGCCGGCCACGCTTCCGCCCTCCGGCCGGCCCTCGGCCACGGCGACCAGCGTCTCCAGCTGCGCCCGCACCTCCGCGGGCTCGCAGCCCGGCGCGAGCGCCGCCAGCAGCGCCGCGTCGAGCTCCGTGCGGGCGCCGAGGAAGCGCAGCGGCCGGCAGAACAGCACCACGCCGGCGTTCAGCACCTCGCCGCGCTCCACCCGCGGCATCACGCGCAGCATCGCGTACTGGAACGGCTCAGGCCCGGGCATCCTCGGCCTCTTCCACGAACGCCTCGCGGTGCTCGAGGCGGGCGGTCAGGTGGCTCGCGTAGACCTCCGCCGAGCCCCACTCCCCGGGCAGGTCGCGCGCGACCGCTCGGCGCTCGGCGGGCGCTTGGGCGTGAACGGGAGCGCCCCGCAGGAAGTCCATGCGGAGGTTCGTGCCCCCGCTGGCCGCGATCAGCTCCTGGATCTCGGGGTCGGGCTCGGGCCCGAGCGCCGGGTCGAGCTCCACCAGGACGAGCTCGGGCACGGGCAGCCCGAGCACGCGCGCGACTCCCCCGGCCACCAGCTCCGCCGCGAGCGCCTTCGGGCCCTGCCCGGCGCCATGGAACTTCAGGACGTAGAGGCCGTCGTCGTCGGCCTCCACGATGCCCGGCATCGACCCGCTCCCGCAGCGGGGTCCCGTAGCGGGTGGCGGTGACCGTTCGCAGCACGGCTTGGCATCATGCCGCCCCATGGGGACGACGAAGCTGTGGGATCCGCCGGAGGCGCTCGTCGAGGGCTCGACGATGACGCGCTACATGCGCTGGCTCGACAAGGGGTTCACGACCTACGACGAGCTGTGGCGGTTCTCCGTGGAGGACCTCGACGCCTTCTGGGCCTCGCTGTGGGAGTTCTTCGAGGTCGGCGCGGACTACGACAGGGTCCTGGGCGAGCGCGGCATGCCGGGAGCCGAGTGGTTCACGGGCGCGCAGCTCAACTACGCCGAGTTCGCCTTCCGCGGCAAGCGCGACGACGCGACGGCGATCGTGCACGCCTCCGAGCTGCGCGAGCAGGGCGAGCTGACGTGGGGCGAGCTGCGCGAGCAGGTGGCGCGCATCGCCGCCGGCCTGCGGGCGCTGGGGGTCGGCCGCGGGGACCGCGTCGCGGCGTACATGCCCAACATCCCCGAGGCGATCGCCGGCTTCCTGGCGACCGCGAGCCTGGGCGCCGTGTGGTCGAGCTGCTCGCCGGACTTCGGCGCGCGCAGCGTGGTCGACCGCTTCGCGCAGATCGAGCCGAAGGTGCTGCTGGCGGTCGACGGCTACCGCTACAACGGGCGCGACTTCGACCGCGCCGGCGTGGTCGCCGGGATCCACGAGGAGGTCGGCGGCACGCTCGTCCGCCTCGGCTACCTGGACGGCTCGGGCTGGGAGGAGGGCTTCCTCGGCGAAGCCGAGCTGGAGTTCGAGCAGGTGCCGTTCGACCACCCGCTGTGGGTGCTCTACTCCTCCGGCACCACCGGGCTGCCGAAGGCGATCGTCCAGGGGCAGGGCGGGATCCTGATCGAGCACCTCAAGAAGCATCACCTGCACATCAACGCGCAGGCCGGCGACCGCATCTTCTGGTTCACGACCACCGGCTGGATGATGTGGAACTTCCTCGTCTC
>Ga0183260_10000521_pt1 | contig 32651 bp, 25 predicted proteins | sample AntDrymUQ4972206_2_FD_129768 | JGI IMG/M metagenome (GOLD analysis project Ga0183260, IMG submission 129768) | Polar desert sand microbial communities from Dry Valleys, Antarctica - metaG UQ497 (22.06) (version 2) (version 2) | ecosystem: Environmental > Terrestrial > Soil > Desert | place...
CTACGTTTCCACCAAAATCACCACTGGTGATCGCATAATCTTTCAATGCCTGCCTGTATTCACCGGCATTCAATACTTCCAATTTCTTTGCAACACTGGCTACACTGGTAGAAGCGCTTACCTCTAATTGAGGTGCGCCTGACTTGCCTCTCTTTGTAGTTATAATTACTACGCCATTTGCGCCTCTTGACCCATAAATAGCAGTAGCGGAGGCATCTTTTAAGATCTCGATATTAGCAATGTCATTAGGGTTAATGTTATTCAGGGGGTTACCACCATCATTTCCAAAACTTCCGCCTTGTGCACCAGGACGTGCAGAACCACCTGATAATGGAACGCCATCTAAAACAAATAAAGGCTGGTTACCGGACCTGATGGAAGAAGAGCCCCGGATTCTCACTGTGGTTGAACCACCTGGCAGCCCGGTATTATTAACAACCAAAACACCTGCAGCTTTACCCTGGATTAATTGATCCGGGGAGGTGTAAGTTCCTTTATTAAAATCTTTTTCTCTGATACTGGCAGTGGAGCCTGTAATGTCTTTTCTTCTTGCCGTACCATATCCTGTCACTACCACCTCATCTAAAGATCCCACACTTGTCTGTAATGTTACTGAACCTGCATTTCGTGCTGACACTTCCTGTGTGCCATAACCCACTGAAGTAATGACCAATGTGGCATTCTCTGCTGCATTGATAGAGAAAGAACCATCAGAAGAAGTTTGTGTGGCATTGTTTGTTCCTTTTACAGAAATAGAAACGCCAGGTATACCATTTCCCTGCTGATCTATAACCCTTCCTGTGACTGTTGTAGTCTGTGCTTGTGTAATTAATACGCAAAGTAGGGCAAACACAAAAAGTGTCAATTTTGAAGCAATCGTTTTACTCATAAATTTGGTTTGGAATTATTACTTGATAAAATAACAGAATTTTATTGAATTAATCACAATTTATTTATATAAAATTTTAAAAACGAGTAATATTTTTTTTACAAATTGCTTTTTGAAGGCAATGCAAACAAATTATTTGCTGCGTGGTAAGGAAAAGAATCTTTTTAAAAGTGTAGATGAATCACCTAAAATAATCGCTGTGGAAATTAAGTCTTCAAATTTTGAATCCGGGGGATCGGAAAGATTTTAAAAATGGGAAAACATTTTAGTAAGTGATTTTTTTCTATGGAAGATTAATTTGCACAACCTTTCTTTCTCTATTGCTTTGCACGGCTTTTTCTATGATTTGAATGACAGCTAAACCTTCTTCTGCAGTTACCGGTACTTGTCCGTCTTCTCTGATGGCTTTACTTATCTGTTTATAATAATCGCCATAATCTCCCTTTTCAGAAGTAATGTAATAGCGAAGGATTTCTCCATCCTTTTCGGTATGCAACAGGCCTTTTTCTGAATCGGGTTCAGTACCCCAATCATCTGTACCCGGTCTTCTTCCCGATTGCAAGTCATTTTCCTGCACATCGGTTTTGGCTTTGACAAACGACCCCAGAGTCCCATGCAAAACATATCCCGGCAAGGATTCCCGCACCAAATAACTGGACTTTAATCGCACTCTTGATTTATCGTAGTATAATAGAATTTCAAAATAATCATGGACCAGAGAATATGGCCTGACAATCTGAATATCCGCAAACAAAGCGTTTGGCATACCAAATAATTGCAATGCCTGATCGATCAAATGAGATCCAAGGTCAAATACACTACCCTTACCGGCACCAGGTGTTTCTTTGTGTAGTTTAGGACTTAAATTTGTTTTGTAGCGGTCATAATGAATTTCTACTTCCACTATTTCTCCCAACCAACCTTCATTTAATATTTTTTTTACAGTCTTATAATCACTATCATACCTGCGATTATGATACACAGTAAGCATTCTATTTTTTTGTTTAGCCAAAAGGATTAATTCTTCTGCCTCTGAACTGGTAGTTGTAAAAGGTTTTTCTACTATTACATGCTTGTTTGCATTCAATGCATTTTTTGTGTATTCATAATGAGTGTAGTTAGGTGTGTTTACTACAACCAGTTCTACTTCTTTATCACTGAATATTTGATCTATGCTTTTTGCTGTTTTTATTTGTGGGTATTTTTCAACTGCTAAATTTTTTGAGCGTTCCCAAACCGCATATAGCTGAAATTCATCCAGCATTTCGATAAAAGGAGCATGAAAAACCTGACCGGACATACCAAAAGAAAGAAGGGCAGTTTTGATAGGCTTCACTTTTATTATTTAAGAAATTAATAAAGAAAAATCACTGTTGCTTGTGTAACATTTGCTGAGAGGATAAATATTTATAGGCGATATGGAGAGTTTCCAAAACGCGGGCTTGGCTTCGCCAAACTCACTTGAACGCTAAATTTGAAAATAAAAACAAATTCTATCAGGCTCTCTATAAATTATTCATACACAACAAGTGCCCGGGACTGGATTCGAACCAGCACACCTTGCGGCGCCGCCACCTGAAGACGGTGCGTCTACCAATTTCGCCACCCGGGCAGGTGCGCAAAAGTATTTTATTTTTTTAAACTTATCTTAAAGGTGGTACCCTTCCCAAGTTCAGAATTACTTACCTGGAGTTTACCCTTATGGTATTGCTCAATAATGCGTTTTGATAGGCTTAAACCCAATCCCCAACCACGTTTTTTTGTAGTGAACCCAGGCTGAAAAACTTTGGAAATATTTTGCTTGGGAATGCCTTTTCCGGTATCGCTAACGTTGATCTCAATATTTTTTTCTGCATTCACTATTTCCAAATGTATAGACCCTTTTCCCTCTATTGCATCCAGGGCATTTTTTAATAAATTTTCAATTACCCAGTCGAATAGTGGTCCAGATAAACGAACAGGCAAATTTGTATGCCCATGTGTTTCCAGGCTAAAAGCAACTTTTCCCGATGCACGTCTTCTTACATATTGCATCACTTCTTCTATTTGTGCTATAATATTTTTTACTTCAAATTGTGGGGTACTCCCAATCTTACCAAACCGATCTGAGACAAGTCGCAATCGCATTACATCCTTTTCAAGTTCGGTTACAAGGCTTTCATTCCCAGGCGTTTCCCTTAGTATTTCCAGCCATCCCTCCAGCGATGATACAGGTGTGCCTAATTGGTGTGCCGTTTCTTTTGCCATACCTGCCCAAACTCCATTTTGAATTGATCTGTAATTGCTCCGTAATGCCAGGAAAGTGATAATAATAAAAAGCCCTACAATGATCAATTGCACAATAGGATAGTATTGCACTTCAGAAAGTAATTGGGAATTTCCAAAATAGTATCTATTTCGTTGTGCAGAATCATAAGGATTGATCCATTCAATGGGTGCATTTGTAGATCGAAACGATTTAAGTTTTTGCTTTAGAAAGCTGTTATTATCAGCGGTTCTAATTTTATCTGTCCAGCCTTTTTCTATTTCGATAGAATCTAAATTTATCCAATTCGTAATGCTATCTTTTTCGGTCGTTTCAATAATTGGAATATCCTGTTGTATTATGATCATAGATGCTAAACGGGTATCAAGATTATCGGGGTTATTGATAAATCTGCCTGCTTCCACCCATTGTTCTACTTTTTGGCGTTCGCTGTTTTCTATTTTATTTGCGAGATAGCTGGAATACCAAATCGTTCCACTTACAATCAAAATAGCAATGGCAGCAATTAAACCACGCCATGAAAACAATTGTGAGAACATGACCCGAAAATAATAAGTATAAATGCGCTTCTCTTATTTTTGAATAAATAATTTACTTGTTGCCCCCACTGCCATCGGTAGCTGTAGTAATCCTGAACTGGAACGGAAAGCATTACATGGAAAAATTTCTTCCATCGGTGTTGCACACTACATACAGCAACTTGCGTGTTATCGTGGCAGATAATGCATCTTCTGACGATTCTATTGATTTTTTACAATCTAATTACCCGCAAATTGAGCTCATTGAATTGGCTCAAAATTTTGGATTCGCCAAAGGGTATAATGAAGCATTAAAGTTTATTGAGAGCGAATACTATTTATTGTTGAACTCTGATGTGGAAGTGGAGCCTTCATGGATTGAACCCATGGTACAACTGCTTGAGCGCAATCCTATATATGCAGCTTGTCAACCGAAGATACTTTCACATAAAAACCGGGAATGGTTTGATTACGCAGGTGCAGCGGGTGGGTGGCTTGATATCTATGGCTATCCGTTTGCACGGGGACGTGTGTTTGATGTGTGTGAAAAAGACCTGGGACAATACAACAACACAACTGAAATTTTTTGGGCAAGTGGTGCCGCACTGCTCATAAAAAGCAATCTATTTAAAAAGATGGAGGGACTTGATGAATATTTTTTTGCACACCAGGAAGAAATAGATCTATGCTGGCGATTGCAACTGGAAGGTTATAAAATATTCTGTTGCCCCGAGTCAGTGGTATATCATGTAGGTGGAGGTACATTGCCAAAAGGGGATTCAATAAAAACATTCCTGAATTTTCGCAACAACCAGATCATGCTTGCAAAAAACTTACCCTGGCGTGAAAAATTATGGAAGATCCCCTACCGTCTTGCTTTAGATCAGCTATCGGCTCTGAAGGGATTGCTCAATGGTGAGTTTGGTTATTTCAAAATTATTATAAAGGCTCATTTACATTTCTTTCGTTGGTTACTCTTACATAAAAAGACATTTAAAACACCTGTAATCAGTTTGAAAAGTTTGGATGGTGTGTATGGCAGGAATGTGGTGTGGCAATATTTTTTAAGAAAAAGACAGACGTTTAATGATATAGTAAACCGAAGCAGAAGAGGTAGTATATAATTGATTATAACTCCGATTAAAGAAAACAACCACTAAGCCTCGTTATATGTAAAAATGGTCGCAGGCAATATAATATAATTTGTAGGTATAGAACATTAAAAAAGCGACTTAATGTCGCTTAATTATCGTGCCCCGGATCGGACTTGAACCGATACGGCCGTTGCGGGCCACAGGATTTTAAGTCCTGCGTGTCTACCAATTTCACCACCAGGGCAACACTAAAAATTATTTCAAATTCCCTGCGGGTCATCCCAATTTATATCGGGCGCCTCTACCAATTTCACCACCAGGGCATCGAAAAAAAATCCACCCTTTAAGGATGGAACCTGAGCGGAAGACCGGGCTCGAACCGGCCACCCCGACCTTGGCAAGGTCGTGCTCTACCAAATGAGCTACTTCCGCATGTAAAAAGAACCAGGTTTGCAAAAATAAGTCTTAGCTTTTTTGCCACAAAAAAATAAACAGCCTATTTATATTTAGGATTGTACTGAGTGCTTTCCTGCACATTTACATCAAGCCTTTCGTATCGCTCATTGAACAATCTATAGCAGCCTCCTAGAGAAAAAGCAAGTATGCAAAAAACGGATAAATAAAACAAAAAAGCAGAGGATGAAACCCAATTATGTGTAAAATCTCTATCCTGCACTTTTTCTAATTCCTGTTGGTACTCTTCCTGTAGAGAATCCATAAAAATAAATTTGAGATGCAAAAATAAGGCTTGCAATGCAATCTTAATTTTTTAAACTGAATAGAGGGTCCCATATGGAAAAAAATAAAATAATAAGGGAGCTTCAGAGGGGTGTGAAATTTTCTATTGAAATGACAACTAATGTAATACCAAAGTATAATTAATCACCCCTTTTGGTATTGATATTCAATTTTACCTGTCAGTTGTTTTTGCTTATCGTAAATAGCTTCTTTTATTTTTAGACCGTTTGCATCATACTGATATCTCCAAATGAGATAATTGGAACCGTTGGATGGCACTGTGATTCTTTGTATGACCTGGTTGGTGGGTGAATATTCAAACATATATTCTGGTAATAAGCGTTTGGCTTTTGTATTGTATCGCACAATATCTGTTAACCTGTTTTTACTGTCATAAAAATAATATACAGGCTCAGATTTTTTACCCCTGATAATCAGTACTTCTTCTGTTATATTTCCATCCTCATCCCATCTGAATTGTACGATGCTGGTATCTCTGGCATTCTTAATGCGCAACATCCGGGTTATTTTATCTTCACTATACTCCCACTTATGCTCTTCGGATTGTTTCATTTTTTTGGCGGAGTCAACGGATTCGCTTAATACTGTTGACAAGGAGCCTGTGGAAGTATATGAATACGTAGCCCTGCTTACAAGAGCAGCACTACTATCAACAGTTTTTATTACTTCTCCCTTATCATTTATGTAAGATGTCAATACAGATTCATCAGTTAATCCTGAACGTGTGGTAGTACTTAGTGTTTGCGATACCGCATTGAATTTCTGCTCTACATAAAATTCATCATTTTTCATATTATCTGCATCGTAACTGGTGAGTATCACACGGCTCACTTTGTTTTGGCGATAATTTATTACCATTTCCATTGATTCCTTCGTACCGATTATGTCACGGTAGTAATATTGTCCAAAGCCGGTAAATGCATGCATCAGCAAAAAAACTGTAAATAATGTCTTCATCAGATATTGTTCTATTTTCAAAAATAAGCAATGCAGTTTGTACGCAGGTTCAATCAAGTACCGAAATAGTAATTGTGCCTATTTTTAAGAAAAATTTGCATGTCTCAACTACCAGCTTCGCTCATCAATTTTTTTATCAGCACTTTTCAATTTTAAACATGTAAAATATGTACGCATCTGCTTTTGAACGGCTTGTACAGATAATGGATGAACTAAGAGAGCGTTGCCCCTGGGATCAAAAACAAACCATCCATACTTTACGTCAACAAACAATAGAAGAAACATACGAACTGGCAGAGGCAATTACAGAAGAAAACTGGAAAGACATCAAGGAAGAATTGGGCGACCTATTACTGCATGTGGTGTTTTATACAAAAATTGGCAGTGAGCAAGGTGAATTTTCATTAGAAGAAATGATAAATGGTATTTGCGATAAGCTGATTGCACGTCATCCGCATGTGTACGGAGACATAAAGGTGGAGAATGATGAAGAAGTAAAACGAAACTGGGAAATGCTTAAGTTGAAAGAAGGTAAATCATCGGTACTTTCAGGTATTCCAAAATCACTGCCGGCACTGATGAAAGCAATGCGCATGCAGCACAAAGCAAAGCAAGTGGGTTTTGACTGGGATACAAAAGAAAGAGTTTGGGAAAAAGTGGAAGAAGAAATCGCCGAGCTGGAAGAAGCCATAAGCTTGAATGATTCAAAAAAAATAGAAGAAGAATATGGCGATGTATTATTTTCTTTAGTCAATTATGCCCGTTTTCTAAATGTAGATGCAGAAGCAGCCCTTGAACAAACGAATAAGAAATTTACCAGACGTTTTTTAGAAATGGAAAAGCTTGCATTGAAAGACGGAAGACTTTTAAATGAATTAAGTCTTAATGAAATGGAAACGCTTTGGATTGAAATCAAACAAAATACTTGAAATCTTTTCTTAAAAATAATTCTATACCAAAAAAGGCATTGCTAATTACAGCAGGTTCGTTATTCCTTTTATCTTTCATTGCTGCATATTACTTTCGTATTTTACCTTCTGCAGGTAATGAAGCAAAAAGATTGGAGAACTATCTGCACAGGCAACAAAAAGATTTCAAAAATATTCTTAAGGATACAGCGATTGTAAAAAAGCTGGTGCTGAGAAAGGAAAGCCTTTCCGAATTTAAATCCATCGCTGCCCACACATCCGGTATATTTTTTTTTCTGCAATCTTCAGTGGGTAGTCCAGAGTTAATTTTTTGGAATAACCAATACATCCTTCCCCGCCCTTCAGACCATATATTAAATGATGGTACGTATTTCCAGAATTTCGACAATGGATACTATGTAGTAGAGAAAAAAACAATCCGGCTATCCGGTATCGAAAGCAATATCATCGCTTACTGTATGATACCTGTTTTATTCAGGTACGACTATCAACATTCTGATTACCTGCAAACTCATTTTACTTATGATAAATCTGCAATAAAAAAAATCCTGATATCAGATAAACGGACTCCCTATGTAATTCATTCTTTAAGTGGTAAGATTCTTTTCTATATTGATCAAAAAGCAAATAGCTCCAACGCTCCTTCAAATCCTTTAACAAGTTTGTTTCGCATTCTTGCATTTATTCTGCTGCTGGCTTACATTTTTTTTATTACAGAAGAAACGGTAAAAAGAAAAGGAGTTTTAAAAGGTATCCTTTTGTTAGGATTATTGCTTTTGATCACGAGGCTTTTTCTTTTTAATTTACCTGAAATTTTTTCTTTCCGACAGTTCGAGCTTTTCAATCCGGTGATCTATGGTACTATAGATACATGGTATAACAGATCTCTTGGCGATCTATTGATCAATGCTATTTTTCTATGTTGGTTCGTTGTTTTTTCATGGTATAAAGTTGGGTCCACTGAAAATATACTTTCATTTTTACAGGGTAAAAAATTATGGGGGGCCGGCCTGGTATCTATTTTCTTTTTACTCTTCAGCACTTTTGAATTTGCCAATATCGTACGGAGCCTTATAGCAGATTCTAAAATATCGTTTAATGTTATTGATTTCTTTAGCCTTACTATTTATACCGTTGTGGGCTTTACAGTGCTGGCTTTACTTTCACTTGCTTACTATTATCTTTCCAGGATCCTTTTCAGGATTATCTTCCATGCCTTTGAAGGCCGCCTTGTACTTATTTATTTTACCCTGGCCGTCACCGGCTTGCTCTTACTTTCACTCCGCAGTGGAAATAGTATTGTTCTTTTTCATTTACCTGTTTTGGTTTGGTTGATCATCTATACTTTGCTGTTGACTCAGGAAAGGTTTATTGTAAACACGTACAAAGCCACTACAGCAGGAATACTGTTTTGGATTTTTATATTTTCTGTTTCATTAGCAACGCTTATTCTACAAGAGAACAAAGAAAAGGAAATGCGCATCAGGAAAAGCATCGCTGAAAAATATGACCAGCTTACTGACCCCGCCGGTGAACATACACTTAGCATTGCACTTGCTTATCTCGACAACGATTTTTTAATAAATAATTGGGGGCGCTTTGACCTTCCTGCAGAAAACCGTTTTATCCGCGATAGCATTATCAGCGAAAATATGAGTGGCTATCTGAATAGGTATGATACTAAAATCTTTGTCTTTGATTCGGCGAATCAATCTATTAACAATTCTGAACCGCTCACTTATACCGAGCTCGACAACCTGTTCCGCGTTCAGAGTAAAGAAACGAATATATCTGACCTGCGTTATCATGAAACTTCTTTTGATCAATACACCTATATCACCAAAAGAGTGATTAGCGACTCTGTAGATATAGGTACTTTCTTTATTATTTCCAGCCCGCGACAATACAACCAGGCAGCATTGTACCCTGAATTGTTCAGAAGAATAAATGAAACAGATGCAGAAAACTCACCACTTTATTCATTTGCCATATACCAAAACAACCTTCTGATTACCTCAAGCAGTAAATATCCATTCGCTATAAATCTTACATCTAAAGAGATCCCTTTTACAGACTATGAACGAAGGATCAACAATGGTTTTGATGAATTGTGGTACAAGCCACACTCCTCCAAGATAGTAGTGATTGTAAAAAAGCAGGATTCCCTCATTGAGAGTATAACATTATTCTCTTATTTATTTTGCGCCTTCCTAGCACTGGTGGCAATTATGTATACGATATCTATCATATTAAGGGCTGGTAATGATCCTAATGTCTGGAAAGAATTTTGGCAATTAAACATCCGCTCGCAGGTACACAGCACTATCATATTTATCAGCATACTTTCCTTTGTTGTTATTGGTATAGCTACTATATCATTTTTTATTTCCAGGTACAACAGAAACAATATTGATAAGATTAGCCGTACAGCAGGAATAATGGTGAAGGAAATGCAAAAAAGGATAAAAGAATACAGCACGTTTGATGATGTAATACGCATTTACGATTCTGTATCGAACACGAAACTGAAAGCATTAATGGAAGACGTTGCAGATATACATGATGTAGATGTAAATGTATACAACGAAACAGGAGACCTGCTCGTTTCATCAGAAGAGGAGGTATATCGGCGTGGGATGTTGAGTAAGAAAATGCATCCGGAAGCTTTCTATCATTTACAAAGGCTCAGGCAGGTGCAGTATGTACAGGAAGAATCATTGAGTTCACTTCGTTACCTAAGCATCTATTCTGTCGTACGGGATGAAGAAGGAAGAGTGTATGCTTACCTTAATATACCATACTTCTTTTCACAGATAGACATTAACCAGGAGATATCAAATTTTTTAGTGGCCATTATCAATCTGAATGCTTTTATTTTTTTGATAGCCGGTGTCATCGCATTGTTCATCACGAATAAAATCACCCGGTCATTTTCCATCATTGGAGATAAGATGAAAGAGATCAGACTTGGGAAAACCAATGAAGAAATAATCTGGACAAGAAATGACGAGATCGGGGAGTTAGTAAAACAATACAATATAATGGTACACCAGCTGGAACAAAGTGCTGAAGCATTAGCCAAAAGTGAACGTGAAGGCGCATGGCGTGAAATGGCAAGGCAGGTAGCGCATGAAATAAAAAATCCATTAACACCCATGAAGCTTAGCATACAATATCTGCAAAAATCCATCAATAACAATCAACCTAATGTAAAAGAGCTCACATCGAGTGTAGCAAATACATTAGTGGAACAAATAGATCATCTTTCAAAAATTGCTGCAGATTTTTCGCAATTCGCTAATATCGGTAACCGGCATGTAGAGCATTTTGACCTCCATAGTGTGCTCGAAAACCTAAAGGAATTATATAGTTCTAATCCAAAAGTGAAAATATTTTGGCAAAAAGCAGATTCTGAAATATTGATGAGTACAGATAGAACACACATGAATCGCTTGTTTACTAATTTATTTACCAATGCTCTGGATGCCTGTATTGACAGGCCTTTATGCAAGATCAGCATTTACGAAAAAATGAATAGCGAAAATATAGTTATTAGTATTAAAGACAACGGCGAAGGCATACCTGAAGAAATGCAGCCCAAAATATTCACACCAAATTTTACAACCAAATCATCTGGTACCGGCCTCGGATTGGCTATGTGTAAAAGTATAGTGGAACAAGCCGGAGGCGATATATGGTTTGAGACCACTCCAGGAGTGGGCACTATTTTTTTTGTGCAATTACCGGTGGTCAACTAAATGCCTTTAAATTTTTTTCTTTGTTTCAGAAATGCATCAAATTCAACTTTACTAAAACTACTTAAATTATTTTCCTTGCTTAGCCCTCCTTTCTGGGCTACCAATACACCATATTTTATATTAGCAAATTCCGGTAAAGAATGTGCATCAGGATTGATAGAAAGCAACAAGTTTTTTTCAAGCGCATATTCAACCCATTCCCATTTCATATCCAATCGTTGTGGGTTTGCATTGATCTCTATCACAACCCCATGCTCGGCACACGCATCAATCACCGTCTTATGGTCTACAGGATAAGCAGCTCTTTTTAATAACCTGCGCCCGGACATGTGGCCAAGAATAGTGATGTAAGGATTTTCAATGGCACTCAATAAACGCATCATTGCTTTCTCTTCTTTCATTTGCAAATTACTATGAATAGATGCGATCACGAGATCGAAAGAAGCAAGTACACTGTCGGAATAATCCAGTGAACCATCGCTTAGAATATCACATTCTATACTCTTGTATATATGGAAAGGAGTGTATTTTTTATTTAAGCTATCAATGTATTTTTGTTGTTCTATAATTTTTATTTCTGAAAGCCCATCCGCATAATAGGCTGCTTTGGAATGATCAGATATCACCAGGTATTCAAAGCCAAGACTGATCAGTTCTTTCGTCATTTCTTCTATGGTACTTGTGCCATCGCTCCAATCGCTATGTGAATGAATGAGACCCTTGATTTCATGGGGCTGCAGCACATCCGGAATTTCTTTGTTCTTTGCCTTTTCAATAATGTTTCCCTTTTCTCTTAAGAAAACGGGAATATATGGAACACCAGCAATTTTGAAAATTTCTTTTTCATTTTGAAATACTTTTTTACTTTCTGCAACGGCAAAATTATTCCAGGCAGCGAGAAACTCAGCACTGCAATTGTTTGCAAAAAGCTTTGCCGCAAAGCCATCCATATCTGTAAGATGAAATTCCATTTGCAAAGTGTTTTGTGCATTTGCCAATATTGTTTCTGCAGTTTCTGATATGATCTGGAAATCAGATAAGGTCAGAAAATCTTTCAACTTCGTTTTCGAAATAGTTGTCACCCATTCCAATTTTTGGATCACTTCTAATTGGCGGCGAAAACTTCCAGTCACTTCTAATTCTTCCCCATCAAATTCTTCCTTCAATTTTTGCTGGAATGCTTCTACGAAACTTTCTATTTGGGCATAGAGAAAACTACCGGTACTTTGTTCCTGAAACAGGATAGATTCCAATATTTTTTGTTGTGTTTTATCTCCAAAACCTTTTTGTACTGCAATTTTATTTTCCTCGCAAGCCTGTCTCAATTTATCAATAGAATCAATTTTCAGATCTTTCCAAAGTGTATGAATTTTCTTTGGCCCGAGGCCTTTGATGCTGATCATCTCCAATACACCTTCTGGTGTTTTAGAAATAAGTTCTTTCAACACAATTAATTCCCCCGTGTTAATAATCTCAATTATATAGGCTCCTACGCTTTCCCCAATGCCACGAATAGCGAATATATTTTTGTGTTCAAGCTGCGCCAATTCCTTTGGAAATTTTTCAATGGTAAAAGCAGCAGAGGAATAACTCTTCGCCTTGAAAGCATTTTCACCATGTATATCCATGATCCTGGATAGCAGGTTTAATTGATCAGCGATTGCATAATTATCCATACTTATATAATTATTTCGGGTTGGAAAATACGGACAAACGATTATGTATACTCACTCGTTTGATTTTCTTTTTATTAAAAAGTATTCCAAGCTATTATGAACAAACCTTGTTTTGCAATAGCAAATTAAATACAATGCTAACCTACGTTTATTACATATGTAATTTTTTTTAGCATGCATAAAAAAAAGTCCCGGTTAACCGGGACTATAATCAAGCATTTACAAATTTTCTTACGAAGAACTCTTAGAGCTTCCTTTAGAAGATCCGCTTTTAGATGAAGACTTTGAGCTTCCGCTCTTAGAACTTCCCTTAGAAGATCCGCTTTTAGATGATGCTTTAGAACTTCCTTTAGAAGATCCGCTTTTAGATGAAGACTTTGAGCTTCCGCTCTTAGTTCCACTCTTAGATGATGACTTAGCTCTTCCGCTTTTAGAGCCACCTTTTGAAGATCCGCTTCTCGAACTAGAAGCTGATTTTGAGCTGCTCTTAGAAGACCCTTTTGATGAGCCTTTGCTTGCAGCTTTTCTTGCTGTTGCCATGTTGTTTTGAATTTAATGGTTAGTAATAAAAAAACAATCTGTCACAGTAAAGTTATAAAAACTTTTTTACTGTCAAAGTTTTTTGATGCAACCATCATCCCAAAACAAAATGTACTAAACGTCTGTGTCTGATACGGAGACAAATGTTCTGTCCTGTCTTCCCTTTTTATATTCCACTATACCATCAGTAAGTGCAAATAAAGTGAAGTCTTTTCCAACACCTACATTTCTACCGGGATGGTAAACGGTGCCGCGTTGACGAACAATGATGTTACCTGAAATGGCAGGTTGGCCTCCAAAAATTTTTACGCCCAAACGTTTGCTGTTTGAGTCGCGACCATTCTTCACACTGCCTTCACCTTTTTTATGTGCCATGATTTATAAGAAGTTTATAAATTAAAATCAGAAATCAAATCAGAAAATATTCTTATGCGATATCGCTGATTTTTATTTTTGTATAGTGTGTACGATGACCTAGTTTTTTACGAAATCCTTTTCGGCGTTTTTGTTTATATGCGATCACTTTATCACCTTTTACCTGGTCAAGTATTTCAGCATGAATTTTTAAACTATTACCTGAAGCAAAAGAAAGATTGCCATTTGAATCTGACATCACGAGGTCACCAAACTCCACTTTATCTCCAGCCTTGCCACTGATGTTAGGCACATATAAAGTCTGATCTTTTTCAACCTTGAATTGTTTACCGGCTATTTTTATTATTGCGAACATAACGGTTCAAATGTTTATCTCCTTCCGGTCATTCGGAATTTCGGGAGGCAAAAGTAAGGTTTTTTTGCCATCCCGCAAACCATTACCTTAAATTCCTTTTTAATTGGCTTACCGCTTAATGGCCTAAGCTGTATATTCGTGCCCCCTTCAGCCAATAGCTTTTGACTAGTTGAAAACCATTCTATGCAAATGAAGATAAAGTCTTTTTTAGCCAAACCTTTTGCCTCTTATGTGTATTCAAAAGTAAAAAAAGGGATGGTTACTGCTTTGGAAGATCAGGATGGCATTTTTAAATCACTCATCAAAACCGGGAAGGCAACAGAGTTTGGATCCGATCATAAATTTTCGGGCATTGATAATTACCAGTCTTACCGGCAAGCTGTGCCTATCAGAGATTATGAAGCCTTCAAACCGTACATAGAAAAAATAAAAGAAGGAAAGCACAACATTTTATGGAAGGGCCAGCCCATTTATTTTGCTAAAACATCAGGTACCACCAGTGGGGTAAAATATATCCCTATTACAAAAGATTCCATATCGAACCATATCCATACAGCCCGAAATGCGCTGCTTTGTTATATGGCGGCATCAGGCAACACTGCATTTGCCGATGGTAAGTTAATTTTTTTATCCGGAAGCCCTGAATTAGAAAGAGTGGGCGGCATACCTACAGGCCGGCTCAGCGGTATAGTGAATCATCATATACCAAAATACCTGCAGGCAAATCAAATGCCCGATTATGAAACCAATTGCATAGAAGACTGGGAAACAAAACTTAATAAAATTGTAGAGAAAACAATAGATCAGGATATGACGCTGATCAGTGGAATACCCCCTTGGGTGCAAATGTATTTTGACAGGCTTCAGGAGAAAAGCCAAAAGAATATAGGTGCGCTTTTTCCTAATCTTTCGTTGTTAGTCCATGGTGGCGTGGCTTTCGAACCATATAAGGCAAGGTTGCTCCAAAGCATAGGACGTAAGATAGATTGTATTGAAACTTTCCCGGCATCTGAAGGTTTTTTCGCCTTCCAGGATACACAATCTGAAGAAGGACTTTTATTAAATGCCAACAGCGGGATATTTTTTGAGTTTATACCTGCGGGTGAAATTTTTTCGGAAAACCCAAAACGACTTTCGCTACACGAGGTAAAGCTCGGAGAAAATTATGCAGTAATCGTGAGCAGCAATGCAGGACTATGGGCATATAATATAGGAGATACCATAAAATTTGTAAGCCTGGCACCCTACCGTTTAGTTGTTACCGGTCGTATCAAACATTTTATTTCTGCCTTTGGCGAACACGTGATCGGTGAAGAAGTTGAGCATTGCTTGCTGAGAGCTGCACATGAAGAAAATGTAAGAATCACTGAATTCACTGTAGCGCCCATGATAGAACAAGGTGAAGGGAAAAGCTATCACGAATGGTTTATTGAATTTGAAAACGAACCTGAAGACGTGGAAATGTTTGCACAAAAAGTAGATGAGAACCTGCGGCAAAAAAACATTTACTACGATGATTTGCTGAAAGGAAATATTTTGAAACCCTTGCAAATAACAATCATAGAAAAAGGCGGATTTATCAGTTATATGAAGTCTATAGGCAAACTCGGCGGGCAAAATAAAGTTCCCCGTTTAAGCAATGACCGCAATATTGCTGATGCTTTGGCGGCATGGGCACTCCCTCAAATGGTAAATAAAATTTGAATTTAAGTATTAAATTTCACGAATACACCATGAACGAATTACCTCAAAAGCGCATTGCCATTTTTGGTTCTACGGGCTCCATTGGCAGTCAGGCTTTAGAAGTAATAGAGGCGCATCCTGGAAAATTTTCTGTGGAAGTGCTCACAGCCAACTCGAATGAAGAACTACTGATCAAACAGGCATTAAAGCATAACCCGAACATTGTTGTTATCACTGATGAAACGAAAACAGGTAAAGTAAAAGAAGCATTAGCCACTACATCTATAAAAGTTTTTGCAGGAGAAAATGCATTGCAGGAAGTAGCGTCAATGGATGTGTATGACCTGATGCTTGCAGCTATTGTAGGCTATGCAGGCTTAAAACCAACGCTAAATGCAATCAATGCAGGTAAAGCAATTGCATTGGCCAATAAAGAAACACTCGTAGTGGCCGGAGAAATAGTAATGCAAGCCGCCATTGAGAAACGTGTTCCTATACTACCAGTAGATTCTGAACATTCAGCCATATTTCAATGCCTGATGGGAGAAATGCGTAACCCAATCGAAAAGATTATTTTAACTGCATCGGGTGGTCCCTTCCTTGGTCGCAAAACAAATTACCTGGTAAATGTAAAACGGGAACATGCGCTTCAGCATCCTAACTGGAATATGGGTGCTAAGATCAGTGTGGACTCTGCAACCCTTATGAATAAAGGGTTAGAGATGATAGAAGCGAAATGGTTGTTTAATTTAAAACCTGAACAAATACAAGTGTTGATTCATCCGCAAAGTATCATCCATTCTATGGTGCAGTTTGAAGATGGAAGCATCAAAGCGCAAATAGGTTTGCCCGATATGAAATTGCCGATTCAATATGCGCTTGCTTTTCCTGAACGCTTACCCAACAAGTTTCCGCGGTGCGATTTCAGGAAATACAACAACCTTACATTCGATGAGCCCGATTACCGTACATTCCAGAACCTAAGCCTGGCAATAGAAGCATTGAAAAAAGGTGGTAACCTGCCCTGCATATTAAATGCAGCAAATGAAATAGCAGTGTATGCATTTTTAAAAAACAGGTTAGGGTTTTTAGAAATGACAGATGTAATAGAAAAGACAATGCAAAAAATTTCCTTTATGGAAAAACCATCTCTGGATGATTATTATCAAAGTGATGGCGAAGCCCGCCAATACGCAGCAGACCTCATACAATTATAGCATTATCTGTAACAAGGCGTTAAAACAAACATTGTAACATTGCAAAAATCCTTTTTGCTATACTCCCTCTTATTATCTTGCAGCCCTTTATTAAAAAATTTGTTTTAGGTACCGGCAGTAGAATAGGAATTAAGCGTTCCTTGCGACGCTCCGTTCATCTGCATAAGAAAATTGAGCATTTCTGATTGAGGTTAACAAAATCAGGAATCAAATGGACTATGATTGAAGTAGAGATTAGCAGGAGCAATGAAGAAATAGGAATCAAAAATTAAAAATTAGAAATCAGAAATTCGAATATGTTTTTATTAGCTGTTAACTGGTCTGCATTATTCGCCAATCTGGGACAATTCATTTTGGCTTTTTCCATATTAGTAGTACTACATGAATTAGGTCATTTTCTTCCTGCCAAATGGTTTGGTTGCAGGGTTGATAAGTTCTACTTATTTTTTAATCCATGGTTTTCCCTTTACAAAAAGAAAATTGGCGAAACCGAATATGGAGTAGGCTGGCTGCCACTCGGCGGCTATGTGAAGATAGCCGGTATGATGGATGAAAGTATGGATAAAGAACAAATGAAATTGCCTGCCGAACCATACGAATTTCGCAGCAAACCAGCATGGCAGCGCCTGATCATTATGCTGGGAGGCGTGGTTGTAAATTTTGTTCTGGCACTGGTTTTATTTGCCATGATATTATTTGTTTGGGGCGAAGAGCGACTGCCTGTTCGCAATTTGAAATATGGATTATCAGCAGACTCGCTTGCTACATCTGCAGGATTAAAAGATGGTGATCTTATAACTAAAGTAAATAATAACCCACTTGTTTACTTCAATGATTTGCTGAAGTCTATAGCATTAACAAAAAAAATAAATCTTACAGTTCATCGGGATGGTCGTGATACAATGATTACTATGCCGCAGGGTTTTCTGAGTAATCTTACAAAAAGCCAAAAGCTTGCATTTGTATCTCCCCGCTTTCCTGTAGTAGTAGATAGTGTTACACCGCAGGTGCAATATGTCAGTGGTAAGCTACAAAGAGGAGATCAGTTAATTGGTCTTGATGATCACTCATTTTCATATTATAATGAATTCGACAGTTTAAAACAGCGTTATAAAAATGATACCGTTACCCTGATTGCTTTGCGTGGAGGCGATACAGCTCAGATAGAAGTAAAAGTAAATGAAGAAGGTAGTATTGGTTTTTTAAACCAGGCACCATCAAAACTTTTAGGTACGGAAAAAATAAATTATTCATTCGCTCAATCCATACCTGCGGGCATCAACTTCGGTATAGAGCGGTTGAAAGAATACATGACCGGTATTGGATTGTTGTTTACATCTAAAGAACATAAAGTAAAGGACAACCTCGGTAGTGTGATTTCCATAGGAAAAACATTTGGAGGTATCTGGGACTGGCAACGCTTCTGGACTATGACAGCATTATTTTCCATCATTCTTGCCTTTATGAATATACTGCCTATTCCAGCTTTAGATGGTGGGCACGCACTATTTACACTTTATGAAATGATCACAGGCAGAAAGCCCAGTGATAAGTTTATGGAGTATGCACAAATGGTGGGCATGGCCTTATTATTAGGTTTGATGCTCTATGCTTTTGGTTTGGATATCTGGCGCTTGTTTAAATGATCATAATTCTATCCCGATCTTTTTCATAAGCAGAGTAGCATTCATGCTTCGGCATACGCCGCTTTTTAATTTATAATCAAAAAAAAGTTCTTCATTTTCTACCTGCACATCGAAGTGATAGTTCGATAAAGCATCAGGAAAATCCATTTCCAGTGATGCGAGTTCCAAATCATGTGAAGCAATAACAGCTACCGCCTTTTGGCGAATCAATTGCCGGATCATTGCCGCACTGCCTGTATGCCGGTCCATAGAATTGGTACCACGTAAAATCTCATCCAGCAAAATAAATACGGGCTCTTTGTTATTGACTGATTTAATAATGGTTTCCAGTTTTTTCAATTCTGCATAAAAAGTGGAAGTGTTTTCGGCAAGATTATCCGTAATGCGCATGCTGCTCATTAACCTGATGTAAGAGGTAGTAAAAGCAAGAGCACATACAGGAGCGCCCATATGTGCCAGTACAAGGTTCGCCCCCAGGCTTCTTAAGAATGTGCTTTTCCCCGACATATTCGATCCTGTTATCAGGGCTACTTTACCTGTGCCGCTCATACTGAAACTGTTATCTACTCTTTTTTCTTTTAGCAGTAGTGGATGACCAATAGCTTCGCCGGAAAAAGTAAAATGTTCATCGGACCATTCGGGAAAACACCAGCCAGGATGGTTGTAAAAAAGAGTGCTCAATGAATTCAACACTTCCATTGTAGCTATGGCTTTAAAGCACCCCGGAAGTAATTCGTTATTTTTCTTTTTCCATTGATCTAATGCAAGGATTTGCCTTACGTCCCACAATAAAAAAGTATTCAATAAAACGGCAACGATTAGGTTCAGCCGGTAATCAAAGCGGGCTAATATGCTTTTTAATTCTTTTATTTCTTCAGAAGCGGAACGTTTATCAATCTTTATATTTTGCTGTATCTCCTTTAAGAATTCTGACTGGAATTGCTCTTTTTCAAAATGATTTACCTGTTTATAAACCGTATCTATCTGATCTGCAATGTTTGATAACTGATTATGTACCGGTGTTGCATTTTTTCCTAAATAAAATGATATGGCTGTCATCAATAAAAACAATGAACCATATAGACTGGCACCTATGTAAGAAAAAATACAAAGCAGGGCAAGGCTTACCGAGATTATTGTGAATAGATGTACTACACCTCTCCACCATTTGTTTTTTAAAGTTGGTGGTAATAATACCCACTTGCTTAACCGCTGTTCAGTTTTCAAATTAATAGATGACATCTTTCCGAATGCCTGAAATTGATGCCGCCACAATTGTAAATGGGCTAATTCTTTGATAGCACTTACTCTTGCATTCAATTCTTCTTTTGGGATTGCTCTTAATAAATTGTTTGCCAGCAGTTGTTGTCCCTGGGAGGAGGTTGCACGGTTGATGTATTGAAATAGAGATGCTTTGCCAAATACATCCATGTCTATTGAATAAGCATGGTCTTCGGGTTCAGAACTTTCCCCACCATATTGATGATAAAAAGAACCTTTTATATAATCAATTTCGTTTTTATTGATCAGCAGAAGAGTTTCTTGATTACCTATTTCCAGCTTATTATTTGCATCAGCAGATAACAGGAAAAGAAATATGATCAGTCCCACGAAAATGATTGCCCATCCGGCTACAATGGAAACAGGAAATAAAAAATAAGCAAGCACACAGGTAAGTAATACGGTAAGCAAACGATACAGCGCTATTCTTTTTCGTTTCTTATATAACAGATTCAATTTTTCTGTAAGTGCTGTTATATTTTCATTGTATTGTTCGACAGGATTAGTGGCCATTCTTTTTTTGATTCCGTTGTGAATTTGCTAAAATAGTAAGTCTATCTATGGTTTGTTTGTAAATTGCATGCTGATAGCAGGATTGCGGAAGATGGATGACTCTAACCACAAACTAAAAACTACAACTATAAACTCTCTCGGGGGCGTTTGGTTTTGACAGCATAGATCTTTGAAAGTGTAAGCATGTCGAGCGTTGGATCAGTTAGCTCGTAAATCTTAAGATTCAAAACAATAAATGGCAATACTCAGTATGCCATGGCTGCCTAATCAGTGATTAAGTAGTCATTAGGGCCGCCGCATAGGATAGCCACTTTCCAGTGCCGCCGCCGACTTAAAACAAACAGTGGATGCTGTCCCGCAACGAAGTGAGCGTGACTTAAGACTATCCTTCTAAGGAAGATGTTGGTGTGTTCCGTTCCTGCACATTCCCGACAAGCAATACGGAAATAAACATGTAGAAAGCTTTCGACGGATATGTTTGGACACCGGTTCGATTCCGGTCGCCTCCACCATTGCGGAGAATGCAAAATAAAATTTGTGTTCTCCGCTTTTTTACCATGTTCATTTTTTTCCCTCAACATATACAAAAGGTTTTTTATATATTCATAAAACCTTTTATTAAAGATTCCCATTCTTATAAATACCATACACTTTTACAGAGGTGGTTGTTGTCTTTAGCATTTCCAGAACCCCATTCATTTGATCAATAGAATCAAACTCCAGATCGGCATGAAAATAATAGTTCCAATGACTGCCGGGAATAGGGAAACTTTGAAGTTTACTCAGATTGATATTTGCTTCCGCAATTTTTGTTAACACCTTTGCAAGGCTTCCTTTTGTGTGGTCTGTTCGAAAACTAATAGATGCTTTATTGGCATTAGTCAAAGGTTTTGCTACTTTCTCCAAGACCAGGAATCGGGTATAATTGTTTTTATCTGAATGAATGTTTTCGGCCAGAATTTCTAAATGGAACAAATCTGCAGCGAGCTTACCGGCAATAGCTGCTGTGTGTCTATTATTATTTTGAAGAAGCCGCTTAGCGCTCAAAGCGGTGTCTTCGGTTTCAACCAGTTTCCAACCCTGTGGCAACAGGTATTCCAAACACTGTTGAATTGCCATTGGATGTGAATGTACTTCTTTCAAGTCTCTAAGCTTCACCCCCGGGTTTACAAGTAGATGTTGCTGAATGGGTAAATAAACCTCCCCTATTATATTCAGATTGCTCTTTTGCAGCAAACTATAGTTTGGCAAAATGCTGCCGGCTATCGAATTTTCAATAGCCATTACACCTGTCTGGCTCTTGCCGTTTTTTATACATTCAATTACTTCATAAAAAGTAGCACAAGGAACAATATCAATATTATTTCCACAAAATTGTTGTGCGGCGATCTGGTGGAAGCTTCCTTCAAAACCTTGTATGGAAACAAGTTGTGACATTTACAGCAATAAGCGACTGGCTTAAGAAATTATTTTTTGTGAAGCGACGATTACTATTACAAATCCTTATAATAAAATTATGATGAAGCATCTGTATTGGAGTTGGCCAAAATATTTTCAATGGCATGCAGCTCTTCCTCATTGAATTGCAGATTATCCAAACTATTAATATTATCATCTAATTGTGCTACAGAACTGGCTCCAATTAATACAGAAGTAATAAGAGGATCTTTTAGCAGCCAGGCAATAGACATTTGCGCAAGGGACTGAGCCCTTTTTTTTGCAATTTTATTAAGCCTTTTAATTTGTGCAATTCTTTCTTTCGTAATGTCTTTGGTTTTTAAAGATGCCCCCGGCTTGCCTGCACGGGAATCCCGGGGAATCCCGTGCAGGTATTTATCTGTAAGCAAACCCTGAGCAAGGGGAGAAAAAGGAATACAACCTATCCCCTGCTCTTCCAAAACTTCTAACAAACCGCCTTCCACCCACCTTTCTAACATAGAATATTTTGGCTGATGTATAAGGCAAGGTGTACCGAGTGTTTTCAAAATAGCAAGGGCCTTTTTTGTTTGCTCCGCTGTATAGCTGGAGATACCCACATATAAAGCCTTTCCATTGCGCACCACAGAATCCAACGCCATCATTGTTTCTTCTAAAGGCGTATCAGGATCAGGGCGATGCGAATAAAATATGTCCACATAATCCAATTGCATTCGTTTCAGGCTTTGATCCAGGCTTGAGAAAAGATATTTTCTTGAACCCCATTCACCATAAGGCCCCGGCCACATAAGGTAACCCGCTTTTGTAGAGATGATCAATTCGTCTCTCAGGTTACCGCTAAAATTCTTCTTCAGTATTTTACCGAAATTCTCTTCTGCGCTACCCGGCACTGGTCCATAATTATTGGCAAGATCGAAATGAGTGATACCCCGGTCAAATGCACGACGAACCATTTTTTCTCCCTTGCTAAAGTCATCTACTGATCCAAAGTTTTGCCACAGACCCAGAGAGATTGCCGGCAATTTTAAACCACTATGCCCGCAGCGATTATAAATCATTTTGTCATATCGGTCTTGTTTTGGGTTATATGCCATGTTGCTTAATTTTTTCTAAATAAAATAAAGGTGCAAAAAAAAAATTTAGGAAATACAAGAAGATCTATTTGGTGTTACACCTTAGTATTAGTGATCACCTGCTTTCTAATTTTTCTGGTGAAGGGCATAGATGATTACTCATTACTTTTTAATAAAACATGACGTTAAAAAACTCATTGGAAGATTTGTGAGCCTTGAGCAAGGCTGATCAAACTCCTGCCAGTAAAATATTGATATTTGCCTATTTTATATGCTTTTGGTTATAACAACGTAAAATAAAAAAGAGTCCGCTGTAGAAACAGCGGACGTTACTAACGATTGCTTGCTATATGAAAAGAGATACTTAAGTTAGAATTTTCGATTTTCAGAAATTCTGATAATTCCTATCTGATTTTCTAAAGCGAAAGTAGGGCAGGCTGATCAATGAGTTGATCAATATTATTATACAATTAATGATGTCAAACAAATGCGTGGTTTTCTAAAACCCTCATTAATATTGCATTCTATAGCTTTAAACCAATTATGTCCAACCGTTCTGAAGATATATTATTTCACCTGATCCGTTCACTAAAAAAGGAAGAGAAAAGGCACTTCAAATTGTACATCAATAGAAGTTCCGCAAATCAAAATCTGAAAGTCGTACAGCTTTTTGATGCTTTGGATAAGTTGAAGGAATATGATGAAAAGCTATTACTAAAAAAACTACCTGAGGTCAACAAGTCGCAGCTTTTCAATTTAAAAGCACATTTATACAAACAGGTACTTAGTAGTTTGCGATTATTGAAAAGCCCCGAAAGCATAGATCTCCAATTGCACGAGCAATTTGATTTTGCCCATATACTATATAAGAAAGGACTGTTTTTACAGAGCCTGCGCATACTTGCCCGTGCAAAAGAAATAGCCAAAACAAATCAAAAGACAACTTTTTTAATACAGCTTATTGGTTTGGAAAAAAGAATTGAATCGCTTCATATTACCCGGAGTTTGCAAGACCGGGCTGAAGGCTTGTCTCAGGAAGCCCTTGATGTGATCGGGCATGTGTATATGATCACCCGTTTATCTAACCTGGCTCTTGAACTATACAGTTGGTATATTAAAAACGGCCATGCCCGTAATGAAGAAGACGAGGTGGACATAAAGATATTTTTCAAAACAAACCTGCCCGATGATGCCGCTACCCAAAATGGTTTTTATGAAAAAATGTATTTGTATCAGAGTTATACCTGGTATGCTTTTATCCGTCAGGATTTTTTAATGTATTACCGTTATACACAGAAATGGGTTGATTTATTCTACGATCAGGTTTTCATGCAGAGGGTAGAAACAGGACATTTTATCAAAGGGCTGCACAACCTGCTCAATGCACATTTTGATTTGCGCAATTATTTGTTATTTGAGAAAACCCTTAGTGAATTTGAAGCTTTTGCAGAAACAGATAGGGTAAAAGGAAATGAAAATTTCCGCATCCAGTCTTTTCTTTATATAGTGCAGGCCAAAATAAACCACCACTTCATGAAAGGCTCTTTCAAAGAGGGCCTGTTGTTAATTTCTAAAATTGAAGAGGAACTGCATACTTATGATTTATTTATAGACAGGCACAGGTTGATGGTATTGAATTACAAGATTGCCACCTTATATTTTGGCAGTACAGAATATGGAAAAAGCATAGACTATTTACAAAAAATTTTAAATACATCTACTGATTTACGCTATGACCTTCAGTGTTATGCCCGTGTTTTACACTTGTTATGTCACTTTGAATTGGGTAACTATGAATTGATGGAGCATCTTACAAAATCTGTTTACAGGTTTATGTCTAAAATGCAAAACTTCACCATTGTTGAAGAAGAAATGTTCAAGTTCCTCCGGCGCTCATTTTATATAGACCGTAAGGATATAAAAGCCGAATTAAAAATTTTATTTATAAAAATTGAGGCTCTTGAAAAAAACAGGTTTGAAACAAGAGCCTTTGCTTACTTAGATATTATCTCCTGGTTGAAGAGCAAAGTCTATGACAAACCTATGAACGACATCATAGGTGAACGTTATACAGCGAGACGCAAACAAATGCTTCTGAAAAAATCAAGGTTGCATCCATTATAATTTAGCAGAAGGATTCAAATTGGTACTTACTTCCGATATTTTATAGGTGTCTTCGATCTGCCAGTTTTTAGATTGAACTACTTCAGTCAATAGTGTACGCATTTGATCTGCAGCTATTTTAGGCAAATGACTGCTGATTGCTGCAGATTCCACCTGCTTCTTACTATTTACCTGTATGCGGGTAAGGTCTTCGCGGCCCAGCATATTGAAAATATTTTCATCAAAATTGTAATATTTATAATCTGTTTCGATGCTTAATATCTGTGGCTGAGGAAATGAAACTAATTTGATTTTATGAGCCTCTTCATCTGTTTCCCACACACATTTCTCAAAATCATACCCCATCAGCACTTTTGCCTGAATGATAACGAGTGCCCGCTTGGTAGATGGTATCAAACCAAAAAGTTTTTTTGTTTCTTCAAAATTGTAAAGCTCATTGAAATGGCCTTCAGCACACACAATTTTGAATACTTTCCTGATACTTTCAACGACCGTATGCGAATCTTCCTTTACAATTCTTTTATTACCTGCTCCTATGAGCTTACTCACCAGGAACACGATAATACCACCCAACAACAATCCTGCGATCAGTAGTCCTATAAAATCAGGTGCCATATTGGTTTTGAAAAAAGTGGAATAAATAAATCCTACGATAAAAAGTAATAAAATGGCACCACCAATCCAGATAAGTTTTGAAAATTTATTTGGGAGAGAAATCATTATTGCTTTAAAATTAAATTAAACTGAATATATTACAAATTTCATGCTTATATGCAAAATGAGATTCTGGTGTTTTTGAAAATGAACAATGCATACTTAGGCGCAGGATTTGCAAATGCATGTATCTTAGGGGCAAAAGGCAGGCATAATTTATAATGGCATGCCCAACCTATTTTTAATTTTAAAATTTCAAATATTTAATCAATGAGAAGATTACCCGTTTACTTATTATTAGACACGTCCGGCTCCATGACAGGCGAGCCCATCGAAGCTGTAAAAAATGGCGTTCAGGTGATGATCAGTTCACTACGTCAAAATCCGCAAGCAATTGAAACTGCTTTTATCAGCATTATTACATTCGATAGTGAAGCACGTCAGGCCGTACCACTTACTGATCTTGCTTCTTTCCAAATGGTAGACATCAAAGCCACGGGCACTACCTGTCTTGGTGCAGGTTTGAATTTAGTAGCCACCTGTATAGACAATGAAGTAGCCAAAACAACAGCCGAACAAAAAGGCGACTGGAAACCGCTTGTATTCATTATGACGGATGGCATACCTACAGATGACTGGCAAGCCGGGTTGGAAGAGTTTAAGAAGCGCAAAACTGCATTTACAGTGGCATGCGCTGCGGGCAGTGGTGCAGATTCAAACCTATTGAAACAGATCACGGAAAACGTGGTCAGCCTTGATACTGCAGATAGTCAGAGCATATCTAAATTCTTTTCATGGGTATCTGCTTCCATTGGTGTTACTTCTACCAAAGTGGAAGATGCAGGAAAAGAAATTACCGGCATTGGAGAGTTGCCTCCGCCTCCTTCAGAGTTAAATATTGTTACTTAAAAAAGGTCACTCCTGTCAGGGTTTGAGCTTTTTTTTTTAAATGTGCTGATTCAATAGCAAAAAAGAAATAATGAGTGATGTGACAGATGTTGTAACCAAAATCTTTGAGGTGCACAATATCAACATACCTGCAAGTCGCAAACATTTATTCAATGGCTTCATACACGATGAGAGCAACCTTGCAGCCATAGATTTAATTATTCAAAATCAAAATAGATTGATGGGAAAGTGGAAAATGAAAGAAAGAATTGCTGACATCATGGGGCAAACAGTACGCATATTGAATGCCAGTGTCGGTAAGTCTTATGAAGCTAAAGTAGATTTTGAAAAATGGGGCTGGAATGATATTAAAGATTTTGAATTCGCAGGATTAGAAGAAGCCGGCTTACACTACGATGAACAAACAAAACAAATAACCGGTGTTCCCATTCAAAGTGGTGACATCCCTGTTCAGTTTAAATTTAAAATAAAAGGCCAGGAGGATGACGAACCATTTAATGAAAAGATCATTACACTGATCATCAATCCGGATCCGAAATCATTATGGAAAACCCTCGAAAGCGACAAGAGTGATCCATATTGGAAAGAAGATAATGTTACCGAGTTTGCACCCATCAATGACAGGCATATAGTAGTGTCTTGCAAGCGGGGCCGTTCGCATGCCAATGTCGGTAGTTTTCGTGAAGATCATCATGCATTCAAAGACCTTGTAGGAGGGTGGAGTATAGTGGTGGTAAGCGATGGAGCCGGTAGCGCCAAAATTTCAAGAAAAGGTTCTGAACTTGCCTGCAACGAAGTTATTAATTATTTTTCTGAGCCTGCACTATTGGAAGGCTTTCATGAATTTGACGAATTAGTACAGGATCATGTACAAAATACCGGTGAAGAAACAGAGAAAAAAATAAAGCTTTTTGCTTATAACAACCTGGGCAAGGCCGCCTTCCATGTTCATAAAAAGCTGGAAGAATTTGCAAAATCAGCAGATGTTCCTTTGAAAGATTTAAACAACACTTTGGTTTTCACTTTATTTAAAAAATACGATGTAGGTTATGCATTTTTATCATTCGGAGTCGGTGATTGCCCTATGGCTGTTTTGGATCAAGGTATCAAAGAGGTTAAAAATTTGAGTTGGATAGATGTGGGTGAATTTGGTGGTGGAACCCGCTTTATCACCATGCCTGAAATATTTAAAAGCGATAAGTTTTCAACAAGATTCGACTTCCATATTATGGAAGATTTTTCTTATTTAATCCTTATGTCCGATGGTATTTACGATCCCAAGTTTGTAGTAGAATCAAGTCTTCCCGATATTAAAAAATGGAAAGCTTTTTTAGAAGATCTTTATGGAAAAAATGAAGATAAAATAAGAGTAGACCTCAATCCGGAAAATAAAGAGATCACCACCCAGTTATCTCAGTGGATGGATTTTTGGAGCCCCGGTAATCATGATGACCGGACACTGGCAATTGTATTTTAGAAATTATTTTAATAAATAAGTAAAAATCTGGTGTGAGTTTTCTAAGCAACTTTTCAAATAGTTCTGCCATGAATGTAAAATCGGCCGCATCTATTATCACTCCAGGCAAAGTTTACAAATATGTGGACAATGGCGAACCCATGCGTGGAGGAATGAAAGATGTTTATTTCGGTCCGGATAAATCTTATGTAGTTGCATTCTATCGTGATAAGCAGGATTATAATTCCAGGGAAAGATTAAAAAAATTAGTTACTCAGTACTACGATAGTTTTTTTAATCGGGAGGGCGGTGAATATTATAAAGAACTTTACTGCTGGCCTACAGACATGGTAGAATTGGATGGCAAAGTAGGCCTTGTAGTACCCGCATACAAAAAAGATTTTTTTTTCAAAAAAGGATATGCCGGTAGCGATGGCATAAAGGGAAAAGAAAAACAAGGTTTGTGGTTTGCATCAGGGAAGTTCAGGAACAAACAATTTTCACTATCACTTGATGAAAGTGAATTGGGAAATTGGTTGAGCTATTTTCAGATCTGTGTTCGCATAGCAAGAGGTGTAAAAAGACTGCATGCAGCCGGGCTTGCACACTCTGATCTTTCTTACAAAAATGTATTGATTGATCCTGTAAGCAAGGCGGCAACTATTATAGATATTGATGGATTAGTGGTTCCGGGTTTGTATCCACCCGATGTCATCGGTACTGCTGATTTTATTGCACCTGAAGTATTAGCTACCAAGCATCTCGATCTTCGTGATTCTAAACGCAAACATGCGAACCGCACAACAGACCTCCATGCTTTACCGGTTATGATTTACATGTACCTCTTGTACAGGCATCCCCTGAAAGGTGGTAAAATAAATTCTTTGGATACAGAAAAAGATGACCTCTTATCAATGGGTGAAAAAGCATTGTTTATAGAGCATCCTACAGATAAATCTAATCGTCCGAAACTCGACCAGGTTTCCAAATGGGCACTGCCCTGGGCCGATGTAAAAAAAATTCCCTATTCTATTACCGGACCGTATTTGAAAGAATTATTTGATCATGCATTCATCAACGGTCTGCATGCTCCTAACCTGCGGCCAAATGCTGATACATGGGAACATGCATTATTGAAAACAACTGATCTCATGCAGCCATGCAGCAATAAGCAATGTGGGCAGAAATGGTTTGTGTTCGACAATACAGCATCTCCCAAATGTCCTTTTTGTGGATACCAGGTAAAAGGCCTGTTGCCTGTTTTAGATCTTTACTATGAATTCAAACCTACTGTCTGGAAACCTGAAAATCACAGGTTGATGGTTTATAATAATCAATACCTTTTTACATGGCATGTAAACCGGAATATAGTAAGAAGTGAAAAACTGACAGCGGATCAAAAAGTGCCTGTTGGCTATTTTACTTATCACAACAATGATTGGGTGCTGGTCAATCAAAAACTAACATCATTAAAAGACCTTACAGAAGATAAAGACATCCCGGTAGGTACAATGGTGCACCTTACAGATGCAAAGCGATTGCTGCTCTCTAATGAAGAGGGAGGGAGAGTAGTGGTCGTTACAATGGCGAATAAGTAATACTTCAAAAAGCTTTTTATTCACTCAAATAGATTATCAATCAAACTCAAATAACTTTACACTAAATAAAGCTTCAGATATGAGACTTAAACCCGCAGGTATTATTATCGTTTTACTGATCATTGCTGCATTGGCATACTTCGCTTTCAAACCAAAATTTTCTGAGATCAGGAAAGAAAACGGTACTGAGATCACCACCAATACAAATACCACTGATAATGGGTCTTCCAATACAAAACCGACTACAACGACAACAAGCGAGGGTACAGTGGAAGGCCGCGAGTTCAACTACACACCTGAAAAGCCCGAAAATGGTGCATTACATGGAGTGGTGGAAGTAGGCGCTACCGGATTTAATTCATTTGTGATCAATATGGATGCGCAAAGGCGATGGGAAATAGTAAGCAAAGATTTTGGGGAATCGCTGGCTTATGAAGGACTAGCTACTACAGAAGATATCAGGCTTGGATTGAAAAAATATTTAAGTGCCATGTTTGATAAAGGAGTCTCGAAAAACAATATGCACTTTGTAATTTCTTCAGGTGCGCAAAAAGAACCAAAGACAACCATTATTGGTAATGAATTGAAGAAAATGGGTTATGTGGTTAATAATGTCACAGCGGAACAGGAAGCCAAATACGGACTGAAAGCAACAATTCCTACCTCATTTACAGACAATTCTTTTATGGTTGATATCGGCTCGGGCAACACTAAAGTATCATGGGAAGAGGGTGGAAACTTAAAATCCCTGGAACTGCCGGGTGCTAAATATTACGAAAAAGGAATAAGCGATAACGAGGTGTATAATGAAGTAAAAAAAGGAATGGCGAGGATACCAGAAAACAAACGCAACGTAGGATTCATTTTAGGAGGTGTTCCGTTTACACTGGCTAAGCAACATAGAAAAGGAGAAGAAAGATACACAGTATTGAATACCCCTGATTCTTATAAAGCCAAAGATAAAAAAATGGGTTCCGGATTAAATATTTACAAGGCAATAGCAGATGCAACGAATACGGATACTTTTGTATTTGACTGGGATGCGAATTTTACAATTGGGTTTTTGTTGGGTCTTCGTAAATAATCTAAATGAGTTTTTTAAAACAATTATTGACGCCCTTCGTTGCATTTGATGAGGACGAAAAAAAATCTGGGTCTGCAACGCCGCAACCTGCACAGACTCCCACACAAAATGCAACACAGAAACCAATAGCTAAACAAACTCCACCTTCCCCGCCGTTAAATTATCCTGTTGAAAATGTACAACATCCCCTGATAACCGGAAACACTGCAAACGCAACTTCTCAATCACAAACACCAACTTATACACCTGGAGGAAGCATTGCAAGTCCTCTTCCGGAACATGAAGCATACTTCGTAAAACTGATAGATGAAGCCAATGCAAAAAACCCAATATTCCAGGGAACGGATTACAAAGAATTTGTGGATAGTAAGATTGATATAGACGACATCACTGATGAAACGATCAAATACAGAACAGCATTTAATGTATTGAAAAGTACTGGTCTCACTAAGGAAAAACTGATGTCCACCGGGCAGGAATATCTGAATCTTATAGGCCGCGACCTCAATGCCTTTCAAAGTGCCCATGCAAATCAATATCAAAAAGAAGTAAAACAAAAAGAACTGCTGATACAAAAAAAGGCTGAAGAACTGCAGCAGCTTACTCAAAAGATCAATGTTTTAAAATCTGAGATCAACAGTCTTACCCAGGATATAAACCTCACAAAAGAAAAATTAAATACAACCAAAAACTCTTTTCTCTGGGCTGGTGAGAATAAGCAAAAAGAAATACAAACAGAGCTGGAAAAGATAGCGCAGATGTTTTGAGGTTGAATAAAACAGGAGGATGGTAAAGTGGATTGTCCTAACTACAATACAAAAAGTATAACGCTAAATCATTGATTATCAATATTGAAAAATATATTAAATTTGCGTATAATAACATCAATACAAGTGTTGTGTGCAATACTGACTTCCCACTTTTAACAGTGAACTTATATTATGAAAAAATATACTCTTGTTTTTCTATTACTGCTAAGCAATATTCTTCTGTTTGGACAAAGCAATCCCTCAAAGCCCAACTATGTAATTATAGCCGGTGATAAAATAATGACTAAAGAAAAAATTGATTCACTTGGCAAATTAGGTTACATTAAATCCATCAATAAAGGCGTAACAGAAGAAGAAAGAAATAAGTTGTTTGATAAATTTGGAAGCCAGATAGGCGACAAAGAATTTATTGTTATTGTAGCACTTTATTCTGACTCTGAAAGAGAGCAAAGACACATTGAGCAATTGCAAAATACTATTAAGGATGACACTGTAGCAAAGAAGAATGAATATCATCTTAACATTAATGACACTGTTAAAAACTTTACAGTAAAAATGATTAATGGAGAGGCAGTCAAGCTGTCTGACTTAAAAGGAAAAGTTGTGATGGTGAACTTTTGGGCAACATGGTGTGCTCCTTGTTTGATGGAGTTCTATGACTTTCCTTCTAAAATTATTAACCCGTTTAAAAACAGCAATTTTATTCTGCTTCCGATTTCAAGAGGTGAAAGTATAGATGCGGTAAAGACTAAAATGAAACACTTACAAAAGGACGGTATTAGTTTTAATGTTGGAATAGACCCGGCAGAAAATATTTGGAAACTCTTTGCTGAAGGGTCAATACCTAAAAGTTTTCTGATTGACAAAAATGGAGTTGTAAGATATATGACCACAGGAAACGATGATTCTAATTTGAACAAATTAGCATTAATGATTAAAAATCTTTTGATAGAATAGAACTGCACACAACATATAAGGCTTAAACGAAGCTTTGCGCCGGCAGCAGCTTTGCATTAAATATATTTTGTGGCGCAAAGGTTTGATGTAAGCCGCTGTTGAATGAAGCTTCGGTAGCCGCGGTCTGCATATA
>Ga0183260_10000522_pt1 | contig 32646 bp, 37 predicted proteins | sample AntDrymUQ4972206_2_FD_129768 | JGI IMG/M metagenome (GOLD analysis project Ga0183260, IMG submission 129768) | Polar desert sand microbial communities from Dry Valleys, Antarctica - metaG UQ497 (22.06) (version 2) (version 2) | ecosystem: Environmental > Terrestrial > Soil > Desert | place...
CCGGTGACGGTGACCTGGACCGCGGTTTGCCCCTGTACGACGGCGGTGCAGCGCAGAGGGCCGCTGCAGTTCCGCGCCCTGGTGGACCGTGTACGCCGACGTTCCGGACGGCAGGAGCCCGGCGGCGACGAGGTGGACGCCGAGCCCCAGAGCGGCTGACCCGGTGGCCGGATCCTCGGCCACGCCGACACCCCCGGCGAAGACCCGGGCGTGCGCCGTACGCCGATCCACGTCCCAGGCGTAGACGCAGAGCCCACAACCATCCGAGCCGAGCGCCGCACCCAGTGCGCGCGGATCCGGCATGGCGCGTGCGACGGCGTCCTCGGTTACCGGCAGGTAGCCGAACTCCAGCCCGCAACCGGCCAACCGCGTTCGACCCGCGCCGTCCGCCGGCTCGAGGCCAACCGCCGCGAGTAGCTGCCCCGCGTCGAGGTCGCCGCCGAGGGTCGGCTTACCCCCGGTCAGGCTGACCTCCACCAGCCCCACGGACAGCGGCAGCAGGCCGGCGCCGCGCTCCCGCAGGACACTGCCCGCCGGCAGCCGGCCCAACCGAACCAGCGTGCGCGCGGAACCGATGCTGGGATGCCCGGCGAAGGGCAGTTCGGCGGTCGGGGTGAAGCTCCGCAGCCGGTAGTCCGCTACCTGCGACGGCAGCGGGAACGCCGTCTCGGACAGGTTGAACTCGCGGGCCAACGCCTGCAGCTGCTCGCCGGACAGGTCGTCGGCGTCCAACACCACGGCGAGCGGGTTCCCGGCGAGCGGCCGGTCGGTGAACACGTCGACGACCTCGTAGTGCAGCCCGCTTGCTCCTGGATACCGCAGCGCCTCCGCGGCGACGAGGGCGTCGGCGCTCGGGCGGTCCGCGCGACGGTAGCCTGCGGCCGTGGCCACGGCGACCAGGGTGTTCTGCGCCCGCCTGAGCGGGATCGCGGTCTTCGACCCGAACGGCGACCAGATCGGCCGGGTCCGCGACGTCGTGGTCAGCCTCCGGCTGGGCACCCTGCCGCCGCGGGCGACCGGGCTCGTCGTGGAGATCCAGCAGCGCCGTCGCATCTTCGTCCCGATGGACCGGGTGACCACGATCGATAGCGAGGCCGTCGTGCTCGGCACCGGCACGCTCAGCGTGAAGCGCTTCGAGCAGCGGCCCAACGAGACGCTGGTCGTGGCCGAGCTGCTGGACCGCCGGGTGACCCTGAAGGACGGCGGCGCCGCCGTCTCGGTCAGCGACGCGGCTTTGGAGCAGGACCGGACCAAGCACTGGCTGCTGGCCCGGCTCGCGGTACGGGAGGTGACCGGGAAGCGGATCCCCCGGCGCGGGCACGTCCGGCAGGTGGACTGGGACGCCGTCGAGGGGCTGTCGTTGGCCTCCATCGACCAGGGCGCGGACAGCCTGCTCGCGGTCTTCGAGGACATGAAGGCCGCGGACGTGGCGAACGCGCTGCGGGACCTGCCCGAGGAGCGGCGTCAGCAGATCGCCGAGGCGCTCGCCGACGCCCGGCTGGCCGACGTCCTGCAGGAGCTGCCCGAGGAGGACCAGGTCGAGATCATCGGCCGGCTCGCGGGCGACCGGGCCGCCGACGTCCTGGAGGCGATGGACCCCGACGATGCGGCGGACCTGTTGGCCGAGCTACCCGCGGCCGAGCGCGAACGCTTGCTGGCCCTGATGGAACCGGCCGAGGCCAAGCCCGTGCGCCAGCTGATGGGCTACTCCGAGGACACCGCCGGCGGTCTGATGACCAGCGAGCCGGTGATCCTACCCCCGGATGCGACGATCGCCGAGGCCCTGGCGCGCGTGCGCCAGCCGGAACTGAGTGCGGCGCTGGCCACCCAGGTGTACGTCGTGCGGCCGCCGGTGAGCACGCCGACGGGCACCTTCCTGGGGGCGGTGCACATCCAACGGCTGCTGCGCGAGCCGCCGTTCAACCTGGTCAGCGGCCTGCTCGACGACGAACTGGACCCGCTGACCGCCGACACCACGCTGCCCGCGCTCACCCGCTACTTCGCGACGTACAACCTGGTCGCCGCACCGGTCGTGGACGCGCAGAACCACCTGGTCGGCGCGGTGACCGTCGACGACCTGCTGGACAGTCTCCTGCCCGACGACTGGCGCGAGGACCCGGATGGCTGAGCGGCGGGCGCGGGCTCGCCTGGACCAGCCGCGCGAGCCGCGCCGCCTGGTCCCCCGCATCGACGCCGACGCCTTCGGCCGGTTCAGCGAGAACATCGCCCGGTTCCTCGGAACGGGGCGCTTCCTGGCCTACCAGACCATCACCGTGACCATCTGGATCATCCTGAACCTGGTCGCTCTACGGCTGCGGTGGGACCCGTACCCGTTCATCCTGCTCAACCTCGTCTTCTCCACGCAGGCCGCGTACGCCGCCCCACTGATCCTGCTGGCGCAGAACCGGCAGGCCGACCGGGACCGGATCACCATCGAGGAGGACCGGCAGCGGGCGCAGGCGGCGAAGGCCGACACGGAGTACCTCGCCCGGGAGCTGGCCGCCCTGCGGATCGCGATCGGCGAGCTGGCCACCCGGGACTTCCTGCGCTCGGAGCTGAACCGGCTGGTCGAGGACAGTGACCGCCGCCCCGGCTGACGTCGGTCTGCCACGTCGCCAGCCGGGAAAGTGGTCCCGACACGCAGCCGGAGGTTTCCGCCGATCGGCGTGTCGGGACCACTCGCGCCTCACGTGAGGGTGTGCGCCAGGGCCGCGGCACCACCGGCCACGAGCAGGACCACGAGGAACGGCGCCCGCAGGAGCAGCGCCACCGTGGCCGCGGCCAGCCCGACCAGCCGGGAGTCCAGGACGAGCGCGCGGCCATCGGTGAGAGCCTGTACGACGACCAACGCCGCCAGCATGGCGGCCGGCACCAGCTCGACCGCGCGGCGTACGGCAGGGCGGTCCAGCAGACCCGCGGGCGCGGCCAGGCCGGCGTACTTGAGCAGGTAGCAGCCGACGGCCGCCACCAGCACCACGGTCCAGGTCACGGCGCCCGGCCGATCCACCCGAGTCCGACGGCGGCCGCGGCCAGGATCACCTGCAGCCCGGGGGTGACGATCGGCGTCAGGGCCAGCGCGATCAGCGCTCCGCCGAGGGCGACCGTGCGATCGCGCCGGCTCGCCCGCAACCGGGGCCACAGCAGCGCGAGAAACGCCGCCGGAACGACGGCATCCAGCGCGGCCTGCGCCGCCGGGAAGGCGAGCAGCTCCGAGCCAAGGGCGCCGGCCAGGGTCGACAGGTTCCACCCCACGAACAGCGAGGTCCCCGTCACGGTGAAGGCCAGGCGCAGCGTCGCGGGCGTGGGTGCGGCCAGTGCCATCGCCGTGGTCTCGTCGATCACGCCGTGCGCGGCGACCACCCGCCGGAGTCCGCGCCAGCCGAGCGGGCGGGCCAGGCGCAGGCCGTAGAGGGTGTTGCGGCTCCCGAGCATCAGGGCGCTGGCCACGGCCGCGAGCGGCGCGCCGCCTGCCCCGAGCACGCCGACCAGGGCGAACTGCGAGGCGCCGGTGAACATCAGCAGGCTCAACGCGCAGGTCTGTGCGACGCCGAGTCCGGCCGCGATCCCCGCGGCGCCGAACGCGGCGCCGTACAACCCGACCGCCAAACCGACGCCGAGACAGTCGCGGACCACCGCGGCCCGAACCGGCTCGGTCGAATCCACCTCGGTCGGGTCAGTCCCCGCGGTCGAGGCGGATCAGCAAAGCCGCGAGCTGTCGCAGCTCGTCCTCGTCCAACCGGCTCGTCATGTGCTCCTGCACCCCGCGCAGGTGCACGCGCGAGGCCTCGCGCAGTCGAGCCAGACCGGCCGCCGTCAGCACCGCGAACGTCCCGCGGGCGTCGTCCTCGCAGGGCTCCCGGGTGACCAGCTCGTCGCGGACCAGCCGGTCGACGAGCCGGGTAAGCCCGCTGCGCGACAGCAGCACGGCGCCGGCCAACTCAGTCATCCGCAGCCGGCGTCCCGGGACCTCGGCCAGCTGGACCAGGACGTCGTACGACGCCAACGCCAGGTCCTCCTCGGCCATCAACTCCGACTCCAGCCGACGGGTGATCGCGGCATGGGTCTTGAGGAACAACCGCCAGGTCGTCATGCCGACCGGGCTCGGCTGATCCGGCAGGCAGACGGTGGTGCCGCCCGCGAAGCTCCCCAACGGCTCTGACATGCCGGGGATAGTAGAGCCGCAGCGTCAGCGGCCGATCACCGCGCCATCACCATGCGGCACCCGCCGTAGCATGGGTGGGTTCCTACCCCCTGGAGAGGCATGCCTGCCGGACCCGACCTCGCTGCAATCCACGCCGCCCTGGCCACCGTGCACGACCCGGAGATCCGCCGGCCGATCACCGACATCGGGATGCTCGGCGAGGTCGTGGTCGCTCGGGACGGGCGGGTCGACGTCGAGGTCTTCCTCACCGTGGCCGGGTGTCCGATGAAGGAGACCTTGACCCGTGACGTGACCGCCGCCGTCCAGCGGGTGCCGGGGGTCAGCGGCGTCGACGTCCGGCTCGGGGTGATGACGCCGGAGCAGCGCGCCCAGTTGCAGACGATGCTGCGCGGGGGTGCGGCGGAGCCGGTGATCCCGTTCGCCCAGCCCGGTTCGCTGACCCGGGTGTACGCCGTCGCCTCGGGCAAGGGCGGGGTGGGCAAGTCCAGCATCACGGTGAACCTGGCGGCCTCCCTGTCCGCCCGGGGCCTGTCCGTCGGCGTGCTGGACGCCGACATCTACGGCTTCTCGATCCCGCGCATGTTGGGCGTGACCGGCCGCCCCACCCAGGTCGAGAAGATGATCATGCCGCCGCGCGCGCACGGCATCGCCGTGATCTCGATCGGCATGTTCATCGCCGGCAACACCCCGGTGGTCTGGCGCGGGCCGATGCTGCACCGGGCGCTGCAGCAATTCCTCGCCGACGTCTACTGGGGCGACCTCGACGTCCTGCTCATGGACCTGCCGCCCGGCACCGGGGACATCGCCATCTCGCTGGCCCAACTGGTTCCGACCGCGGAGATCCTCGTCGTGACCACGCCGCAGCAGGCCGCGGCGGAAGTCGCCGAGCGGGCCGGCGCGATCGCCAGCCAGACCCACCAGCACGTCGTCGGAGTGATCGAGAACATGTCCTGGCTGGAACTGCCCGACGGCTCGCGGATGGACATCTTCGGCACCGGCGGAGGGCAGGTCGTCGCGCAAGCGCTGACCCGAACGCTCGGCGTACCGGTTCCCCTGCTGGGCCAGGTGCCGCTGGATCCGAGGCTGCGGGTCTCCGGGGACGACGGGACGCCGTTCGTACTGACCGAGCCCAACGCGGCCGCCGCGGTCGCGCTGCGGTCGGTGGCCGACACGCTGGCCGCGCGCGAGCGGGGGTTGGCCGGTCGGTCGCTCCGCCTCACCCCCGTCGGCCGCTGACGGACGTCGCCTGTTGCCCTGAGTTGACCCTGACACCGTGTCAGGCGCTGGAGTGGTCGCACCATGTTGAGCATCGGAGATCTCGCCCGCCACACCCGCGTCTCGGTGCGGATGCTGCGGCACTACGACGCCCTGGGCCTGGTCACGCCCGAGCAGGTCGACGAGGGCACTGGCTACCGGTGGTACGCGGCTTCCCAGATCGGCCGAGTGGACAGCCTGCTGGCGCTCAAGGAACTCGGCTTCACGCTGGAGCAGTGCCGCACGATCCTGGACGAGGAGGTCTCGGTCGAGGAGCTACGCGGCATGCTGCGCCTGCGCCAGATCGAACTGGCCGAGCAGATCGCCACTGACAGCGCGCGGCTGGCCGAGGTGGGGCGGCGTCTCCGGTCGATCGAGAGGGGACTGACCATGACGAACGGCACCCTGCAGATCAAGGCGCTGCCCGCGCTCCGGCTGGCCCAGGTCAGCACGGAGGTCAACGACATCACAGAGATCAGTGGGCTGGTCGGCTCCCTGTTCGACACCCTGGCCCAGCGGTTGGTCGATGCAGGGGTACCGGTCACCTCGCGCGGGATCCGGACGTACTACGCGCGCCCCGGCGGCTCGAAGATCGACGTCGCGGCGGGCCTGCCCGTCGGGCCGGACGTCGGTCCCGTCCGAGGTGTGGAGGTCGTCGAGTTGCCGGCCGAGGCGATGGCCGCCGCGGTGGTCCACCGCGGTCCGGTAGCCGAGATCGCCGATGCCTGGCTGACCTTCGACGTGGGGGTCCAGCAACGCGGGCTGCAGTCCTTCGGCACGTCCCGTCAGGTCTACCTGGAGACCCCCGAGGACTCCGACATGTGGGTCGTGGAGTTGCAGTGTCCGGTGCGCGAGGGCGCCGGCTGCTCGCAGGAGTAGACCGAGGTCGTCGCCGGGCTCAGGTGGCGTCGTCGTACGGCGGGGTCGCGGCCAGTGCAGGTTCCGGGGCCCGTAGCGGTGGGTCGGCCGCCGGATCGGTCGGGCGCACCTGCGGTTCGGCCGTCCGGGCCGACGCCGGCTTCGTCGTGCTGACCGGGGCGGGAGTAGCCACCCTGGTGGTGCTGACCGTCGGTCGGCTGCTGCGCGGCTGCCCGTTGGACCGCTTGACCGGTGGCGGGTCGTCGTCGAGCAGCTGCCGGCGGACGAACTCGCGCGGGTTCAGCGAGCGCAGGTCGATGTCGGCGAACTCGTCACCGAGTTCCTCGCGGATCTGCGCCCGCGCCCCGGTGACGAACCCGCGGACCTTCTGCATCGCCCCCGCCGCGTCCCGGACGATGGACGGGAGCCGGTCGGGACCGAAGATGAACAGCGCGACGATGAGGAGGACCATGATCTCTCCCCAGCCGATCGAGCTGAACATCCCTACCTCCGGCCGCCACGCGCTGCGCGTTCGAGGCTAGCCCAAGGGCCGGCCCAGACGGGTCGCTTCAGCGTTGGCTGAGGGTGGCCTGGAACTCCTGCGAGTCGCCGCCACGGATCACCACGACGACGACGGTGTCGCCCGGCCGGTTGGCGTCCACCGCGACGACCAGCTCCTCCGAACTGCCCACCGCCAGGTCACCGACCTGGATGATCACGTCCCCCTCCCGCAGCCCGGCCGCGGCGGCGGCGCCGCCGGGCTCGACGGCCACGACCAGCGCCCCGTCCCGCGTCCCGTCGGTCACCGAGCGGGCGTTGACCCCCAGGGTGGCGTGCGTGGCCGAGCCGGTGTTGATCAGCTGTTGGGCGATGGTGCGGGCGACGTCGATCGGGATGGCGAACCCCAGACCGATGCTGCCGGCGCTGCCGCCGGCCGAGCCCAGGCTGGCAATGGCGGTGTTGATGCCGACCACCGCGCCCGAGCTGTCGACGAGCGCACCGCCGGAGTTGCCCGGGTTGATCGCGGCGTCGGTCTGGATCGCGTTGATGACCGCGTTGGTATCGGTCCCCTGCCCGGCCAGCCGGACCGGCCGGTTCAGGGCGCTGACGATGCCTGACGTGACCGTACTGTCCAGGCCCAGGGGCGAGCCGATGGCGACGACCGGGTCGCCCACCACCAGATCGGCGGAGGTGCCGAGGCTGGCCACCACCAGCCCGGGGCGCTCCACCTTGATCACCGCGAGGTCGGCCAACGGGTCACGTCCGACGATCCGCGCGTCGGATCCGGTGCCGTCGGTGAAGATCGCCCGGACGACGGCCTCAGGGTTGTCCGCGGCCTGCGACACGACGTGGTTGTTGGTGAGGATGTAGCCGTCCTCGTCGATGACCACCCCGGAACCGGTCCCGCCGGCGTCGCCGACCCGGACCTCGATCGACACGACGGCGGGCCGGACCCGCGCGGCGATGTCGGAGATCGATCCTGGCGGGCGGACCACCGGCTCGCTGATCCCGGTCAGCTGGCCGTCGGGCCGGAGCAACGGCGACTCGGTCGCGGTGCGTCCCAGCACGAACCCGGCGCCGCCGCCGACCATGCCGGCCAGCAGGACAGCGACCAGGAGGAACAGCGCCAGGCGGAGTGGGACGTCACGCAGCCGGATCCGTCGCCCCCCGCCGGCGTCGGTCAGGATGCCCACGTCCCCGGCGACCGACTCGTCGTACACCGCGGGGCGGCCGAGGGCGGAGCGGGACGCCGCGTCCCGCCAAGGGTCGCGCTCGGCGTCCGGCTTCCACCAGGGCGATTCGCTGGAACGGGGAGGCGAGCCGCCGGGTCGGGCGAAGGTGCCGGCGGCGCCAGCCGGACGGGCGAACGCCCGGATCAGCAGTTCCGGGGGTGGGGCCTGCGCGAGACCCGGTGACTCAGGCAGCCGCGGCCGGTCGGCGGCGAAAGGCTCCCGGCTACCGGGCGGCCGCCCGTACGCACCGGCCAAGTGCGGCGCGTCGTCGTCGGCCGTGGGAGGCCGCGAGCCGTCATCGTTCACGCCGTCAGCCTGGCCGACGGGGCGTGAAGTGGGTGTCAGCGCAGGCCGGTCGCCGCGCCAGAGAACTCGCGCGGGACCATCGCCTCGTCCAACGACCTGAACAGGGCAGTGGACGTGTTGGGTACGACGGTGCGCTCCTGGACCGTCCGCGGCTGCGCCGTACCGGCCCCCGAGACGGCCACCGGTACGGCGGACGTGGCGAGCACTCCGGCCGCGAGCCCGGCCACGGCGCCGGCCAGGCCGCGGCGAAGACGGCGCAGCCGGCTCGACGAACGGCCGGGGCGGCGGTTCTGTGGGCGGCGCGGGGCTTCCGGATGTCCGGCGACTCGCCGGTCGGGCGGCGCCGGACCGGCGGGGGCGGCGCTCACCGGCGCCGACCGGCCCGGTGCCCGGCTGGCCGGGGCTTCGGTGCGGCTCCACAGCAGTTGCTCGCCGTGCATCGCCAGCTGCATGCCCGGGGGCTGCAGCTGCGTGGTGAACGGGATCTGCTGCAGCCGGTCGAGCAGACTGGACGGCAGTTCCGGCCCGCCCGCGGTGACGAGGACCCGCTTGGCTGCGCGCTGGTCGGCTACGTCCGCGGCGCACTGCGCGCAGGACGCGACGTGGGCGGCGGCTCGAGTGTCGGCGGCGGTACTCAGCTCGCCGTCGACGTAGGCGACGACGGCCTCGAGCGCGAGATGGAACTCGGTGCTCGTCATGAGCCCGCCGGGCGGAGGCCGGGCGCGAGGTGGGCGAGCGCCTCGCGCAGCTGCACCCGGCCGCGGTGGATGCGGCTGCGCACGGTGCCAAGCTTGATGCCGAGAGTGGCCGCGATCTCCTCGTAGGTCAGGCCCTCGATGTCGCACAGCACGACGGCGACGCGGAAGTCCGGCGGCAGCGCGTCGAGGGCGGCCTGGACCTGCGGGTCGAGGTAGGCGTCGGCGTACACCTGTTCGGGGCTTGGCGCGGAGCCCGGCAGCCGCTCGGTGTCCTCGGGCAAGGCGTCGAAGCGGATCTTCTGCCGGCGGCGGACCATGTCGAGGAAGAGGTTGGTGGTGATCCGGTGCAGCCAGCCCTCGAACGTTCCCGGCTGGAAGTTGGCCAGCGACCGGAAGACCCGGACGAACGTCTCCTGGGTCAGGTCCTCGGCGTCCTGCTGGTTGCCCGACAGGCGATAGGCCAGGCGGTAGACCCGCGCCGAGTGCTGGCGGACCACCTGGTCCCAGCTCGGCGGAACCCAGGTACCCACCTGGGCGACCGCGTCGGTCACTGCACCACCGCCCTGCTCCGCCCGCCGATCAACGGCGAGCTGCTCCGAGACGACCATGGTGCGGGTTCCTCCTCCGTGAATCCACTCGCCGCCCCTAACGATTCGGCCGCGAATCGTGTTCCGCTCGGACCGCGGGAGGCGTGGACAGCCGGCCGTTGCCGCTGCGTACGGCGCCGTCAGCCGCGCAGATGCTCGCGCAATCGGACCATGCCAGTGGCGATGTCCACCGCCGGGATGTAGCCGAGATCACGTCGCGCCGCAGCGATGTCGAACCAGTGCGGAGTCGCCAGCTGCCGCGCCAGGAACCTGGTCATCGGCGGATCGGTGGGCCGGCGGGTGAGTACGAAGATCCCTTCGGCGAGCGCACCCAGGGCGTAGGCGACCGGAAAGGGAATGGTTCCGGGCACGCGGTCCACTCCGGCCGCGGCCAGGACGCCCAGGACCAGGTCCCGAATCGGCCTCGGCTCGCCCTGAGAGACGAAATAGGCTCGTCCGCAGATGGCAGCGCCCGGGTGCAGTCGGTCAGCAGCCGCCAGGTGGGCGGACACTGCATTGTCGATATAGGTCGAGTCGACCAGGTTCGTCCCGTCGCCGACGAAGCGCAGCCGGCCCCGCCGCCCGCGCTCGACGATGCGAGGACCCAACTGGGTGTCCCCCGGTCCCCAGATCAGGTGCGGGCGCAGCACGACCGTGGCCAGCTCGAGTCCGTCGGCGGCCAGTACTGCGCGCTCGGCAGCCGCCTTGGTGGCGGCGTAAGGCGACTCGTACCGCGCGGGGTAGGGCAGCGACTCGTCGCCGCCGGCGATGCCGTCGTGGGTGGCGACCACGCTGGGCGTCGAGGTGTAGACCAGCCGCGGCACGCCATGCGCTCGGCAGGCGGCGAGCACGTTCGCGGTGCCCCCGATGTTCGTCTCGGCGTACTCCCGGCCCCGTCCACCGATTCCGGCCAAGGCCCCGACGTGATAGACGACATCGCAGCCGGCCGTGGCGGCGCACACCGCGTCCGCGTCGCGGAGATCCCCGCGCACGGTGTGTGCGCCGAGCAGGGACAGCTGCGGATACGCACCCCGGGCGAAGGTGTGGACCTCGTCCCCCCGCGCGATCAACCCGCGGACGATGGCCGAGCCCAGGAACCCACCGCCCCCGGTGACCAGTGCCCTCATCAACGCCGCCGCCGGGCCGCCCAGCGGGCGAGCGCGACGCGGTCGATCTTGGCGTTGTGCCTGATGTCCACCGGGAAGCCGCGGTGGTAGAGCACGGTGCGGATCGCGGCCGTCCGCTCGTGCCGGGCCCCGAGGGCGAGCAGTTCCGCGGTGGGCCGCTGACGGCGCGCCGTGCGTTCCAGCTCGACGCAGAGGACAGGCTCCTGCGCCCCTGGAGCACCGACGCCGACCAGGGCCGTGCGGAACACCGCCGGGTGCGCGTTGAAGACCTGTTCGCACGGCACGGTGAACAACGGTCCAGCCGCGGTCAGCACCCGGTGCGCCTTGCGCCCGCAGAACCACAGCCGGCCGCCCGGGTCGAGGTAGCCGAGGTCGCCCATCCGGTGCGCCACCGCCTCGTCCCACCGCACCTTGGCCGCCGCGGTGGCGGCGGGGTCCTCGGCGTACGACGAGGTGACGTTCGGTCCGCGGACGACGATCTCCCCCACCTCCCCCGGTGGCACGCTCGAGCCGTCCATCGACGGCAGCGCGTCGTCAACGATTGGCACGACGGCCAGGTCGACCCCCGGCACAGCGCGCCCCACACAGATGCCCGGCTCGGGATTGGCCAACACCTCCCGGCTCCCGATCGAGGTGACCGGCAGCGCCTCGGTGGCGCCGTACGGGCTGTGGATCTCCGCCTCCGGACCGAGCAGGGCCAGGAAGCGGCGCTGCACCGCAGGGGTGACGGGGGCGCCGGCGGAGATGACGCGGGTCAATGTGGGCATCCGCGCGCCCGAGACCGCGGCGGCGCGGCCGACGGTGTCCAGCAGCGCCGGCGAGCCGAACATGAGGGACGCGCCGTAGCGGTTGGCCGCCGCCACGACCCGTCGGGGGTCGACCCGCGCGGGTTGCGACGGGTTCATCCGCGGGATCACGGTGGTGAGCCCGAGCGCGGGGCCGAACAGGGCGAAGGGGGGGAAGGTGGCCAGGCTGACCTCGCCGGGGCGGACGTCGTACAGGCTGCGGACCAGCTCGACCTGGGCCAGGAAGTGTCCGTGCTCGAACTCCACCCCCTTGGGCGGCCCGGTGCTGCCCGACGTGAACGCGATGGCGGCGGTTCCGCTCGGCTCCAGCTCGGGTAGGCCAGGCGCGGTGTCTGCTGCCGGCCACTGGCCGCGAACCGTGACGACGATCCGGGCGTCGGGGCACCAGCGCAGCACCCGGCGGGCCAGCTGCGCCCGCGTTACGCCGATGAAGGCCGCCGGCGCCACCTGGGCCAGGCAGCGGCGGACGTTGGCCGGACCGATCCCGGGGTCGATGAGAACCGGGACCCCGCCGATCCGCAGCAGCGCGTAGGTGAGAGCGAAGAAGTCCAGGATCGGCGGGACCATCAGTGCGGTCCGCATCCCCGGGCCGATGCCTCGCTGAGTCAGATGGGAGGCGACCTGCTCGCCCCGCTCGAGCAGACCGGCGTACGTCGTCACCTGGAAGTCGCCGCGGGTCGGCAGGATCAGGGCGGGCCGTTCCGGATGGGACTCGGCCGCCTCCCGCCACCGGCCGGTCAGCGTGCCCGTGCTCACCCGGTGATCGTCCTGGCGGTGCGCCGCAGGAAGTCCAGCACCAGATCACCGACCGCCGACGTCTCGTCCTCCAGGACGTAGTGCCCGGCGTCGGCGAAGCGGTGCACCTCTGCCTCGGGGAGCAGCTGCCGCCAACGCTCGAGGATGTCCGCGTCCAGGACGAAGTCACGCATCCCCCAGCAGATAAGCACCGGCTTCTCCCGCAGGAGCGTCAGCCGCTGCTCGGTGTCGCGCAGCACGGCGTGGGCCGGATCCTCGGGCGAGACGGGGACGTCCCTGACGAACTCCAGGACCGCGACCCGGTGCTCCGGCCGGTCGTACGGCGCGAGGTAGCCGCGGCGTACGGCGGCCGTCATCCGGCGGCGTACACCGAGCAGCGCGGCCCCGAGGGCGAAGGCGTTCAGGTGGCGCACTGCGAGCCCGCCCGGCGGCGTCCGGACCGCGCGCAGGACCAGCGGGAGCCCCTTGCCGGCGGGCAGCGGGAAGGCCGCGGTGTTGAACAGCACGAGCCGCTCGACCCGTTCGGGATTGGCCACCGCCCAGGCCATCGCGATGGCGCCACCCCAGTCGTGCACGACGAGAGTGACGGGACCGGTGGGCACCACCTGAGCCAGGAAGTCGGTGAAGTCGGCAACCCGACGGGCCAACGTGTGCGGGTAGGCCGCGGCCGTGGGCTTGGCCGAGCGACCCATCCCGATGTGGTCCGGCGCGATCGCCCGGTGTCCGGACGCGGGCAGCCGGTCCAGGAGCGACCGGAAGTGGTAGGACCACGAAGGGTTGCCGTGCACGAGGACGACCGGCGGCCCGCACCCCTCGTCGACGTAGGCGTACTGCAGGCCCCCGACGGTGACGCTGCGGGGCCGGGTCGGGAACCCCGTCACCACAGCACTTCGGCGGCGGTGGCGTTGATGCCGCTACCGATCCCCATCAGCACGACGCGGTCGCCGCTGACCAGCCGTCCCGAGTCCACCGCCTTGGACAGCACGGTGGGGATGGAGGCCGGCCCGATGTTGCCGAACGTCGGGTAGATCAGCGGGAAGCGATCCCGGTCGAGGTTGAGGGTGTCGCAGATCGCGCGGGTGTGCACCTTGCTGATCTGGTGTACGGCGTACAGATCGAAACCCGTTGCGTCCCAACCGAAGCTGTCCACCGCTTCCTTCCAGGTCGCGGCGGCCACCGTCAGCCCGGCCACCAGGAGCGCCGGGGCATCGGTGCTCATCTCGTCACGCTGGCCGGTGCACAGCAGGGCGTGCTCGGTGCCGGCGCGGGACAGCCCGCCGAGGAAGCGGTGGCCGTCCGGGGCCAGGTCGCGGCGCGAGAGCACCATGGCCGCGGCTCCGGAGCCCAGCGTGAGGGTGGCGAACTGGGCGCGGAACGACGCCGGATCGGGGTCGGCCACCAGCCGGGCGATAGTCGACTCCACGACGAAGCGGCTGCCTTCGGCGTCCACCACCAGACCGTGGTCGATCTCGCCCTGCTCGATCATGGCCGCGACCAGGCTCATCCCGTTCAGGAATCCGAGACAGGCGTTGCCGAGGTCGAGGTTCAGCGCCATCGGGGGCAACTGCATCCGTCCGTGCACGATGCTGGCGGTGGACGGCTCGAGGTAGTCGCGGTCCACCGACGTGTTGATCAGCGCGCCGATGTCCTCCCGGGCCACGCCGCTGCGGGTCAGCGCGAGTTCCCCCACGGCGGCGGCGGCCGTGCTGGGCATGGTGCCAACGTCCCACAACCGTCGCTCGCCGATCCCGGCGACCGTGCGCATCAGTCCCGGACGCAGCCGGAGCCGGCGGAGCGTCGGGGCCAACTCCTCCTCGATGGCCTCGGAGGTCAACACGTTGGGCGCGTCGAGGTGCGCCAGACCGCTGATCACCACGTCGCGATAGCGCTGTACTGCCTTGGCCAAGTGTCGATCCCAGCTTCGGTCGAGTTCTCGTCTCGAGTCGGCCGAGGAGTTCGGGCGACATGTCCGACAGTGCCATGCCCATCGCGGCCGGCGCCAAACGTGGCGCCTCCGGGGTCGCGGTGCGGTGGCCGCAGGCCACCGCGCCTATAGGGTTCCGGCATGGGTAGCGCGGCGAGCCGGGAGTACGCCGAAAGCTTCGGCGTCGAGGACCAGCCCCTGGCCGCGGCCCGGGCTCGTTCCGAGGAGTTCGGCTGCGAGCCGGTCAGTCCGGCCGCCGGCGGGGCGTTGCGCTTCCTCGCCGCGGCGCTGGATGCCCGGGCCGTGGTCGAGGTCGGGACCGGCGCGGGGGTGTCCGGACTCTGGTTGATCGGCGGCATGCGGGCCGACGGCGTGCTGACCTCGGTCGACACCGAGGCCGAGCATCAGCGCGCGGCCCGACAGAGCTTCGGCGAGGCCGGCATCGTGGCGGCCCGGACCCGGTTGATCAACGGTGCGGCGCTGGATGTGCTGCCGCGGCTCACCGACAGCGCCTACGACCTGGTGTTCGTCGACGGACCCAAGGCGCAGTACCAGGACTGCCTGGCCGAGGCGCTGCGGCTGCTGCGGCCCGGCGGCGTGGTGGTGTTCTCCGGCGTTCTCGGGCGAGGGCGGGTCAGCGAGCCGACGGCGCGCGACCCGGAGACAGTGGCCCTGCGCGAGCTGGTCAAGACGATCCGGGAGCACGAACAGCTGCTGTCGACGCTGCTGCCGCTGGGCGAGGGCCTGCTCGCCGCCGCACACCGCCCGTAGCGCCAGCTCAGCGGCGCCAGCTCAGGAGAGGGCCTTGACGCCCTTGCCGAGCACGACCACGCCGGAAGGGCTCACGTGGTAGCGCTCGCGGTCCGCCTCGAGGTTGACCCCGATGTGCGCGTCGGGCGGTACGACGACGTTCTTGTCCAGGATCGCCCGGCGGATGACCGCCCGCGCACCGATCCGTACGCCGTCGTGCAGCACGCTGCCCTCGACGTACGCACCGCCGCTGATCACGACGTCCGGTGAGACGACCGAGCCGCGCACCGTCGCCCCCGAGACGATGACGCCGGGTCCGACCATGGACTCCTGGGCCAGCCCACCCTCGACGAACTTCGCCGGTGGCAGCTGCGGGGGCAGGGTGTAGATCGGCCACTGCCGGTTGTAGAGGTTGAACACCGGGTGGACCGACACCAGATCCATGTGCGAGTCGTAGTAGGAGTCCAGCGTCCCGACGTCGCGCCAGTAGCCACGGTCGCGGTCGGTGGCCCCCGGTACGTCGTTGTCGGCGAAGTCGTACACCTCCGCGACGCCCTGCTCGACGAGCATCGGGATCAGGTTGCCGCCCATGTCGTGCACCGAGGACTCGTCGGCCGCGTCCAGCCGCAGCGAGTCGAGCAACGTCTGGGTGGTGAACACGTAGTTGCCCATCGAGGCGAAGATCTCGTTCGGGTTGTCCGGCAGGCCGGGCGGGTCGGCCGGCTTCTCCCGGAAGGCGGTGATGCGACGCCCGTCGGTCTCGATCACGCCGAACTCGGTGGACTGGGCCCGCGGCACCCGAATGCCGGCCACCGTGACCCCCGCCCCGGACTGGACGTGCTGGGCCACCAGCTGCGCCGGGTCCATCCGATAGACGTGGTCGGCGCCGAAGACGACGATGTAGTCCGGCTGGTCGTCGTACACCAGGTTCAGGCTCTGGTAGATGGCGTCGGCGCTGCCGGTGTACCAGCGCGGGCCGAGCCGCTGCTGGGCCGGAACCGGTGTGATGTAGCTGCCCAGCAGCGCCGACATCCGCCAGGTGGTCGTGATGTGCCGATCCAGCGAATGCGACTTGTACTGCGTCAGGACGCAGATCCGGGTGTAACCGCCGTTGACCAGGTTGGACAGGACGAAGTCGATCAGCCGGTAGTTCCCCCCGAACGGCACGGCGGGTTTGGCTCGATCCTGGGTCAGCGGCCACAGCCGTTTGCCCTCGCCGCCGGCCAGCACGATCCCGAGGACGCGCGGCTCCCTGGCCATGGGGGTGAATCTAGTCTGCTGCCATGCGCGTCGGCCTGCTCACCCGAGAGTTTCCGCCGGAGGTGTACGGCGGGGCCGGCGTGCATGTGGATTTCCTGGTCCGGGAGCTGCGGGCGACCGCCGGCGTCGAGGTGGACGTGCACTGCTTCGGCGCGCCGCGCGAGGGGGCCACGGCGCATGCAGTACCGCCGCAGCTCGACGGTGCCAACGCCGCGCTGCAGACCCTCGGCGTCGACCTGGCCATCGTGGACGCCGTGCGCGGCCCCGACATCCTGCACTCGCACACCTGGTACGCCAACCTCGCCGGGCACCTGGGTTCCCTGCTGTACGACGTACCGCACGTGGTCACGGCGCACTCGCTGGAGCCGCGCCGGCCGTGGAAGGCGGAGCAGCTCGGCGGCGGTTACGCGCTGTCCTCGTGGGCCGAGCGGACGGCGTACGCCGAGGCCCACGCGATCGTTGCGGTCAGCGCGGGCATGCGGACCGACATCCTGGCCTGTTACCCGTTCCTCGACCCCTCCCGGGTGCACGTGATCCGCAACGGCGTCGACACCGACGACTACTGGCCCGACCCGGCGACGGACGCGCTGGACCGGTTCGGCATCGACCGGGACCGGCCGTACGTGGTATTCGTCGGACGGATAACCCGGCAGAAGGGCGTGCCGCACCTGATCCGGGCCGCCGCTCGCGTCGATCCGGCGGCCCAAGTCGTGCTCTGCGCGGGCGCGCCGGACACGCCCGCGCTCGGCGCGGAGGTCGCCGCCCTGGTCGACGAGCTGTCCGGGCAGCGCACCGGCGTGCACTGGATTCCGGACATGCTCCCGCGGGAGGAGATCCGCCAGCTGCTCAGTCACGCCGCGGTTTTCGTCTGCCCGTCGATCTACGAGCCGCTGGGCATCGTCAACCTCGAGGCGATGGCCTGCGGCACGGCGGTCGTCGCCAGCGACGTCGGTGGCATCCCGGAGGTGGTCGATGACGGCGTGACCGGGCTGCTGGTCGACTACGACGTCGATGATCCCGCCGCCTTCGAGGCCGGTCTGGCCGAGGCGCTGAACCAGTTGCTGGCCGAGGCGGATCGGCGCCGCGCGATGGGTGAGGCGGGCCTGGCCCGCGCCGTGGGCGAGTTCGGCTGGCCGGCCGTGGGGGCGCAGACCGTGGCCTTGTACGAATCGCTGCTCTGAACATCGGCGGTCAGGCCGGCCGGAAGCGGACCCGCTGACCGGGGCGCAGCTGGGCCGCGGCTCCGAGATCGGCTCGGCTTACGACGGCCAGCACCGGGTAGCCGCCGGTCACCGGATGGTCGGCCAGGAAGATCAGCGGTCGTGCGCTCAGCGGCACCTGCACCGCGCCGGGAACGAGCGGCTCCGACGGCAGGCTGCCGTCCACGTTGGGCACCAGGGCGGGGCCGTCCAGCCGGACGCCGACCCGGTTCGTGTCCTGGGTGACCGACCAGGTCGTGTCCAGCAGGGCCGGCCAGGCGCGGTCGTCGAACCAGTCGCGGCGCGGACCGGGTAGGACGCACAGCACCGGCTCGACCTCCGGCTCCGGCACCGGCGCCAGGTCGACGACCGGGACGGACCCCGCGGCCGATCCCACCGGCAGCCGATCCCCCGCCCGCAGCGGCGCCGGTCCGATGCCGGAGAGCAGATCGGTCGAGCGCGAGCCGAGCACCGGCTCGACCGCGAGGCCGCCCCGAACCGCGAGGTAGCCGCGCAGGCCGCGCTTCGGCACTCCGACCACCAGGTCGTCGCCCAGGCCCAGCCGCAGCGGCGCGTTGAGCGCCTGCGGCTGGCCCGCGATCGACAGCGGTGAGCTGGCCCCGGTGAGGGCCACCAGCAGGTCGGCATGCGACCGGAGGCGCAGCCCGCCGAACGTCGTCTCGATCGTCGCCGCGTCCTCGGCGTTGCCGACCAGCCGGTTGGCCAGGCGGTGGCCGGCCAGGTCCGCGGCACCGGAGCGGCCGACGCCCAGGCGGGCCCAGCCCGGCCGGCCGAGGTCCTGGACCGTGGCCAGCGGGCCGGGGGCAAGCACCTCGATGACCCTGGTCTCGATCACGCGACGGTGAACCGCACCCGCAGGCCCGGGCGCAGCAGGGCCGGCGGGTCGCGTTCGAGATCCCACAGGACGACGTCGGTCCGCCCGATCAGCTGCCACCCGCCCGGGGACTCCCGCGGGTAGACGCCCGTCCGGTCCCCAGCCAGGCCGACGGATCCGGCCGGCACGCGGGTCCGCGGCTCGTCGCGCCGGCTGACCTGGAGATCCTTCGGCAGGCCGGACAGGTAGGCGAAACCGGGGGCGAAACCGCAAAAGGCGACAGTGAGTTCGCGGCCGGTGTGGAGAGCCACGATCTGCTCGACCGACAGCTTCGTGAGCACGGCGACGTCGTCCAGGTCCGGCCCGTCGTACGTCACCGGGATCTCGACCAGCTCCCCGGGCTGCCGGTCGGGATCCAACGACGGCAGGCTGCCCACCTCCCGAGCTACCCGGTCGCTGTCGGCCCCGGGCCGCAGCCGCAGCAGCACCGTGCACGCCGCCGGGATCACCTCCTCGACCCCGTCGATCGATGCTGCGGCGAGGGCGGCGTACAGCCCGAGGACCCCGTCCGGCTCCAGAACTTCGACGAGCAGGCCATCCTCGCCGTACGGCCTGATCTCGCGATGATCTCGGGATCGCGCCGGCCCTGGGCGGCCGGATCCCGAGATCATCGGGCGGTGAACGGCTCTAAGGCGACGCCGGCGGCCTCCAGCGCGGCCCGCACGGCTCGGGCCACCTCGACCGCGCCGGGTGTGTCGCCGTGGACGCACAGCGAACGAGCGGGCACGGCCACCGTCGAGCCGTCGATCGCCAGCACCTCGGCGGAGACGGCCATCCGTACCGCCCGCTCGGCGATCGCCGCCGCGTCGTGCAGCACGGCGCCCGGCTCGCCGCGGGCGACCAACTCCCCGGCCGCGGTGTAGGCCCGGTCGGTGAACGCTTCGACCACGGTGACGAGGCCGGCCGCCTCAGCGAGCCGGAGGAACGCCGAACCCGGCAACCCGAGCACGGGCAGCGCGGCGTCGTACCGGAGCACCGCGTCGACCACCGCGGCCGCCTGGGCCTCGTGCCGGACGATGGTGTTGTACAGCGCGCCGTGCGGTTTGACGTAGCGGACCCGGTCCCCCGCGACCCGCGCGAAGCCGTCCAGCGCCCCCAGTTGGTAGAGCACGTCGTCGGTGAGCTCGGCCGGGGCGACGTCCATGAAACGCCGGCCGAAGCCGGCCAGGTCACGGTAGGAAACCTGCGCACCGATCGCCACGCCACGCTCAACGGCGAGGTCGCAGACCCGTCGCATGATCCGGGGGTCCCCTGCGTGGAAGCCGCAGGCGACGTTCGCGCTCGTGATGACGGCCAGCAGTCCCTCGTCGTCGCCGCAGGTCCAGGAGCCGAAGCCCTCGCCCAAGTCGGCGTTCAGATCGACGACGGCGCCCGGCACCGGTCCAATCTAGGGGGGTCGGAGACGACGACGGCCCCGGTGACGCGGGGTTCCCGCGGCCCGGGGCCTTCGTGACGTGCTGCTGTCGAGCTAGCCGGTGGCGCCCTTCAAGGCGTCGCCGAGCGCGGTGGCCTCGTCCGGTGTCATCTCCACGACGAGCCGCCCGCCGCCCTCGAGCGGAACCCGCATGACGATGCCGCGTCCCTCTTTGGTGACTTCCAGCGGACCCTCACCCGTCCTCGGCTTCATGGCCGCCATGCGTTCCTCCTCAGTCGGGCGCGTCGCACCCGCGCGTTATGTCGATGTCGCTCGGGCCGGCGTCCAAGGGCGATCGGCCTTCGTTGACCGCCATTGTCTCGCATTCCCCGGCGGAGGAGAAACCGTGTCCCGGCGGTGGCCGACCGAACGGCGCAGCGATTAGCGTGCGAGACCCACGAAGGAGGTCGCCGACGATGACCAGTTCGCCTGGCACCGTGCTCGTCACCCGTAAGGCGGCGGTCGCGACGATCACCCTGAACCGACCCGAGTCGATGAACGCGCTCGACACCGCGAGCAAGGAGGCGCTGCTCGACGCGGTTCGCGCCGCGGCGGAGGACCCCGAGGTCCGCGCGGTCGTCCTAACCGGAACCGGGCGCGGTTTCTGCACGGGTCAGGACCTCAAGGAACACGTGGCCCTGATCGCGGCCGACGATCCGGCGCCCCTGGACACGGTGGTCGAGCACTACAACCCGATCGTGACCGCGATGGCCACGATGCCGAAGCCGGTGATCGCGGCGGTGAACGGCATGGCCGCGGGAGCGGGCGCGTCCTTCGCCTTCGCCGCGGACTTCCGGATCGCCGGGCAGAGCGCGAGGTTCCTGATGGCCTTCGCCAAGATCGGGCTCTCGGTGGACAGCGGCGCGACCTGGACGCTGCCGCGGCTGATCGGGCAGGCCCGCGCTGCGGAGATGATGCTCCTGGCCCAGCCCGTGGATGCCGCCCGGGCCCTGGCCCTCGGTCTCGTCACCGAGGTCGTCCCCGACGACGAGCTGGCCCAACGGGCCGCGGACCTGGCCGGCCAGCTTGCCGCGGGCCCGACGCTGGCCTACGCCGCGATCAAGGCGGCGTTGCGCTTCAGCACCACGAGCGACCTGCCGGCCGCGCTGGCCAACGAGGCCGAGCACATGGCCAGCACCGGGCGCAGCGAGGACCACCGCGCCGCCGTACAGGCCTTCGTCGACAAGACCCCGCCCAACTTCACCGGCCGCTAGGACGGACGTCCCGGGGCGGAGCCCCCGGCGGGGGGTGTCACGGGGCGGGGCCCTCCTGAGCAGGGGGGTCCGGGGGGCGGAGCCCCCTGGGAAGTGACCCGGCGCGCCAACACGTGGCGACGTGGTCGTCGACCATGCCGGTCGCCTGCATGAGGGCGTACGCCGTCGTCGGCCCGACGAACCGGAATCCCCGCCGCTTCAGATCCTTGGCCATCGCGACCGACTCCGCGCTAGTGGCCGGCACGTCGGCGAGTGAGGCCGGCCGTCGCCGCGGGCCGGTCGGAGCGAAGGACCACAGCAGCGCGTCCAGCCCCTCGTCGAGCCGCTGTGCGGCGGCCGCGTTCGCGATGGCGGCCTCGACCTTGGCCCGGTTGCGCACGATGCCCGCGTCGGCCATCAGCCGCTCGACGTCAGCCGGGCCGTACGCGGCCACCGTGTCGATGTCGAAGCCGTCGAAGGCGGCCCGGAGGTTCTCCCGCTTGCGCAGGATCGTGATCCAGGACAGCCCCGACTGGAACGCCTCCAGGGTCAGTCGCTCGTAGAGCGCGTCGTCGCCGTGCCGCGGCGTACCCCACTCCTCGTCGTGGTACGCGACGTAATCCGGGGCGCTGGTCACCCAGCCGCAGCGCTGCATGGGCCCTTCCTACCGCGGGCGGCTAGGGTCGGCGCCGTGCGCGTCCTCGTGACCGGCGGGGCCGGCTTCATCGGCTCGCACGTCACCGAGGCGCTGCTGGCCGACGGGCACGAGGTCCGCGTCCTGGACGCGCTGCTGCCCGCTGTGCACCCGGAGTACGCCGACGGTCCGCCGCTGCCGCCGGAGGCCGATCTGGTCGTCGGCGACGTCCGCGATGCGCCGACCGTGGACCGTGCGCTGGCCGCCGTGGACGCGGTCTGCCATCAGGCGGCGATGGTCGGGCTCGGCGTGGACGTCCAGGACATGCCCGACTACGCAGGCATCAACGACCTGGGCACGGCCGTCCTCCTGGCCGCGATGGCCCGCGCGGACGTGGGGCGGCTCGTCCTGGCCAGCTCGATGGTGGTGTACGGCGAGGGCCGCTACACCTGTCCCGAGCACGGCGTCGTTCGCCCGGCGGCCCGGCGCGAGGAGGACCTGCAGGCCGGCGAGTTCGAGCCACGCTGCCCGGACTGCGGGCTGCCGCTGTCACCCGGCGTGGTACCGGAGGACGCACCGCTGGATCCCCGCAACACCTACGCCGCCACCAAGCTGGCCCAGGAGCACCTGGCCGCCTCGTGGGCGCGGAGTACCGGCGGTACGGCGGGCGCGCTGCGCTACCACAACGTGTACGGCCCGCGGATGCCGAAGGACACGCCGTACGCCGGGGTGGCCGCGATCTTCCGATCGGCACTGGAGCGGGGCGCTGCGCCGGAGGTCTTCGAGGACGGCGGGCAGCGCCGAGACTTCGTGCACGTGCGGGACGTGGCCCGGGCCAACCTGGCCGCCCTGACCCACGAGCTACCGAGCGGGACGCTGCGGGCGTTCAACGTCGCCTCCGGGCACCCGCACACGGTTGGGCAGATGGCGGCGGCACTGGCCGAGGCGTTCGGTGGCCCGGAGCCTGAGGTGACCGGCGAGTACCGGCTCGGCGACGTACGGCACGTGGTCGCAGACCCAGGGCGAGCCGCTGCCGAACTCGGCTTCACCGCAGGTACGCCGTTCGCCGACGGGATGCGCGAGTTCGCCACCGCGCCGCTGCGCGGCTGAGCCCGCCGCCCTCGACGACCGACTTCGATCAGGTGACCTGATCGTTGTGGCCGGCCGGGGCGGTCGGGAGGCGCACGTCGAAGCGACAGCCCTGACCCTCGTTGCGGACCGCGATCTCGCCGTCGTGCGCCTCGACCAGCCCGCGGGCGATCGCCAGCCCGAGGCCGCCGCCGGCATCCGCGACCGGGGTGCGTGCCAACTCGCCGCGAAAGGCCAGCTCGAAGACGCGGTCCAGGTCGCCGGCCGGGATGCCACCACAGCTGTCGGTCACGCTGAACCAGCCGTGGGCGCCCTCCTGGCCGCCGCGCACGGTGACTACCTGCCCCGCCGGGCTGTGCCGGATCGCGTTGTCCAGCAGGTTGCGCACCACCCGGTTCAGCTCGCTCTCGCTGCCGGTGACGACTGGCAGGCCCGCGGGGTCCGCGGACAGCACGACACCCTTCGCCGCGGCGACCGGTGCCGCGGCCGAGACCGCATCGGAGACGATGTCGCGCAGCGAGACCTGCTCCAGGGTCAGCTGCAGCGCCCCCGCGTTGATGCGGGACAGCTGGAACAGGTCGTCGACCAGCACCGTCATCCGGTCAGTCTCCTGCCGCAGCCGACGGTGGTACTCCTGCACCGTCGCCGGATCGCTGACCACGCTGTCCTCCAGCGCCTCGGTCATCGCCCGCATGCCGGCCAGCGGCGTACGGAGGTCGTGGCTGACCCAGGCGATCACCTCACGCCGGCTCGCCTCGAGATCACGCTCGCGCTCGCGCATCTCCTCGGCCCACATGCTGTCCGCGGCCAGCCGGCGGCCGAGCCAGAGCGCGCAGCCCAGGCTTACCGCGCCGGTGACCCCCACGATCAGCACGAGCCGAGGTGTGTCGACCGAGGAGATGATCATGGCCTCGTGGGCGACCAGCAGGCTGAGAATCACCGCGCTGACCGCGACGATCACGAGGGCTGAGACGCTGGCTGCGATCGAGCGCGTGCCCAGCCGGCGCAGGACCAGGAACCCCACCGCGGCCACCACGATCCCGCAGCCCAGCGCGATGGCGGCCGTGGTGACGACGTAGGGGATCATCCGGGCACCGGCTCGTACCGGTAGCCGACTCCCCACACGGTGACGATCCGCTCGGGGGCGGCCGGGTCACGCTCGATCTTCTCCCGCAGCCGCCGCACGTGCACCGTGACCGTTGCACTGTCTCCGAACGACCAGCCCCAGACCTGCTGCAGCAGCTGGTCACGGGTGAAGGCCTGCCGCGGGTGGCGCAGCAGGAACCCGAGCAGCTCGAACTCGCGTGCGGTCAGCGACACGAACCGTCCCGCGCGGGTGGTCTGCCGGGCCGCGACGTCCACTTCGAGTTCGCCGTCGCGCAATACCTCGTTGGCCTCCGGCCCGGCGGTACGCCGCAGCAGCGCCTGCACCCGCAGCACGAGCTCGCGCGGGCTGAACGGCTTGGTCAGGTAGTCGTCGGCACCCCGTTCCAGGCCCAGCACACGATCGGGTTCGTCGCTGAGGGCGGTGAGCATGATGATCGGCACATCACCGCGGGCCCGCAGGGCGCGACAGACCTCCAGCCCGCTCATCCCCGGCAGCATCAGGTCCAGCACGACCAGATCGGGTGACCACTGCTCGGCGGTCTGCAGCGCCGCGGGTCCGTCCGAGGCGACCCGTACTTGCAGTCCGGCGCGTTCGAAATAGCGGCGTACGACGTCGCTGACCGTCTCGTCGTCGTCGACGACGAGCACGCGGCTCACCACGACGTCCGCACGAGCAGTTGCACGCTCAGCGCCGTACCGGCCTGCGCGAGCAGCCAGCCGGTACGCCACCGCGGCGCGAGCAGGGCCGTGGCGGTGAGCAGCCAGCCGAAGAACGGCAGGTAGATCCGCTCCACCTCGCCCTTGCTGAGCAGCGAGACGTCGGCCAGCAGCACGGCGGCCAGCGTGACCAGCGGTAGGACGACCGCAGCGGTACGACGGGCCGGCGTACCGAGGGCGGTGCCGAGTCCCGCGACGCCGGCCGGACCGATCGCGATAGCGACCACGGCGAGGTTGGCCAGCAGGAAGAACCAGCTGGGGCGGCTCATCGCGGCCGGCCCCTCGGAGACGCGTTCCATGGTGGCCAGCAGGCCGGACACCCACCAGAAACCGAGCGCCGCGAACGCGCCGACTACCGCCAGCACGCCGAGCGCCCCGACCACCAGCGCCCGCAGCCGACGCCGGACCACGACCACTGCCACCGCCAGCGGGCCGAGCAACATCAACCCGTAGGACAAGAACACCGCGGCACCCAGCAGCACACCGCCGGCCAGCGCGAGGGCGTCGGCCGAGCGGCCGGTGGCCCGCACGGCCACGGCCAGGGCCGCGATCCCCCACGCGCTGACCCCGAGGAACAGCGCGTCCGCCGACGTCGCCAGCCAGACCGCGGCCGGGGTCAGGACGAGGTACGGCGCGGCGGCGCGGGCCAGTTGCTCCCCCGCGACCGCCCGGGCGGTGATCAGCACGGCCGGCACGGCGCTCGCGCCGACCGCGATGCACAACGCCGCCGCCCATCCGGGTCCACCGAGCCCCAGCCGGTCGAGCACCGTGAACACCAGGAGGGCACCCGGCGGGTGACCACCCACATGGGTGGTCCACGGGTCGGCGGCGTCGGCGCTGATGTTGCCGACGTAGCCGGACAGCAACCCGGCCAGGGAATCCACCCGCGGTACGTCGGCCAGGTAGTCGTGGACGCTGGACACCCCGCGCAGCAGGCCGTCCCGGCCGTCGACGGACGCCAGGCTGACCGCCCAGGCCGCGGCGGCCACGGCCGAGGCGCCGAGCAATCCCGGCCATGGCAGCCGGATCCGCGCCGTGGCCACGACGACGAGCCCGACGAGAACTGGAATCGCGGCCGCGATCGGAAGTCGGGGATCCCAGCTGCCGGCCAGCAGCGGGCCGCCGAGGTACAGCCGGACGCCGTCGGCCCGCAGGCCCAGCCCGAGCACGATGCAGGCGGCCACCAAGCCCGCGGCGCCGCCGACGGCCACGAGCCCGGCGCGCTGGGGCTGGCTGCACAGCGTCGGCACGAGCGCACTCTAGGCCGCACGCCGGGGTGGGGTGACGACCGCGAGGGACTCGGCCGCCACTCGTACGGGGTCCGTAACCTCCATGAATGTCATCAGAGGGACACCCTGGGTATTGTCCGATACGTGCCGGACGTGGTGTTGCCATGCCTCGACGAGGCCGCAGCACTGCCCTGGGTGCTGTCGCGCATCCCGGAGGGCTGGACGGCGATCGTGGCCGACAACGGCAGCAGCGACGGATCCGCGCAGCTCGCCCGAGAACTCGGGGCGCAGGTGGTCGACGTACCGCAGCGGGGGTTCGGCGCCGCGGCGCATGCCGGTCTGCAGGCCTCGACCGCGGATGTCGTGTGCTTCTGCGACGCCGACGGGTCGCTGGATCCGCGGCAGCTGCCTCGGGTCGCCGACCCGGTGACGGCGGACCGGGCCGACCTGGTGCTCGGCCGGCGCCGGCCGGTGAGCCGGCAGGCCTGGCCCTGGCACGCCAGGGTCGCCAACGCCGCGCTGGCCGCCAAGCTGCGGCGACGCACCGGCGTACGGCTGCACGATCTGGGCCCGATGCGGGCCGCCCGGCGGGTGGACCTGCTCGCCCTGGGATTGACCGATCGCCGGTTCGGGTATCCGCTGGAGATGGTGACCCGGGCCTCGGCGGTCGGTTGGCGGATCACCGAGGTCGACACCGACTACCTGCCCCGTGCCGCGGGCACCCGATCCAAGATCACCGGAACGGTCGGCGGGACGCTGCGGACCGTGCGGGACATGTCGCGGGTGCTGTCGCGTTGAGCGAGCCCAGCGCTGCCCAGCTCCTCGTCATCGCCAAGGCGCCGGTCGCCGGCCGCGTGAAGACCCGGCTGTGCCCGCCGTGCACGCCGGAGCAGGCCGCCCAGCTCGCGTCCGCCTCGCTGGAGGACACCCTGGCCGCGGTGCGGGCAACCCCCGCCGCCCGGCGGGTGATCGCCCTGGATGGGGACCCGGCGCAGCTGGATCTGACCGGGTTCGACGTCCTGCCGCAGCGCGGTTCCGGCCTCGGAGCCCGGTTGGCGCACGCCATCGGCGACGCCATGGCCGGGCCGCACCGCACGCGGCCGACCCTGCTGGTGGGGATGGACACCCCGCAGCTGGATTCCGTCCTGCTGTTCGACGCCCTGGACCGGCTGGCCGCGACCGGAGCGGTGCTCGGAATGGCGGCGGACGGCGGCTGGTGGGCGCTGGGGGTGAGCGACCCGGACGGCTGCGCCGTACTGGCTGAGATACCCATGTCCCGGGCCGACACCGGAGCCCTGACCGGAGCCGCCTTGGCCCGGCAAGACATCCGTTGGGCCGCCCTGCCCGAACTCATAGACGTGGACACCTTTGACGATGCGCGGGCGGTGGCCGCGCTCGCGCCGACATCCCGCTTCGCCGCGGCCCTGCGTGGCCTCACTCTGCAGGGCGACGTGACGGTCGCTCGATGAGCACGATCCCCGCGGAGGACCAGTCCGCGCTGGCGATGTACGCCGAGGGACTGGCCGAGGTCGACACCCCGGCCGACGAGAGCGACGGACCCTGGTTCCTGCGCTACGACGACGGCAACCGGGTGGTGCTCGAACTGGCCCGCTGGTGCGCCGACGTCCTACCAGGTGACGACTCGCTCGTGGAGCGCTGCGTCGGCCCCACCCTCGACGTCGGATGCGGTCCCGGCCGGCTGGCCGCTGCGGTACGCCGCCGCGAGCTGCCCGTGCTCGGGCTGGACATCTCCCCGGAGGCGGTCCGGATCGCCCGCGGCCGCGGCGCCCTGGTCGTGCAGGGATCTGTATTCGATGAGCTCCCCGCCGAGGGCACCTGGACCTTCGTCCTGCTCGCCGACGGCAACGTCGGGATCGGCGGCGACCCGGCGCGGCTGCTGCGCCGCTGTGCCGAGGTGATGGCCGCCGACGGCCAGTTGCTCGTCGAGCTGGACCCGCCGGGGACGCCCAGCTTCGCCGGCCCGGTCCGGATCGAGACCGCCACCGGCCGGTACAGCGACAGCTTCCCGTGGGCCCACCTGAGCCTGGACGACGTCGAACTGGTCGCCTGCTCGGCCGGGCTCGCGGTCATCGAATGCTGGACGGAGGCGGGCCGATGGTTCGTCAGCCTGCGCAAGTAGCGGCCCCCCGGCGCCCCACCGTGCTGCACCGGGCGTTGCCGGAGCCGCCGGAGAAGTTGCGCCAGGGGCCACTGCGCGAGCAGGCCTGGCGCAGCCCGCTGCGTTCGGAGCGGACGGCCGCCCTGCTCGGACTCGGGGTGGCCATCACCTTCGGCATCTGCTTCGTCACCGGCGTGTTCAGCCACGTCGCCCAGAACCCGCCGAGCTGGTTGACGTGGCCGGCCCGCCCGGTCGGGCTCTACCGGGTCACCCAGGGCCTGCACGTCGTCACCGGCTTCGCGGCGATCCCGCTGCTGCTGGCCAAGCTGTGGACGGTCTACCCGAAGCTCTTCGAGTGGCCGCCGTTGCGCAGCCTGGCGCACGCGGCCGGCCGGTTGGGCCTGCTGATACTCGTCGGCGCGGGCCTGTTCCAGCTCGTGACCGGGGTGCTCAACGTGGCCCGCTGGTACACCCCGATGCCGTTCTTCTTCACCGTCGCGCACTACTGGACGGCCTGGATCATCATCGGCGCCATCCTGATTCACGTCGGCAGCAAGCTGGCGGTGATCCGGCGCGGCCTGGCTCGCGGTCAGCAGCAGCCGGCCGTCGATCCCGCCCACGGGGGCCTCACCCGTCGGGGCTTCCTGACCACGGTGGCCGCGACGTCCGGCGTCCTCGCGCTGACCACGGCGGGGCAGACGGTGCCCGGGCTGAGCCGGATCGCCGTCCTCGCCCAGCGCGATCCCGGCGTCGGCTCGCAGGGGCTGCCGGTCAACAAGAGTGCGGTCTCGGCTGGCGTCGAGGACAGCGCCATGGACCCGACGTACCGCCTCTTCCTGGAGGGGCCACGCCCGAGCGAGCTGTCCCTCGCCCAGCTGCGCAGCATGTCGGGTACGACGGTGAGCCTGCCGATCACCTGTGTCGAGGGCTGGAGCGCGAGCGCGACCTGGACCGGCATCCGGGTCAGTGACCTCCTGGACCTGATGGGTCTACCGGCCGACGCCAGCGTCATGGTCGAGTCGCTGCAGGAGGGCGGGCTCTACCGCACGTCGGTGCTGGCACCACCGCACAGCCGGGACCCGCTGACCATGCTCGCGCTGCAGGTCAACGGCGAGGACCTGAACCTCGACCACGGCTACCCGCTGCGGCTGATCGCCCCGAACCGACCCGGCGTCCTGCAGACGAAGTGGGTGTCTCGGGTGCGGGCACTGTGAAGGCGCAGCCCGCAACAGCGAGGTCATCGTGACGGTGGCCCCCACGCTGACCGGGGCGCCGGCACCAGCGCCGTCGCCGTACCGCTGGGCCTGGTACCTACCCGGAGTGGTCGCGGTCGGCTGGGGGGTCTACGGCCTGCTGAGGAATGTGCCGGAGCCGTTGTCGTACGCCGTCTTCGTCGCGCTGGGGATCGTCGGGCACGACCTGGCGCTGGCGCCGATCGCGGCGGCGGCGGGTTGGCTGCTCGGCCGGGTCGCCCCCGCCGTGCTCCGGGCGCCGCTGCAGGTCGGCCTGTTCGGGACGGCGGTGCTGCTGGTCGCCGCCACGCCGTACCTGTCCGGGCAGGGCCTCAGCGCTGACGTCCCGTCGGCGCTGCCGTTCGACTACCGAACCCGGGTCCTGGTGCTGCTGGCCATCCTCTGGGTGGCCATGGCGGCGTGGACGCTGGTCCGCTTCGGCCGATCCCGCCGCGGGCAGTCAGCAGCTCAGGAGTAGGCCGGCGCCCACCGGGCGAAGCGGTGCAGCGAGCGCTGCAGGCCCCAGCGCGCGAACGGCCGGACCAGCGGCCAGCCGAGCCGACCCAGCGCCCCGAGCGGCAGGTCCAGATCCTCGGCCCAGATCACCAGGGAGCCGCGCCCGCGGGACTCGACGGCGAACGTTCCGGGTCCCCGCACGATCCGGCCCTCGTGCAGGACCTCGCAGACCCGTGGTGGGTCCCAGCGGGTGATCCGCATCCGGTCGACCATGCCGACCCGTCCGATCCCGGTCACCGCCCGCAGTTCGTCGCCGACGGCGTGCCCGGTGCCCGAGCTCGCGTGCACCGTCGTACCGAGCATCCACTCGCGCTGCCGGGCCCAGTCGGTCAGCGCCGCCCAGGACTGCTCGGGCGGGGCGGCCACCTCCACCCGGACGCTCAGTTCAGGCATCCCATACCTCCGCCGCCCGGTCGGCCGGGGCTTGCACAGCGCGCAGCTCCATCAGCTCCCGGTCGCGCTCGGCGAGCAGTCGATCGCGCTCCTCGAGGCTGTGCGCAAGCTGCTCCAGAACCCAGTCCACCTCGCCCATCCGGTAACCGCGGGCGGACACCGACAACCGGAGAGCCCGAACGTCGGCACCGCTGACCGGCCGGTCGTCGGGCAGTTCGACGGGAGTCGAGTCCGGAGGGGCGGCGGCCATCTCCTCGCCGCGGCCGAACGCGAACGACGCGATCAAGAAGAGCACTCCCGAGATGACCACCAGGGCGAGGAAGAACCCGATGAACGTGCCCATGTCGCCGATGGTGTCACGCCCGGTCGGGGGCCAGCGCCGCGAACGCGGTAGGGATGTCCCGGGCCACGGTCACGGCGCTGAACGCCACGGCCCGGACGAACCCGCTCTCGACCAACCCGCCCAGGAAGGTCCACAACGGGTCGAAAACGCCCGCGGGGTCGAGCAACACCACCGGCTTGCCCGACATCCCGAGCGAGCGGGTCGTCCAGACCTCGAACATCTCCTCCAGGGTGCCGATCCCACCGGGCAGGATGAGGAAGGCATCGGCCCGCCGGTCCATCTCCGCCTTGCGCTCGCGCATGGTGTCGACGACCACGAGTTCGTCGGCCTCGACGTCGGCGACCTCGTGGTCGACCAGCCGCTGCGGGATCACGCCCGCAGTGTGTGCGCCACCGGCCCGCGCGGCTGTGGCCACCGCTCCCATCATGGAGACACGCCCGCCGCCGCTGACCAGGTGGTGCCCCCGGGCCGCGATCTCGTGACCTACCTCGGCGGCCAGGTCGAGGTACCGCGGGTCGATGGTGGACGAGGACGAGCAGAAGACGCAGATCGCGCTCACGGTGGGGGGACCCTCATCGGGCTACCTCACCAGACGCTGCTGACCGGCCACCGGGGGCCGGCTCAGACCTCCACCGTGAGATCGGTGCCGCTGACCTCGACCACGTCGCCGTACCGGTCGATCTCGACCGTGACCTCGGCCGACCCGATCCGCAGCCCCTCGACGCGCAGCCGGCCGACCGGGCTGGGCCGGATCGGGGACAGCTGGAGCCGACCGGACGGTACGTCGGGGCGCAACCCGAGCAGCGCCTGGACCAGCGCCACGGACGCCGCCGCCGACCAGGCCTGCGGGCGGCACGAGGCCGGATACGGCACGGGGCGCAGGAGCTGCCCCCGGGGATCGCCGGACCACAGCTCCGGCAGCCGGCCGGCGTAGCCGGCACCGGCGGCGAGCAGCCCCTCCACCAGCCCGGCTACGGCGGTGCCGTGCCCCTGTCGGGCCATCGCCGACACCACGATCGCGGTGTCGTGCGGCCAGACCGACCCGCAGTGATAGCTCAGCGGCCGGTATCCACCGGTCGCCGAACTCATCGTGCGCAGCCCGTAGCCGGAGTCCATGTCCGGCCCGCTCAAGAGTGCGGCGACCCGGGCGGCCTCGGCGTTGTCCAGCAGGCCGGTTCCGAGCAGGTGACCGATGTTGCTGGACAGCGCGTCCACCGGCCGGTGGTCCCGGTCCAGGGCCAGGGCGGGGAACCGCCGTCCGCCGACTGAGGTCCAGAAGCTGTCGCGGAACCGCTCGCGCAGCCGCTGCGCCCACTCCCGGTAGCGCGCGCCACCGGGGCGCCCGAACGCCGCGAGCAGTTCCGCGCCGCACATCGCGGCCTGGTGGGCGTAGCCCTGCACCTCGCACAGCGCGATCGGCGGCGTGGCCAGCCGGCCGTCGTCGAAGCGGACCGAGTCGCCGCTGTCCTTCCACCCCTGGTTGGCCAGGCCCCGCCCCGTGCGGTCGACGTACTGCAGGAAACCGTCCTCGCCGCCCGTCCCCACCACCCAGTCCAGGGCCCGGACCGCCGCGTCCAGCAGCTCCTCGACCTCTCCCGCCGGAAGTCCCCAGCGCCAGGCTTCGTACAGCAGCACCACCCACAGCGGGGTGGCATCGACGGTGCCGTAGTACTGCGCGGGCAGGTGGGTCACCCCGCCGGCTTGGGCCCGGTCCGCTCGCCGCACCTCGTGCAGGATCTTCCCGGGCTGCTCCTCCGTCCGGGGATCCTCGCGGCTGCCCTGCCGGGCGGCGAGCGTCCGCAGCGTCCCGGCCGCAAGCTCGGTGCCCAGCGGCAGCAGCATCCGCGCCGCCCACAGCGAATCGCGGCCGAACAGCGTGAGGTACCACGGAGACCCGGCCGCCAGGAAGACGTCCTCCGGCCGATCGCGGGTGACCATCCGCAGCCCGGACAGGTCCGCCAGCGACTGGGACACCAGCTGCGCCAGTCGCCGGTCGTCGGCGGTCACCACCGGTGCCGGCCACCGGGCCAAGGAAGGAGCCGCGGCGACCACGCCGTCGGCGTCGCTCACCTCGAGCGTCCAGCCGAAGTCGGCCTGGTCACCGGGCGCCAGCGCCAACGACCAGGTCACCCGGACGCCGTGACGGGTGCGGGTCACCTGACCGGCTGGTGAGGGCGTGACCGTGACCCGCAGACCGCCGCGGCTCCAGACCACCCCGTCCGAGGTGATCGAGGCGACGGCCGGTACGCCGACACCGCCCTGCTTGACGTGCTCGATGCCGGCGAAGTCGCAGCCCAGCTCCACATTCGCCGTGGTGGTCACCGGCCGGGTCGCCGTCGAGGACA
>Ga0183260_10000523_pt1 | contig 32634 bp, 37 predicted proteins | sample AntDrymUQ4972206_2_FD_129768 | JGI IMG/M metagenome (GOLD analysis project Ga0183260, IMG submission 129768) | Polar desert sand microbial communities from Dry Valleys, Antarctica - metaG UQ497 (22.06) (version 2) (version 2) | ecosystem: Environmental > Terrestrial > Soil > Desert | place...
CCGGGTCCTCGGCCGGGTTGGACACCTTCATGACGGCGAGCCCGGCCCCGGCGCCGTCGGACAGCAGGAACGTCTGGTCCCGCTCGCTGCCGAGGTTGAGCGCGGTGTGTGCGTCGATGCTGTGCGTGTGCCGCGCGATCGCACACGCCTCGTCGGTGGAGAAGGCTGGCGGTGGTGCCTGCAGGACCGCGTCGATGGCGGGTGAGGAGCGCACCGAACGGTCAGCGCTCATGCGGCTCAACGTATCCGACCGAGGCCGTGGAGCAGGTGCGCCGACCGCTGGGCTGACCCTGGCGATCAGCAGCGAATCACCGCGGGGTAGACCGCGTTGGCTGGCTGTGGGCGCCATAACTCATCAAGCCCCTCGGCGTCGACCGGGTCGAAGCCGAGCTCGTCGGCTCATCGCCGGCGACGGTCAGGGAAATACGGCGCGGCGTTCCAGCAGACTGCCCGCCCTCGCGCACGCGTCATGCGCAGGGAAACCATTGGGCGGCGGCCGTCGCGCGTGCACGGACCTCGGTGAAGCGGCGGCGGACCTCGGTGATGGCCTCCTGCAGCGGGAAGATGTCGCGGGTGACCAGCTGGTCGTCGTCGTCGGCACTGACCGGGTGCCAGTAGACACCGTCAGCGGTGATGGTGACCTCCGGGATCAGTGACTCGACGGTCAGTTCGATGCCTGCGTCAGCAGCGCCGCGGTGCGCAAGCGCACGGATAACCTGGTCCTGCGGTGCGATCCCCAGAGAGTCGAGAAAGGCGTGGAACGGGGCGAGCTCGGCGCTCTGCTCGTACGGCAGCGTCGCGGCGACGCGGACGCGAAACCCCTCGTCGTGTGCGGTGCGAATGCCCGCCACGGCGCGCGCCCACGACCCTCGCCCTCGGTGCTCGTCATGGAGCTGCGACGTGGCGGAGTCGAGGCTGATCTGCAGCGCTAGCCGGCTCCGGTCCATCCGGCGAAGGGCATCGAGGCGCCTGCCGCGAAACAACATCCCGTTGGTCAGCAATGTGGTGGGCAGTACGGCCGTACAGGCGGCGACGAGCTCGTCGATGTCGGGGAGCAGGAACGGTTCCCCGCCGGTGAGGATGAGCTCGGAGACACCGGCGTCCACGGCTTCAGTGGCCAGTTGGCGGACCCGGTCCAGACCGAGGGCACGCCGGGCCGCCTGTGGCGAGGACCGCGCGCAGCAGTAGTCGCAGGCCAGGTTGCAGTCGAAGTTGGTGTACATCCACAGCCGGGTTCCCGGCAACAGATCGGGATCGAGCTCACCAAGCGGGTTGGGACTCCGTCCCCGGCGCACCGTGGCGACGTTGCCCTGCACCTCGACCAGGTCGTTCCCCGTACGAGCGCACCATGCCGCCGCCGCGGCACGCAGCTCGTCGGGATCACCCTCCCCCAACGGAACCGACACCATGCCGTGCCGGGCGACTGCGCCGACGTGCTCGACCAGGTCGAGGATCATGCCGTGGTTCACCACCGGGCGGGAATCCGTTGTTCGCGGACCGCCTCGAACAGCGACGCGTAGCCGTCGAGCTGTGGCGGGACCCATCGCCGCAGCCCCTCCATCTCCAAGATCGGTCGGTGCTCGGGGTTGTCCCAGTCCATGGCGAACAGCAGATCGAGCCAAGGCTGCGTGCGCTCGGCCGGCACGTCGGGCAGGGCGGTAAAGTTGCAGTGGCTGTAAGCGGGTGACTCCCAGAAGGCCTCGAACGCGCCGGGCATCAGCTCCTCGCGCCCGATCGACTCCCACGTGTTCACACCGATGGCGGCCGCGTCGGCGCGCTCGTCGAGCACCGCACGCAACGCATCCAACTCGCTGCGGCCGGTGTCCCCGTGCTTGCCGACGTCACTGTTGAGACGCACCAGCTCGACTGAGTCGGCACCCGGACCGGCGTGGTCCAAGAAGTAGACCGGGAGGATGGCCGCCTGGGCGGAGTCCTGCGAGCCCAACGCCAGCCGCCTGTCCCGCAACCCGTCGAGACCGGTGATGTTGCTGCCCGCTCGAGCCACGAACACGGTCTGGAAGACCGTGTCAGTGTCACGCATGGCCAGCGCGCGGCACGCCCCGTCGGTCTGAGCGACGGTACGCACCCACGCCAGATTCGTGTTCCAGGCGACATCGATCGTGCCGTCAATCAACGCGTCGACCTGGCGGCCGTAGTTGGAGAACAGCACGAAGTCCATCTCCGAGGAGGTGCCCGCGAAGTAGTCGCGCATACCCTCCCAGATCGTGACAACGTTCGGGGTGTAGGCGACGGCCCCCACCATCAGCGGCTCCGACATGTGGCTCCTCGTGCTCAAAAAAGCGGCTGACCCGTGATGGCCTTGCCGTAGAAGTCGTACAGGACGTCTGCGGTCGGCGCCATCACCGACCCCGCGCGGGCATCGCGGAAGTACCGGTCAGCCTGCAGATGCTCGGAGAACGCGGCGCCCCCGCAGACCCGCATCGCGGCGTCGGTGATGCGCAGGGCCGCGTCGTTAGCGGCGGCCTTGACCCCAAGGACGTGCAGGACCGTGTCATCCACGGGCTCGGCTAGGCGGCCAGCGGTGGTCTCGACGTACGACCGCGTGCAGGCGAGGTCGATCGACATCTTCGCCAGCTGGGCACGGATCGTGGGGAGGGCCGACAGGCTTTGGTCGAGATGTTCCAGCCGCGCGGCGCTGGTGTGCCTGACACTCGCGTCGACCGCGCCCTGGCTCAGCCCGACCGAGACGGCGGCGTTGCCCAGGTTGAACCACGGCATCACGGTCTGCAACATCAACTCGAACCCGCCGCCCGCCGCCCCGATCCGGTGGCTTGTCGGCACCTCGACGTCGAAGGTCATCGGATTTGAGGCATTGCCCCGCAGCCCCATGCCGCGCCAGTCGCCGGCGACTGCGATCCCCCGGGTGGGTCCGGGAACAGCGAAGATGTCCACGGCGTCTTCGTCGGAGTTCAAGGTCGACACGACGTACACCTCGGCGTGCCCCGCCGAGGTGACCCAGCTCTTGCGGGCGTCCAGCCGTACCCGGTCGCCGTCCCGCTTCGACTTCGAGACCGGCGCCCAGAAGTGGGAGCGTGAGCCGGCCTCGGAGAACGCGAGTGATGCCAACATGTCGCCGTTGGCCAGTGCGGGCAGCAGGTCGGGAAGGCCGGGGGGAGGTGCGGCGGCAACGGTCATCGAAGCGCTGACGTGCATCAGGTAGATCATCGCGGTCGAGCCGCAGGCCCCGGCCAACGAACTGATCACCTCGACGAGGTCGTGCGGACCAGCGCCCAGCCCGCCGACCTCAGCGGGCAGTGTCAGGCCCAGCAGGCCCGACGCCCTGAGCGCATGGACCGTGTCGGTGGGAAAGCTGGCGGCGGCGTCCACCTGCCTGGAGGTGTTCCGAGCGACGGTGAGTACCGGGTCGAGACGGTCCGACAGATCCATGCCTTAGCTCCTTCTCACCGAGTTCGCTGGCGCAGGGCGCCAGCCGTGGCACCGCTCACCACGGCGGCAGACAAGAAGAACGCTGCCGAGGTGTTGGAGCCGCCCAACCAGACATCGGTACGGCTGAGCTGAAGATACATCGAGACAGCGGCGAGGACGGCCAGCGCCGCAGCGATCAGAGCGAGCTCTCGCCGGTGGAGCGATGCGCCGACCACCATCAGCGCGGCCACGACGAGCAGGACGACGGCACCCAGCACGTTGTACCTACCCAGCGACACTGACAGGTCCGACCCGCCCAGCGCCGAACCAGCGGAGGCCAACGGGTCCTCGCCGAGCGCGAGTACCAGGGCCACGACAGCGGCGAGGCCGATCACCACCCCCCACCCACGGAGCAACCGTGCGGCAGCCGGCGGGCCGTCGTCACCTGCCTGCGCACGGACGGCGTCGACGGCTGCGGCCCGACCCGACGCCGTGAAGAGCAGCACCACATGGATCCCGATCATCATCCAGTACGCCCACGGCCATTCGCCGGGCGCCCCGGCGACCGACAGGCCAATCGCCAGCGACTGGGCCACCCCCACCAAAGCGGCCAGGCGTACGAAGGTGCCCGTGAGCAGGAGCACGGCCAGCATCGTCTCTGCCACCAACACCGACCACCCGAAGGCAGTGAAGTTCGGAAGCACCACGTGCTCGACCAGCCAGCTGTACGGAGGGAAGACCGGATACTCCACCGCGTCGCGGGTGAACCCGTACAGGCCGCTTCCGCTGCCTTCGCCGAAGTCGGGCGGCCGCTTCCAGGACACGTTGTAGAGCCACAGCAGCCCGGCGAGGATCCGCAAGGAGGCCAGCGCAGCGGCACTCGCTGAGGGTGCGGACTCGACCGCCGGCGCCAACAGCGAAGCCACTGCATTGCGTCGCTGAGTCACTGGATTCGGTCTCCTCCGCTGACATGACGCCGGCGTTAAGTGTTTAAGAGAAAGGAGTTACGGGCCGCTTGAGCTGCTCGCCGTCGACGACGATATCAATTCTCTCGTTGTAAAACGACACCATGCCGGTGATCGGCGAGAGTTGCCCACCAGGGAACGCGCTTAGCCCTCGACCCACAGCGTCACTGAGACATCAGGGCAGCCCTGCCACGAGATCGTCGGCGGCGGGGTGTCCCGACGAGGTGACCCTTGGACGTTCTACCTGAGCTCGTCTGCGGCGAGGATGCGGTCGAGGGTGCGATGTGCCCAGTTGCTCATGACTGGGTGGGATTTCGCGTAGTACCAGACCGCGCCTATGGACTGCTGGAACGCCCACGCGATCCCCCGCCGCCAGGTGACCTCACCGCACCCCAAGGACGAGCGCAGGACGTCGCGCGGGCCAGCGTCCAGCAGATGCCAGGCGGCGACAAGATCGAGCGCCGGGTCGGCTGGTGCGAAACCGCCGGCGTCCAGGACGCCGGCCAGTCGCCCGGCCTCAACCAGGACGTTCGCGGGGGTCAGGTCACCGTGGGTCATGACGTCGGCGTCGACCTCGGGCAACTCCCGCAGGTCGGCCCAGATCGTGGTCAGCCGGGCAACGTCGAGCAGGCCTTCGCTGTGGTTGAAGCACGTGGCCATCCACGCGTCGTGGTCCGGTAGATGACCACCACGCCCCCGACCCTCGAAGACCCGTCCGCGCATGTCGACTCCGCGCATTGCAGTGATGAGCCCTGCCAGGTCCGTGGCGAACTCAAGCGAGTCACCGGGGTTGTCGACGGTGGCGTCGTGCCCGGGCACCCAGGTCTGCACGCCCCATGGCATCGGGTACCCGTGTCCGGGCGCCCCCAAGGCGACGAGCTCGGGCGCTGGCACTGTGCTCGCGCCGGCGAACTCCGCTGCCGCCGCGCCCTCCGCGGCCAGCCAGGCGCGCACCTCCGCGGCAGGCTGATCGCGCAAGGGGAAGCGGGCAGCCAGATGATCACCGATACGGAAGATCGCGTTCACCGTCCCCCCAGTCGCGACTTCGCGCAGTGGCAGCCCTACCCACTGCGTGAACTGCTCGTCGACCAGGCGCCGCACGACGCGTGTCTCCACACTGACCTGGTCCTCGTGCAGCGCCACGACGTCATGCTGCCCACGACATCCCCCTTGTCGTCGGACTTCGGCGCCGTCAAACGGCCTCAAGGCGCCCACCAGCCACACGCACGTGCGCCGCAAGCGGTTCCCTGATTGGGGCTCTAACCGTGCCCTGATCGACGTGCTCAGGGGGCAGAATGGATTGTGCGCATTCACGTTGTTCAGGGTGGTGGTGATCGCGTTGTGGCCATTCTCGTGGAGGGCTTCGATCACGATGAGGGCGGCTTGCGTCTAGGGTCGGATTGCCGAGCGTGCGCTTTGCCGGTTGGTCCAGCGTCTCGCGTGGGCGTGCCCCGCTACGTCGGCGTAGATGATCTCGTCCACGTCCGGGGTCTCGTGTTCGCCGCCGAAGGTCAGGTAGTCCTCGTCACCGGCGGCCGGTCGCACCACGAAGTCGGCGGTGATGGCGTGACGGTCGAAGACGGCAACCGGAACGGCTGCGGCCATAGAGGCGGAGGAAGCGCCTGCTTGCCCGACGGCCAAGTGGTGGTCATACTTGTGACCATGTCGGAGACCAGGTCGCTCGCCGAAGCAAAGGCTCATTTTTCCGAGCTGGTGGCTCGTGCCGGAACCGAGCATGAGCGAATCACGGTCACGGTCCATGGACGCCCCACCGCCGTGCTCTTGGCCGTGGAGGACCTCGAAGCTCTCGAGGAGACGATCACCGTGCTTTCCGACCCGGCGCTCCTGCGCTCACTCAGCGAGGCCGACGCCGAGCTGGCTCGCGGCGAGGGCGAGGACCAGAAGAGCCTCGCCGCGGCCATGCAGGCTCGGTGGGCCTCTGCGTGAGCGATCAGCACTACGAGCTGCTCATCGCACCCACCGCCCGCCGACAACTCACCGAGCAGCTGCCCGAACCAGTGGCCTTCGCGGCCTACGAGTTCATCATCGGCCCACTACTGGAGAACCCGCAGCGGGTCGGCAAACGGCTGCGCCCGCCCCTCGATGACCGGCACAGCGCCCGCCGAGGCACCTACCGCGTGATCTACCGCATCGACGACACCCGCCGACTCGTCACCGTGGTAGTCGTCATCCCACGCGCCGAAGCCTACCGACCCCACTGACACCCTTCTCAAACGGCGATGGTCATTCGGCGAGGCCGAGAAATACCAGCAACGCGCGGTCGAGCCGCACGAGATCAGAGTCTTCGAGCCGCCCGACTCGATCGCTGAGATTCGCCCGCGGCACGGTCGTGATCTTGTCGACCATGATCTTGCTCGGCTGCTCGATTCCCGTCACGGCCGTCGCCTCCACAGCGATCCGGCTCAGTGGCGCTTCAACCTCGTTGGTCGTCAGAGGGCAGACCGTGATCGAGGCAGTAGCGTCGAACCGGTCATCTTGGACGATGACGACAGGTCGCGGCTTTCCGGTGTAGGCACCCCGTGCAGCAGCGATACAGATGTCGCCACGCCTCACCCGGCGGGCTCCGCATCGTCGTCCAAATCCACCGAGACCGCGTCGACGAACGCCTGATCATCGGGTTCGTGCTCGCTGGCAGCGATCAAAGCCGACTGACGGTGGGCTTCGGCAACGAACTCCGGGGCCCGGACGTCCGGCACCCAGATCTGAATCGGACGAAGACCCTGTTCCCTCAACCGCTGCCGGTGTTCGCGCACCCGCTCTCGTGTGCTCGCCATGCGACAATGTTACATGTAACAACAGTGAGGGGCAACAACTCCAGGTCCACCGGAGGTTCGGCGTTCGCCCGCGCAGACGCATACCGGCACCAATAGCCCGTATCGAAAGCGGATCAGTGACCGGTGCGGGTTCCTCCTGCGCAGTGGCCGACTCCGGTGCTGCACCTTGGCCGATGCATCCGGATCCCGGCACGGCCGCTGCTGGAGCTCGTGTTCTGCGAGTCAGAACCTGAGGACGGGTGGGTGCAAGCACATGCGTAGGGACAGCGTGTACCAGCGACACACCCTCGCCTGCCCCTAGGGCACAGCACGACCGCCATCACGTCCGACCTCTACACCCACGTGATCCCGATCGTGGCTCGCGAGGCAGCGGACCGGATCGCGGCGCTGATCGGTGAGCCGATGGAGGCACAGCCCACGGAGGTCGAGAAGCCATTGTCTAGCGCAAATCTAGCGCGGGACCCGGATTCGGACGGGGAGACCAACCCGTGATGACACATCGCCGCAGGTCAGACGGGGAGCCGGCGGGGGGACTCGAACCCCCAACCCCTTGTTTACAAGACAAGTGCGCTGCCAGTTGCGCCACGCCGGCCGGGCGAGCAAAGCGAATCGGCCCGCCCCACAGCCTATCGGCGCCGCGCTTGACCTCGGCATGATGACCGACATGGCTGAGCCAGCATGGACGAGGCGGTGAACGAACCCCGGCGCGGATCGGCCCGGTGGTGGGACGAACGGTATGCAGCCGCTGAGCTGTTGTGGTCCGTCGAGCCCAACCGCTTCGTCGTCGAGGAGTGCTCAGCGCTGGCTCCTGGGCGCGCCCTCGATCTGGCCTGCGGCGAGGGCCGCAACGCGCTCTGGCTCGCTGGTCGGGGCTGGCAGGTGACCGCCGTTGACTTCAGCACCGCGGCCCTTGACAAGGCACGCGCACTCGGCGAGCAGAGCGGCGCTCACGTCGACTGGGTGGCAGCCGACGTCAGCGACTGGCTCGCCCGGGGCTCGACCGATCTGTACAACCTCGTCGTCCTCGCCTACCTCCAGGTCCACGGCGCCGAGCGGCGGCAGGTGCTGGCCGCGGCGGCCGGGGTCACCGCTCCGGGCGGTTCGCTCCTGGTCGTTGCCCACGACCTGCGCAACCTCACCGAGGGCACGGGTGGCCCGCAGGACCCCGACCTGCTGTGGACGGTGCAGGAGGTGACGCGGCCCGGTTTCACGCCGGCGCGTACGGAGGTGGCGGCGCGGCCGGTCGACGGCCCGGTCGAGCGCGCCACCGCCTGGGACACCGTCGTCCGTCTGGTCGGCGACAGCTGAGCGGGCGCGACGCTGTCGACAGGGGTGGGGGCCCGCCCGTGCCAGTGCACACTGATGCCCGTGGATCAGGCCCTGGCGATCGAGCTCGACCAGGTTGTGATGCAACGAGCGGGGCGCCGTGTCCTCGACGGCGCGTCGGCGGGCTTCGCCGTCGGCCGGATCACGGTCGTGACCGGGCCCTCCGGCTCGGGCAAGACCACCCTGCTGCGGCTGGTCAACCGGCTCGACGTCTCGGAGTCGGGCCTGGTGCGCTACCGCGGCGACGACGTGACCACGCTGGACCCGCTCACCTTGCGGCGTCGGGTCGGGATGGTCTTCCAGCGGCCCACCCCGTTCCCCGGCACGGTGCGCGACAACCTGACCGAGGCCTCGCCCGGTGCGACCGGCGACGAGCTTGAGCAGGCGCTGCGCCGGGCGGTGGTGGAGCCGGAGCTGATGGACCGAGATGCCCATCAGCTCTCCGGTGGCGAGCAACAGCGAGTATGCCTCGCCCGCACACTCATCACCGGCCCGGAGGCGCTGCTGCTCGACGAGCCGACCTCGTCGCTGGACCGCGCGGCCGCCGACGTCTTCGAGCAGGCTGCCCGCGACCTCGCCGCCGCTGGAACCACCCTGGTGTGGGTCACCCACGACCAGGCCCAGCTGACCCGAATCGCGGACGAGGTCTGGCACCTGGAGGACGGCCGGCTGGAGCAGCAGCGATGAAAGGAGTGCCCTGATGGTGGGTGACGGCGCGGTGGTGACGTGGACCGGGCTGGCGGTGTCGCTGTTGCTCGTCGGCGTGGCGGCGGCGTTGTCCGTGGCGCTGCACCTGCGCCTGGAGCAGCAGGTTCTGGTCGCAGCCGCCCGCGCCCTGGTGCAGTTGCTGCTCGTGGGTGCCGCCCTCGAGCTGGTGATCGACCCCGATCGGTCGCTGCTGTGGTCGTGGCTCTGGGTGGCCGCGATGGTGGTCTACGCCGCCGGAGTGGCGTCTCGCCGGGCACCACAGGTCCCCGGCTTGCGCCTGGTCGCCCTGATTGCTTTCGGGGCCGCCGCCGTGGTCACCCTCGGCGTGCTGTTCGGCCTGGGTGTCTTCCCGCTGGAAGGGCGCACCCTGGTCCCCCTCGGCGGCATGATGGTCGGCAACTCCATGGCCGCGACGGTGCTCGCCGCCCGGCGCGTGCTGGAGGAGGCCACGGACAAGAGGGCCGAGATCGAGGCGCGGCTCGCCCTCGGACAAGACTCCCGCACAGCGATGCGGCCGCACCTGCGCAGCGCACTGCGCAGCGCGATCACTCCCCAGGTCGAGACGACCAAGGCGACCGGACTGGTGTTCCTGCCAGGCGCCATGGTCGGCCTGATCCTCGCCGGCGTCGAGCCGGTCGATGCGGTGCTGGTGCAGGCGGTCGTGATGTTTCTGGTGCTGGCCTCGACAGCGACGACGTCGGTGGTGGTCGCGCTCGGGGTCGGCCGGCGGCTGTTCACCGCCGACCATCGGCTCATCCAGCCGGGCTGACGCCGCCCAGACGACGATCGATCATGCATCCCTGCCGTCCGAGCAACCGCAAAGCATGATCGCCACCCCTCCGGCCCACCCGCCCAGCACCTGCAGCGCGGCCCGCTGCGGCAGACTGGGCCGGTGGCGTTGCGCATCCTGGCCGTGAGGCCCAGCAAAGACCTGCTCTCCCTGCCCTGGCAGCAACCGCTGGAGGAGTGGGACGCATCGGTGCAGGTGCCCATCGCGCGCGGCATCTCGCGCCACGTGGTCCGTTTCGTGCGTGCCGACCAGCAGGTGTACGCGGTCAAACAGACCCGCGAGGAGTGGGCGTGGCGCGAGTACCACATGCTCCGCAACCTGAGACGCCTCGGTCTCCCGACGGTTGAACCGGTCGGTGTCGTCACCGGCCGCACCACCGCCACCGGCGAGGCGATCGAGCCCGCCCTGCTGACCCGCCACCTCCAGCACTCCCTGCCCTACCGCGCGCTGTTCAGTCAGCACCTGCAGCCCGACACCGTCCGCCGCGTCGTCGATGCGCTCGTGGTGCTGCTGGTACGGCTGCACGTCGAGGGCTTCTGGTGGGGTGACTGCTCGCTGTCCAACACCTTGTTCCGCCGCAGCGCCGGCGAGTTTGCGGCGTACCTCGTCGACGCCGAGACCGGTGAGCTGCACGACCGCCTGAGCGACGGGCAGCGTGCGCACGACCTCGATCTCGTCACCACCAACACCTTCGGCGAGCTGTGTGACCTGCAGGCCGGCGGTCTGCTCGACGAGGACTGGGAACCGTTCGAGATGGTCGAGCGGGTGCAGCGCCGCTACGACGAGCTGTGGCAGGCACTGACCAGCGCCGAGGAGTTCGACACTGCGGAGATGTGGCGCATCGAGCAGCGCATTGAGGCCCTCAACGAGCTCGGCTTCGACGTCGAGGAGCTCGACGTCGTCACCGACTGGGACGGCGCGACCGTACGCATCCAGCCCGCTGTTGTCGAGGCCGGCCACCACCGGCGGCGGCTGCAGGGGCTGACCGGGCTCGACGTCGAGGAGCAGCAGGCGCGCCGGCTGCTCAACGACCTCGACGCCTTCACCGCGTCGCGGGACCTGCAAGGCGAGGATCCGACGATCGCGGCGCACAGCTGGCTCAACGACGTGTACGAGCCGGTACGCCGACTCGTACCGCCCGCCCTGCGCGAGCGGATGGAGGTCGCCGAGCTGTTCCACGAGGTGCTGGAGAACCGGTGGTACCTGTCGGAGAAGGCCGGCCACGAGGTCGACTTCTTCGAGGCAGCCCGGGACTACGTCGACCACGTGCTGCCGCGGCGCTCCGACCTCGTGCCTGACGGCAACGTCACGAGCATCGCGGCGCTGGCCACGGCCGTCGAGGCCGAGGCAAGCGGCGCCGGCGAACACGGGGTCGGCGCGACCTTGGAGTCCGATGCTGACCCCGACGAGGAGGCCCTCGACGAGGGCGTCGACTCGGCCTGGACGTGACGCTCGGCCGTCCGCCTGGCCGTCAGGTCACTGGGGCGAAAGGTGCTCTCATCGTGCACACATTGGCTGTGCCGCACACCCGACGTGTGCACGTTGAGACACTTTTTCCGACGTGCACCTGCGCTGCCCTAACCCCCGGCGGCGCGGATGACGTCTCGTCCGATGACCATGCGCTGCACCTGGTTGGTGCCCTCGAAGATCTGGGTGATCTTGGCCTCGCGCATGTACCGCTCGACCGGGTAGTCCCGGGTGTAGCCGTAGCCGCCGAGCACCTGCACCGCGTCGGTGGTCACCCGCATCGCGGTGTCGCTCGCGGTGAGCTTGGCGATCGACGCCTGCCGGCTGTACGGCAACCCGGCGTCGCGTCGTCGGGCCGCCTGGAGGTAGGTGGCGCGCGACTGTTCGACCCCGGCCGCCATGTCGGCCAGCAGGAACTGCAGCCCCTGAAAGTCGCTGATCGGCCGGCCGAACTGCTTGCGCCCCACCGCGTACGAGGCGGCGGCATCGAGTGCAGCCTGCGCCAAGCCGGTCGCGGCGGCCGCGATGGCGAGCCGACCGGAGTCGAGGGCGGCGAGGGCGATGTGCATGCCCTGACCCTCGCCGCCGATCAGGTGCCCGGCGGGGACCCGGCAGCCGTCCAGCTGCAGCTGGGTCGTGGGAGAGCCGGTCAGGCCCATCTTGCGCTCCGGTGGCCCGAAGTCGAGTCCGGGCACGTCGGCCGGCACGTGGAAGGCGGAGATGCCCTTGGTGCGGTCGTCGCCGGTGCGCGCGAAGACGAGATAGAAGTCGGCCTCACCGCCATGGGTGATCCACGCCTTGGTGCCGGTGAGCACGTAGGCGTCGCCGTCGCGCACCGCCCGCGTTGACATCGCCGCCACGTCGGAGCCTGCCTGCGGCTCGGACAGGCAGTAGGCACCCAGCTGCTCACCGCCGAGCATGTCGGGCAGTAGTGTCTTGCGCTGCTCGTCGCTGCCGAAGCCGGCGATCGCCCAGCACGACAGCGCGTGCACACCGGTGCCCACCGCAACGCTCATCCAGGCGCTGGCAATCTCCTCCAGCACCTGCAGGTACACCTCGTACGACTGCTCGCCGCCGCCGAACTCCTCCGGGTAGGGCAGCGACAGCAGCCCCGCACGACCGAGCAGCCCGAACACGTCGCGCGGGAACCGGCCGGCCGCCTCGTCGTCGGCCGCTCGGGGGGCGAGCTGCTCCGCTGCGATCTCACGCACGAGCGCCAGCAGGTCGCGGCTCTCCGGAGTGGGCAGCAGACGGTCGACGGCCATGGGACCAGGGTAGGCGGCGGACATGTGGCCGACGGGCGGCAATCAGGCATTCCCGCGGCCCGGGCGACGCGAATGCATGATCGCTCGCCCGAGGAGCGCCTCAGGAGTGGCCGCGACGCCGGGCGATCTCGTACAACGCCACCCCGGCGGCGACGCCGGCGTTGAGGGACTCCAGCGTCGAGACCATCGGGATCGTCACGGTCGTGTCGCACGCCTCGCGCACCAGCCGTGACATGCCGGCGCCCTCGCTGCCGACGACGAGCACGATCGGGTCCGCGGCGATCTCGAGCTCGCCGAGCGCCATCTCCCCGTCGGCCGCGAGGCCAGCGACCATCAGCCCGGCGTCCTGGTAGGAAGCCAGCTGCCGGGCGAGGTTTGTCGCGCGGGCCACCGGCAGCCGAGCAGCGGCACCCGCCGACGACTTCCAGGCGCCGGCGCTCATGCCCGCCGAGCGCCGCTCCGGCACCACCACGCCGTGCGCGCCGAAGCCCGCCGCCGAGCGCACCACCGCACCGAGGTTGCGCGGATCGGTGACGCCGTCGAGGGCTACCACCAGCGCCGGCTGCCCGGCGTCGTCGGCGGCCGCGAGCAGGTCGTCGGGGTGGGCGTACTCGTAAGCCGGCACCCGGGCGGCGACCCCCTGATGCACGGCGCCGGCGGTCATCCGGTCGAGCTCGGACGTGGACACCTCGAGAATCCCCGTGCCGTGTTCGGCGGCGAAGGCGAAGACCTCACGCAGTCGCTCGTCGCGCTCGGCGTGCTCGGCAACGTAGAGCGTCTGCACCGGCACCTTCCCACGCAGGGCCTCAACGACCGCGTTGCGCCCGGCGACCCATTCGCTGTCGTCGCGGCCTGCCCCGGTGGTACGCCGTGGACGGGTCGATGCCTTGCTGGCCTCTGTCGCAGCCGTACGGTACGACTTGTGCCCGGGCCGGTCGGTCGCCTTGGGGGTGGGCCCCTTGCCCTCGAGCCCGCGGCGTACGCGGCCACCCGAACCGGAGGTGGGGTTGCCCTTCGGAGTGCGCTTGATGGCGCCTCGACGCTTGCTGTTGCCGGCCACGACTCAGCCTCGCCGCTCACGCATCGACCAGCGCGCACCGGACGGGGTGTCGTCGATGTCGATGCCGGCCTGCTGCAATCTCTCCCGGGCGGCATCGGCTGCCGACCAGTCCTTGCGGGCGCGCGCGTCCTGCCGCTCCGCGAGCACCGACTGGACGAGCGCGTCAAGAGCCGCACGGGCCCGCGTGTCCGCACCTTGCCCCGCCCCCGCCCACACCGGGTCGAGCGGGTCCAGACCGAGCACCCCGAGCATGCGGCGTACCGATGCCAGCGTCCCGCGAAGTCCGGCCGGCTCCTCGTCGGTGACCGCCAGCAGCCGGTTCCCCTCGCGTACGACCTCGTGCACGGCGGCCAGCGCCGCCGGCGTGGCGAGATCGTCGTCCATCGCGGCGACGAAGTCCGCGCACGGCATCCCGGTGGTCGCATCGACCGGGCCGACCACCTCGTCGGCGCGCAGCACAAACCCCTCGAGCCGGCGGTAGGCAGCGGCCGCCTCGGTGAGGGAGTCGTCGGAGAACTCCACGACCGAGCGGTAGTGCGGGGCCACCAAGTAGTAGCGCAACTCGACCGGCCGGAAGCGCTGCACGACCTGCGACACCAGCGCGGAGTTGCCGAGCGACTTGCTCATCTTCTCCCCCGCGGTGGTCACCAGGCCGTTGTGCATCCAGAGCCGGGCGAAGCGGTGGCCCGCCGCCGTCGACTGGGCCAGCTCGTTCTCGTGGTGGGGAAAGCGCAGGTCGAGCCCGCCGCCGTGGATGTCGAAGTCCTCACCGAGGTACTTGCCCGCCATCGCCGAGCACTCCAGGTGCCAGCCCGGGCGCCCGCGTCCCCACGGTGACGGCCACGAGGCGGTCGCCGGCTCGCCGGGCTTGGCACCCTTCCACAACGCGAAGTCGCGCTGGTCGCGCTTGCCCCGCGGGTCGGCATCGGCGGCGGCCTCCATGTCGTCGAGGCGTTGCCGGGACAGCTCGCCGTAGGCGGGCCAGCTGCGTACGTCGAAGTAGACATCGCCGGACCCGTCCGCGGCAGCGTACGCGTGTCCCTTGCCCACCAGTGTCTCGATGAGCTCGAGCATCTCCGGGATGTGCCCGGTGGCGCGCGGCTCGTAGGTCGGGGGCAGGCAGCCGAGCACGGCGTACGCATCGTGGAGCGCGCGCTCGTTGGTGTACGCGTGCGCCCACCACTCGTGGCCCTGCGCGGCGGACTTGGCGAGGATCTTGTCGTCGATGTCGGTGACGTTGGCGACCACCGTCACGTCGTAGCCGCCGTGCTCCAGCCACCGCCGCAGCACGTCGAAGACGACCTCCTTGCGGATGTGCCCGACGTGGGGCGGCCCCTGCACGGTCAGGCCGCAGTGGTAGATGCCGACGTGTCCTGGACGCACCGGCTCAAGGTCACGCACCTCGCGGGTCGCGGTGTCGTACAGCCGGATCGTCACCGGCCAACCCTAACGGGCGGCGCGGCAGCGCCGGGGCCTCGCGCCGGGACACCTCGCGGACCGACGATCATGCAATGCGGGCGTGTGGACAACAGACATGCACGATCGCCCGTCCACAGCAGCCCCGCAGGCGACGGACCGGACGGTGCCTCCGCCACCACAGTCCAGGAATGGTCCTCGCGCCGAACCACGTCGCTGATTCCCTCGCGCGCCAACTCGCGGTGCAGGCGGGCACGCTCACCGCTGGCCAGGCGGTGCAGCACTTCACCGCGGGCTTCGTCCGCGCGCAACTCGCCGGACGGCGTTGGCAGCGCCCGCACCGCGGGGTCCTCGTGCTGCACAACGGCCCGCTGAGCGAGCGGCAGCAGCTCTGGGTAGCCGTTCTCGCCGCCGCACCAGGATCCGTGCTGGGCGGACTCACCGCGCTGGTCGAGGACGGACTCACGACCCTCACCCCGGACCACATCGACATAGTGATGCCACCGAGCGCGAGACGACCCAGCCGAGACGGCGCGCAATACCGCTGGTCCACCCGGCTCGAGCCCGTCGACGTCCACCCCTGGCGGACACCGCACCGAACCCGCCCGGCGCGAAGTGCCATCGACGCGGCCAGCTGGTCCCGCCGAGCTGCACGGGGTCGCGTGATCGTGCTCGCCACCGTGCAGCAGCGGCTGACGCGGCCCGACGACCTGTACGCCGCCTTGGCACGGCGGGGCAACGTCCGGCGACGGGCGCTGATCCTGGAGTCGATCCACGACGCCGGTGGTGGGATCCAGTCGCTTCCCGAACGCGACTTCGACCTGATCCGCCGCCGGATCCGGGCACCGGAGCCGTCGCGACAGTCGGTCACACGCCGCGCGGACGGCCGCTTCTACCTTGACGTCGAGTGGCGCTCGTACGGTGCTCGGTGCGAGATCCACGGCATTCCGCACTCGTGGGCGGCCCAGTGGGACGCCGACATCGATCGCAGCAACGAGATCACCCTGCAAGGTCCGCGGCTGCTGATCTTCACCTCGTACGCGATCCGCCGATCCCCCGAACGGGTGGGCGACCAGTTGACGCGGCTGCTCGAACGGGGTGGGTGGTGACACGCAGCATCATGCATCGACGTCACCCCGCCGACCCAAATGCATGATCGTCTGTCCCCCCGGCGGCGGGGGCGTGGAGTTGACCGTACGGGGGATGCCTCACCATCACAGTTCGACATAGCGTGATCATCATGCGTCACTTCCGTCCCAGCCTGGTCGTCGCCGTGACCGCCGCCATGCTGGCCGCCACGGCGGCGCCAGCCGCGACAGCAGCCACCCCGGACCCGGCGGCCGCGTCGGGCAAGGCCGCGGTGACAACCCCCCCGCAACGCTCGGCGCTGGCGACCGACCTGCGCCGGTTCACTACGAGCAAGGCGTTCCGCGGCGGCAGCCGGAAGGGCCTGCGGGTCCACCAAGGCTCGTTGCGCATCGGCAGTCCCGCCGGCACGCGGCGCTACACCGACACCTACGGCGACGACCGGCCGCACCGCTACGCGTACGGCAGGTGGACCTCGCGGTGGACCCGCGCCGACCACGCCTACCGCGAGCTGGTGCCGAGCTGGAGCGCCAAGACCCCCGTCGGTACCTTCGTCGAGGTGCAGGTGCGGGTGCGCACCAGCGCTGGGCGCACCGGCAGCTGGGACAGCGTCGGCATCTGGGCCGGCGGCAAGCTGGGCGGCATCCACCGCACCAGCCTGGGGGCACAGAGCGACGATGTGGCCCGCGTGGCCACCGACACCGTGCGGACGACCGCCAGCGCCAGGCGCTGGCAGCTGCGGGTCACGTTGAACCGGCGCGCCGGCACCGGTCGCACCCCGGTGGTTGCCGCAGCGGCTGCCACCACCTCGCCCCCGGCGCCGTCCAGGGCGCCGACGAGCTCCCCGGGCGTGGCACGCGGCACGTCGATCGCGGTCCCGCGCTACAGCCAGATGATCCACCAGGGCCACTACCCGCAGTGGGACAACGGTGGCGAGGCCTGGTGCTCCCCCACCTCGATGGCAATGGTGCTCGCGGCCTGGGATTCCGGCCCCAGCCGCAACCAGTACTCCTGGGTGCCGTCGCGCCACCCCGACCCGTGGGTCGACCACGCCGCACGAATGACGTACGACTACCGCTACCAGGGCGGGGGCAACTGGCCGTTCTCGGCCGCGTACGCCAGCACCTTCGGCCTGGACGCCTTCGTGACCCGGCTGGGCTCGCTGCGCGGCGCAGAGCGCTACATCGCCAAGGGCATCCCGCTGGTGCTGTCGATCTCCTTCGACGCCGGCGAGCTCGACGGCTCACCGCTGACGTCCAGCGGCGGGCACATCCTGGTCCTGCGGGGCTTCACTGCCGGCGGCAACCCGATCGTGAACGACCCAGCCGCCGCGCGGGCCCGCGGGGTACGCCGGGTGTACAAGCGCGGACAGCTCGAACGAGCCTGGCTGACCAGCAGCGCCGGCACGGCGTACGTGGTGCGCCCGCAGTCGGTGCCGCTGCCCGGCAGCTGACGACACCGATGCCCGACAATGGGCCGGTGCACGGGGTCGACGGAGCCGAGGGGGCGGTGAGACGGTGAGCCCCGAGCTGCGCGTCGGCATCGGTGTGGACGTGCACCGGCTGGCTCCCGACCGCCCGCTGTGGCTGGCCGGGTTGCACTGGCCGGAGGAGCCCGACGGACTGACGGGTCACTCCGACGCCGACGTCGTCGCGCATGCCCTGTGCGACGCCCTGCTGTCGGCGGCGGGGCTCGGTGACCTCGGCAGCCAGTTCGGCGTCGACGACGAGCAGTGGGCCGGCGCGTCGGGGCTGGTCCTGCTGGCGGAGACGACCGCCCGGCTGGCGGCAGCGGGTTGGGGCGCGGCCAACGCGTCGGTGCAGGTGATCGCGCGTCGACCGCGCCTGTCAGGGCGGCGTACGGAGGCCGAGCGGGTGCTGTCGGCAGCCATCGGCGCCCCGGTGTCCGTGGCGGGCACGACCACCGACGGGCTCGGACTCACCGGGCGCGGTGAGGGCGTCGCCGCGATCGCGACCGCCCTCGTCCACCGGTTGGGAGCCCGCTCGGCGCGCTAGCCCGCCACGTCGTCGCGGTCGCGGGCGACCGCCTCGGCGAGCAGCAGGTCGAGCGGGCCGGTCACCTTGAACGCGAGCGGGTCACCGTCGACCACCACGACTCGCCCGCCCAGCCGCTCGACGAGCGTGGCGTCGTCGGTGGCAGCCGGCGCCCCGGTCGCCGGGTCGCCGGCGTACGCGGCGTCGAGCACCGTCCGCCTGAAGCCTTGGGGGGTCTGTACCTGCCGCAACGCCAGCCGGCCCAAGGTGGCGACCACGGCACCGCCCGCATCGATCTGCTTGACGGTGTCCGCCACGGCGACGACGGGAACCACCGCGTCGGCCCCGGCCTCGACGGCGGCGAGCACGCGGGCGACGACGGCAGCCGGCACGAAAGCCCGCGCCGCGTCGTGAACCAGCACGACGTCGACGTCGGTCGGCAGTGCCCGCAGGCCGCGCTGGACGGACTGCGAGCGGGTGTCACCTCCGACCACCACGGTCCAGCTCCCGGCGAGCCCCACGGCATCGAGCAGTTCGACGACCTGCTGGCGGCACTCGACCGCCGCCACCACGACCCCGACCTGGACCAGAGCACTGGCGTCGAGGGCACGCACCGCCCGGACGACCAGCGGCACCCCTGCCACGGTGCGCATCGCCTTGGCGTCCCCGGGGCCGAGTCGGCTACCCCGGCCGGCCGCGGGAACGACCGCAGCAACGCGGGTCAGGAGGCGAGCACCTCGTCCAGGAGGGTCTCGGCCTTGTCTTCGTTGGTGTGCTCGGCCAGCGCCAGCTCAGAAATCAAGATCTGTCGCGCCTTGGCAAGCATCCGCTTTTCCCCCGCCGACAGGCCGCGGTCCTTCTCCCGTCTCCACAGGTCGCGGACCACCTCCGACACCTTCATCACGTCACCGGAGTGCAACTTCTCGAGGTTCGCCTTGTAACGGCGTGACCAGTTGGTGGGCTCCTCGGTGTGGGGCAGCCGCAGCACGTCGAAGACGCGCTCGAGGCCTTCCTTGTCCACAACGTCTCGCACGCCCACGAGATCAAGGTTGCACGCCGGGACGCGGACCACGAGGTCGCTCTGCGCCACGATGCGGAGCACGAGGTACATCTTGTCCTCGCCCTTGATCTGCCGGGTCTCGATGTCCTCGATGACGGCTGCTCCGTGATTGGGGTAGACAACCGTTTCGCCGACAGTGAAAGCCATGTATTTGTACCCCTTCCTGGGTGACCAGAATAACACGCGTCCTGACGGTGCCGACCGCCATCTATGCAGGTCAGGACGCAAATTGGGGCTTGACATGAGCGTCAATCCGTGCCCTGCCGGGGTGTGCGTGCCGACCTCGTGCCCGCAGGGATAAACTCCGCCACACTGTCCGGCGGGCCTCCGACGGGGTCCCGGGTCGAGAGGATCAGCCGCTGTGATCAGGGTGTTTGGTCGGCGCCGGCCCAGGCAGGTGCGGAGAACCGCGTCGCTGGTCAGCGCCGGGCTGGCGCTGGCCCTCAGCGGCACGCTCGCGGGTTGCGGCACCGGCTTCGGCGCGCAGACCTCCCAGGTGTACAACGCTCCCGAGGGCACCGACATCCGCAGCGACGCCGGCGTTCAAGTCCTCAGTGCGGCAATCGTGACCGATGAGGCGGGGTCGGCGACGTTGTCGGCCGGATTGGTGGGCCCGCCGGGACAGGCCGATACACTCACATCGGTGCAGGTCACGAGCGACGACGGCGCCCCCATCAGCGCACAGATTGCCGGCGGCACCGTGCCGATCCCCGCCGACGAGCTGGTGCAGACCGCCACCGACGCCGAGATCACCATCGCCGCCGACGACCTGGTGCCGGGGACTCTGGTCGATGTGGCGTTCGCCTTCGAGACCTCAGGTTCGGTCAGCGGCCCGGTCATGGTGCAGGCACGCGAGGGCGCCTACGCGGACGTTGAGATCCCGGCCGCACCCAGCGGCTCCGCGACCACTGGCGGCAGCGGAGGCTGAGCCCCGCTCACGCCTCGTACTTGTATCCCAGCCCACGCACCGTGACCAGGTACTTCGGCGCCGCCGGGTCGGGCTCGATCTTGGCGCGAAGCCGCTTGACGTGGACGTCGAGCGTCTTGGTGTCGCCGACGTAGTCAGCCCCCCATACCCGGTCGATGAGCTGGCCCCGGGTCAGCACCCGGCCGCTGTTGCGCAAGAACAGCTCCAGCAGCTCGAACTCCTTGAGCGGGAGCCGCACATCTCCGCCGTCGACGCTGACCACGTGCCGGTCGACATCCATGCGTACGGGGCCCGCCTCGAGTGTGGCCGGGGCAAGGCTGTCGGCGGGGTCCTGCAGCCGCCGCAGCACCGCGCGGATGCGGGCCACCAGCTCGCGGGGGCTATACGGCTTGGTGACGTAGTCGTCGGCGCCGAGCTCGAGCCCGACGACCTTGTCGACCTCGCCGTCCTTGGCGGTCACCATGATGACCGGCACTGCCGACACCTGCCGCAGCCGTCGGCACACCTCGGTGCCGGGCAGGCCCGGCAGCATCAGGTCCAGCAGTACGATGTCCGCGCCCGCTCGGTCGAACTCTTCGAGGGCATCGGGGCCCGTCGCCGCGATCGCGACGTCGAACCCCTCCTTGCGCAAGACGTAGGAGAGCGCATCGCTGTAGCTCTCCTCATCCTCGACGACGAGCACTCGGGTCACGACTGTGCCTCCTGGAGATCAGCTGACTCAGACGAGCCGGACATGGTGGAGCCCTGGGTCACGTCGCTGGAGAGGTCGATCCACCCGGGGAGCACCAGGGTGAATGACGATCCGGTCTTCTCCACGCTCCACACCCGTACCTCGCCGCCGTGGCTGGCGGCGATGTGCTTGACGATCGACAGTCCCAGTCCGGTGCCGCCGGTGGAGCGGGCGCGGGCGGGGTCGACGCGGTAGAACCGCTCGAAGATGCGCTCGAGCTCACTCTCGGCGATGCCGACACCCTGGTCGGACACGGTGATGTGCACATTGCTGCCGACCCGCTTCACGGTGACCGTGACGCGGGTGTCGCCGGGGCTGTAGACCACCGCGTTGTCGACGAGGTTGCCGAGCGCCACCTGCAGCTGTCCGGCGTTGCCGCTGACCGCCAGGCCCGTGCTGCTCTGCCCGACCAGAGCCACCCGGCGCGTCTCGGCGTCGATGCGCGTACGGTCCAGCGCCGCGGCGACGAGGGCATCGACGTCCACGCGTTGCGGCTCGTCGAGCAGCTGGTCGTCCTGCAGTCGGGACAACTCGATCACCTGCTGGACCAGCCGCCCCAACCGCTCGGCCTCAACGCGCATCCGCTGCGCGAAGCGCTGCACCGCCTGCGGATCCTCGGCCGCCTCGGAGACCGCCTCGGCCAGCAAGGTGAGGGCGCCCACGGGTGTCTTGAGCTCGTGGCTGACATTGACGGTGAAGTCGCGGCGGACGGCGTCGACCCGGCGCTCCCGGGTGCGGTCGTCGACCAGCACGAGCACCAGCGAGGCGTTCAGTGGCGCCACGCGCGCACCGACGTGACGGGTCGCGGTGGAGGCGCGTCCGCTGGACAGCACCAGCTCGATCTCGCGGATCTCCCCGTCGCGGCGGACCAGGCGCACCAGCTCGGCGAGCTCGGGGTGCACCAGCCGGTCGCCGCGTACGAGACCCAGCTCGTAGGCCGGTGCGCTCGCCTCGACCACGACCTCGCGGGTGTTGACCAGCACCGCCGACGCCCGCAGCACCGCCAGCACGTCGATCACCCCGGCCCGAACCTGCGGCTGGGCTGGTGACTCGCCGACACTCGTCGCGACGAGGTCACCCTCCCCTCGCGCGGGCGCCCTCGCCCCCCAGCCGGTCAGACGTTGAGTCACCAGCAGCGCCAGCACGCCCAGCAGCGCACCGGCGAGCAGCAGCAAGGCGGTGCCCACAGTCCCGATCGTACGCACGGATGACATCGGGTTGTCGCCGCGCGACCATCTGTGACCTGCGGCTTCGCTGATTGTTCAGCACGCGTTCACGTACGTGGGTCGGCCGGTCGAACCGCGGTGGTTACCGTAGGCGGCATGCGTGACCTCTACAACGACCAGCTCGAAGCGATCATCGCCAACCTGGTGTCGATGACGCACACGGTCCGGGCGGCGGTCGAACAGGCCACCTCGGCGCTGCTGGAAGCCGACGCCGACGCGGCCGAGACCGTCATCGCCGGGGACAAGGCGATCGACGAGGCCCGGGAGCGGGTGGAGGAGACGTCCTTCGAGCTGCTCGCCACCCAGCAGCCGGTCGCCGGCGACCTGCGGATGCTCATCGCGGCGCTGCGCATCGTGGCTGACCTCGAACGCATGGGCGACCTCGCCGTGCACGTCGCCAAGATCGCGCGGATGCGGATGCCCGACCGTGCCGTGCCGCCGGCGCTGCGTCCGATGATCGCCAACATGGCCGAGACCGCCGAGCGGATGGTGGCGGAGACCGCGCGCATCATCGCCGACCGCGACGTCGACGCGGCCCTGGCACTCGAGGCCGAGGACGAGGAGATGGACCGGCTGCGCCGCTCCATGTTCCGCATCCTGCTCGACGACGACTGGGAGTACGGCGTCGAGCCGGCGATCGACCTGGCCCTGCTGGGGCGCTACTACGAGCGGATCGCTGACCACGCCGTTTCCATGGCCCGGCGCGTCGTCTACCTCGTGACCGGCCAGAACCCGCCGCACTACGAGTAGATCGCCCACCGCACGCCCGCCCGCACGCCGAGTGGTGCCCATCTGGGCTCTGCTAGGCATTAGCACCCCGCCTTGGCACCACTCGGCGGTGCGGCGGGACGGCGGGTGCGGCGGGTCAGCGGCCCTGGTTCTTGACCGCCTCGATGGCGTCGGCGGCGGCAGCGGGGTCGAGGTACTCCCCACCGCGGGTCAGGGGACGCATGTCCGCGTCCAGCTCGTAGAGCAATGGGATCCCGGTCGGGATGTTGAGCCCCACGACGGTCTGGGCGTCCATGTCGTCGAGGTGCTTGACCAGCGCCCGCAGCGAGTTGCCGTGGGCGGCGACCAGCACGGTACGGCCGACGCGCAGGTCGGGGGCGATTGCGTCGTACCAGTAGGGGAGCATCCGCACCAGCACGTCGGCCAGACACTCCGTACGCGGGCGCAGCTCGCTCGGCAGGTCGGCGTAACGCGGGTCGTCCACCTGGCTCCACTCGTCGTCGTCGGCGATGGGTGGGGGCGGCTCGTCGTACGAGCGGCGCCAGCGCATGAACTGCTCCTCGCCGTACTCCTCCTGGGTCGCCTTCTTGTCCTTGCCCTGCAGCGCGCCGTAGTGGCGCTCGTTGAGCCGCCACGACCGGCGTACCGGCAGCCAGTCACGGTCCAGCCCCGACAGGCTGAGCTGAGCGGTGGCGATTGCCCGGCGAAGCACCGAGGTGTGCACCACGTCGGGCCGCAGGTCGACCGCTCGCATCAGGTCGGCGCTACGCGTCGCCTCGTCACGGCCCCGGTCGGTGAGATCGACGTCGACCCAGCCCGTGAACAGGTTCTTGGCATTCCAGTCCGACTCGCCGTGGCGGAGCAGGATCAGCCGATGCTCAGCAGTCATGGCCCGACACTATCGGGGCGGGTCGGCACCGTCTCGCGGCTCGTGCCCGGGGCGCTCCAACAGGTGACGGAAGGCGTCGAGGTTGCGAGTGGACTCACCGCGATCGCGCCGCCACTGCCACTCGCGCCGGATCGAGCCGGCGAAACCGAGCTCGAGGATGGTGTTGAACGACTCGTCGGCGTACGTCGCCACGGCCCCCAACACCCGGTCGACCTCCTCGGTGGTGACCGCGTGCAGAGGCACCCGGCCGTCCAGGTAGATGTCACCGGTGGCGTCAACGGCGAAGGCGACCGCGTACAGCCGCAGGTTGCGCTCCAACAGCCAGCGGTACACCGCTGCGTGGTTCTCGTCCGGCTGGCGCGCCACGAAGGCGTGCACCGCCAGGGCATGGTCGCGCACCTCCAGCCGCGCGGTGGTCTGCAGCTTGCGCTCACCGGGCAGCACGACCTCGAAGACGCCGGGGTGGTGTTCGACCACGTCGAGCCCGGTCTCGGCTAGCGCGTTGCGCACGATGTCGGCGGCTCGAACGCGCGGATCAGGCCCGGCGCTCACGAGCTCACGAGCTCAGGGCCAGGGGCGCGGCGTCGACCGCCGGCAGCAGCTGGGCCGCGCGATAGACCTGCACGGTCTGCTCGGCGGTGCGGTCCCAGCTGAAGCCCGCGGCATGCCGGACGGCGGCCTGCCCCATCGAGTCGAGCAGGCGCGGGCGGTCGAGCATCAGCTCGAGCTGTCGCGCCCACGCCTGCGGGTCGTGGCCGTCGACCAGCGCCCCGGACACCCCGTCGTGCACCGCCACCGGCAGCCCCCCCACCCGCGCCGCGACGACGGGCGTACCGCAGGCCTGCGCCTCGAGCGCGACCAGACCGAACGACTCCGAGTAGGACGGCACGCACACCAGCGTGGCCGCGGCGTACCAGCTGGCAAGGTCGGCATGGGCGGCGGGCGGGACGGCGCGGACCACGTCGGCGATGCCCAGCTGGCTGGCCAGCTTGGTCAGCGAGTCGGGGTGGTCGGTGCCGCTGCCGGACGGGCCACCCACGATCGGCACGACCAGGCTCGGGCGCAGGTCAGGGCGAGTGGCCAGCAGGGCGGCGACACCGCGCAGCAGTACGTCGGGCGCCTTCAGCGGCTGCAGGCGGCCCACGAACAGCAGCACCCGAGCGTCCGCGGGCAGGCCGAGGCGGCGGCGCGCGCCGCTCCGCCCACCGGTACGGGCAGCGCCGAAGACGTCGAGGTCGACGCCGGGGTGTACCACCCGGACCCGCTCCTGTGGTGCGTCGTACAGCTCGATGAGCTGGCCGGCCTCGTCGGCGGTGTTGGCGACGAGCACGTCGCTGGCGGCGACGACCTGCTCCTCGCCGATCACGCGCGCCGGCGGCTCGGGGGTGTCACCGTCTGCGAGAGAGGCGTTCTTGACCTTGGCCATGGTGTGCATCGCATGCACCAGGGGCACACCCCACCGGTCCGCGAGCACCGACCCGACCTGGCCGCTGAGCCAGTAGTGCGAGTGCACCAGGTCGTAGTGCCCGTGCGGGAAGGTCGCCTCCGTGCGCAGCACCTCGCGGACGAAGGGGCACATCTGCCCGGGCAGGTCAGCCTTGGCCAACCCCTCGAACGGACCCGCCACCACCGAGCGGACGCTGACCCCCGGCGCCAGGTCGTGCACCGGTGGAGCGGTCGAGGAGGTGGCTCGGGTATAGACGTCGACCTCGATGCCCCGGCGCGCCAGGCGGCGCGACAGCTCCGACACGTAGACGTTCATGCCGCCGGCGTCGCCGCTACCGGGCTGCTCGACCGGTGAGGTGTGCAGCGACAACATCGCGACCCGGCGTACGGGCGCTCCGACTGCGTGCAGCACTGGTCTGGGTCTCCTCGCTCGGCCGTGAATGTTCAACCGTCGCCGATCCTCCCCCATTCCATCGCGATTCGCCGCATCGGCGGGCGACCAGCCCGGCCCGCCTGACACCATGGCGCCATGCCCTCCCCCCGTACGGCGGTCGTGACCGGCGCGAGCAGTGGCATCGGGGCGGCAACCGCCCGTGCGCTGACCGCGGCTGGCTTCGAGGTGGTGGTCGCCGCGCGCCGCGTCGACCGGATCGAGGCGCTGGCCGGCGAAATCGGGGGCCACGCGGTGCCCTGCGACGTCACCGACGACGACGCGGTAGCCGCGCTGGCCGAGGCGGTCGGACCGGGCTTGAACGTGCTGGGCAACAACGCCGGCACGGCGGTCGGCGTCGATCCCGTGGCCACCAGCGAGGCGGGTGACTGGCGGTGGATGTACGAGGTCAACGTGCTCGGTGCGCTGCGGGTCACCAAGGCCTTGCTGCCCGCCCTGGTGGCCTCCGGCGACGGTGTCCTGGTCAACATGGGCTCGACGGCCGGCCGGATCGCCTACGAGGGCGGCGGTGCTACACCGTGGCCAAGCACGCCGTCGCGGTGATGACCGAGACGCTGCGCCTGGAGCTGGTCGGGGAGCCGGTGCGGATCACCGAGATCGCGCCCGGCATGGTGCGCACCGACGAGTTCACGCTGAACCGGATGGGTGGTGACGCCGCCGCGGCCGCCACGGTCTACGCCGGGGTGGCCGAGCCGCTGGTCGCCGAGGATGTCGCGGACGCAGTCGCCTGGGTCGCCACCCGCCCCCACCACGTCAACGTCGACCTGCTGGTCATGAAGCCGCGCGCCCAGGCGGCGCAGCACAAGGTGCACCGTGAGGGGTGACGGCATGGCGGGGGCCGGACGCGTGAGCGCATGAGCGCTCCGTCCGGAGGCCGCCGGAGCTTTGGGACAGTCACGGCTAGGTTCGTGCGGTGCGCACCCGTGGAACCCTTCGGCCAACGGTAGCCCCGTCCGCGACACTGCCGCTGCTCGCCGTCGCCACCACGCTGGTGCTGTGGGCCTCCGCATTCGTGGCGATCCGGCACCTCGGCCGCGACATCTCCCCCGGCCCGCTGAGCCTGGGCCGGCTCGTGGTCGGCTCGCTCTGCCTGGGGGCGGTGCTCGCAACCCGCAGCTGGCAGCGGCCCGCCCCCTCGGACTGGCCGCGGCTGGTGGCGATCGGGGTGTTGTGGTTCGGCGTCTACAACCTCGCGCTCAACGAGGGGGAGCGACGGGTGGACGCTGGCACCGCGGCGATGCTGATCCAGGTCGCCCCGGTCCTGATCGCCCTGCTCGCGACAGTGTTTCTCGGCGAGCAGTCGACGCCGGCGCTGTGGGCCGGACTGGTCGTCGCGTTCACCGGCGTGGCGGTGATCAGCCTGTCCGGCACGCCCGACGGCCGCCGGGATCCGCTCGGCGTCGCACTGTGCCTGCTGTCGGCGGCGGCGTACGCCGTGAGCCTGATCCTGCAGAAGCCGGTGATGGCGCGCCTGTCCTCGTTGCAGGTGACGTGGGTGGCCTGCACCGTCGGCGCGGTCGTCTGTCTGCCCTTCGCACCCGACCTGGTCCGGGAAGCCTCGACGCTGCCGGCCGCCGATCTGGCCTGGTGGGTCTACCTCGGCGTCTTTCCGACCGCTGTCGCCTTTACCACCTACGGCTACGCGCTGACCCACATGAACGTCAGCAAGCTGGGCGTCACGACGTACCTGGTCCCCCCGATCACCGTTGGGCTGGCCTGGCTCCTGCTGGCCGAGACCCCCCCGGCGCTGGCGTACGTGGGCGGGGCGCTGTGCCTGGCCGGCGTGGCGCTGACTCGCCGCCGGCCTCGACGACGTGCACTCGACCCGGCGCCGCCGGGCTGAGCTCCGGCTGCTCCGGCGGAGTTGCCACCGCCACACAGCGTTCTCACACACTGCTGCGGTGACAAGTCGTGTGGGGGCCCCGGCGGCCCTGCCATCTCGACGCGCGGCGGCCGGGGCCGCTCCGGCGCCACCGGTAGGCTGGCAGCGCCGCGACTCGTGCGGCCACCCCCGAGTCGCTTCCCGAACCCGAAGGACCTTGTCTTCCCATGCCGTCGCCAGCCGAGTCCTCTCCTGTGCGCGCCCGCGCCAACCTGCGCAACGTGGCGATCGTCGCGCACGTCGACCACGGCAAGACCACGCTGGTCGACGCGATGCTGTGGCAGTCGGGCGCCTTCCGGGCCAACCAGGACGTCGCCGACCGGGTCATGGACTCCGGTGACCTGGAGCGGGAGAAGGGCATCACGATCCTGGCCAAGAACACCGCCGTGCGCTGGCGTGGCCCGTCGGCGCCCGAGGGCGGACTTGTGCTCAACATCATCGACACCCCCGGGCACGCCGACTTCGGCGGCGAGGTGGAGCGCGGCCTGGCGATGGTCGACGGCGTCGTGCTGCTGATCGACGCCTCGGAGGGGCCGCTGCCGCAGACCCGCTTCGTGTTGCGCAAGACCCTGGAGGCGCACCTTCCGGTCGTGCTGGTCGTCAACAAGGTCGACCGCCCCGACGCTCGCATCGCCGAGGTTGTCGACGAGGCGTACGAGCTGTTGTTCGACCTCGCCGACGACCACGCTCCCGATCGCGACGACATCCTCGACCTCCCGGTCGTGTACGCCTCGGCTCGCGCCGGCCGCGCATCGCTGGAGCGTCCGGCCGATGGCTCGATGCCCGACTCCGAGGATCTCGAGCCACTGATCCGGACCATCATGGAGGCCGTGCCGGCGCCGCCGTACGAGCCGGACGCACCCCTGCGGGCCCAGGTCGCCAACCTCGACGCCTCGCCGTTCCTCGGCCGCCTCGCGCTGTGCCGGGTGTACGCGGGCACGCTGAGCAAGGGCGACTCGGTCGCCTGGTGCCGACGCGACGGCCGGGTCGAGCGGGTGCGCATCTCCGAGCTGCTGCTCACCGAGGCCCTGGACCGGGTGCCCGTGGCCTCGGCCGGGCCTGGTGACATCGCGGCCATCGCGGGCATCCCCGAGATCACCATCGGCGACAGCCTGTGCGACCCCGACGACACCCGCCCACTGCCGCCGATCACCGTCGACGAGCCGGCGATCTCGATGAGCATCGGCACCAACACCTCCCCGCTCGCCGGGCGGGAGAAGGGCACCAAGGTCACGGCCCGGCTGGTCCGCGAGCGGCTCGAGCGGGAGCTGGTCGGCAACGTGTCGCTGCGAGTGCTGCCGACGGAGTTCCCCGACACCTGGGAGGTGCAGGGCCGGGGCGAGCTCGCGCTGGCGGTGCTGGTCGAGCAGATGCGGCGCGAGGGCTACGAGCTGACCGTCGGTAAGCCGCAGGTGGTCACCCGCGAGGTCGACGGGAAGGTGTACGAGCCGGTCGAGCGGCTGACCATCGACTGCCCCGACGAGTATCTCGGCACGATCACCCAGCTGCTCGCGGTCCGCAAGGGCCGGCTGGAGCAGCTGGTCAACCACGGCACCGGCTGGATCCGGATGGAGTTCCTGGTGCCCGCGCGTGGCCTGATCGGCTTTCGTACCGAGTTCCTCACCGACACCCGTGGCACCGGCATCGCCCACCACGTGTTCGAGAGCTACGAGCCGTGGTTCGGTGAGCTGCGTACGCGCGGGTCGGGGTCGCTGGTCGCCGATCGCACCGGTGCCGCCACCTCGTACGCGATGACCAACCTGCAGGAGCGCGGCACGCTGTTCGTCGAGCCCGCGACCGAGGTCTACGAGGGCATGATCGTCGGGGAGAACTCGCGCGAGGACGACATGGACGTCAACATCACTAAAGAGAAGAAGATGACCAACGTGCGCTCGAACGCCGACAACTTCGAGAAGCTGGTGCCGCCACGGCGCCTGAGCCTCGAGCAGTCGCTGGAGTTCTGCCGCGATGACGAGTGCGTCGAGATCACCCCGTCGTCGATCCGGATGCGCAAGACCGCGCTGAACGCGCACGATCGCGCCAAGACTGCCGCCCGCGCCCGACGCTGACCGCGCGGGCCGAGGTCAAAGGACAACACCCAGCGCGGCCTCGGCGTCACCGCCGAACGCCACGAAACGCACCAGCTCGACCGAGGAGACGGTGTCGCGAACGGTCTCGACCGCGATCCGGGCCGCGTCGTCGACCGGCCATCCATACACCCCGGCCGACACCAGCGGAGCCGCCAGCCTCCGTACGTCCAGCTCGTCGGCCACCGCCAGCGCGTTGCGGTAGCAGGAGGCCAGCAGGTCGGGCTCGGTCTCGCCCGCGTGCCGGTTAGGCCCTACCACGTGGATCACCCACTGGGCGGGCAGATCCCCGGCGATGGTCCACCCCGCCTGCCCGGTCGCTAGCCCGTCGGGGAACCGCTGCACGCAGTCACGCAGCACGGCCGGGCCGCCGGCGCGGTGGATGGCTCCATCGACGCCACCGCCGCCGCGCATCCCGCGGTTGGCCGCGTTGATGATGGCGTCGACGTGCTGGCGGGTGATGTCACCGCGTAGTACCTCGACGCGTACCGGCATGACGTCAGTCTCCACTCGTACGAGATGCGCGGATCGCTACCCGTACGGACCCCGGCCGCCGCCCTGCAAGGACCGCAGCGCTGGGCGGGCGTCGGCGAGGTAGACGAACGCAGCCACGGTGCCGACGAGGTTCAGGATCCCGATGGGGCGCCAGAACAGTATGTGCGCGACCAGAAAGAGTCCGAGCACCAGCACCCAGAAGACCTTGGTCTGCTTGTCCACGGCGAGGTACGCGGGGGCGGGGCGACTCACCGCGTCGACGAAAGCGAAGGCCTTGACCGCGAACAGGATGAGCGCGAGCGCCAGCTCGATGGTGGTGCGCGCGTCGAAGAGGGTGATGCCCACGGGATCAGACTAACCGGCGTGGGCAGCACCCCTGTCTCAGTCTCCGACCTTGGCGGCGGCGTCGGTGACGGCCTTGGTGGTCGCCTCGGCGGTCTTGCGGGCGCTGGTGCGGGTCGCCTTGGCCCGGGGCCGCGTGGCGTTGGTGGCCTTCGTCGTCGTGCGCTTGGCGGTCGTCTTGGTCGCCTTGGCGCCCTCGGCGGCCTGCTCGGCGGTCTTGTCGCCCTGGTCAGCGGTCTTGCCGGCCTGCTTCTTGGCGGTGGTGGTCGTCGCCTTGGCCGCCTGGGCGCTCTCCTTGCGAGCGGTGGTGACGGTGGCCTTGGCCTGCGACTTGGTGGTCTTGGCCGCGGCCGCGGCGTCCTTGGTCGACTGTTGGTTGCGTACCCGCGTCACGAGGGTCTCGCCCCGCTCGGCGAGGTCGCCATAGACCGACGCAGCCTGACCGAGTGCCTCGTGGGCCGCGCTCTGGGCGCGGTCCGGCAGCGCCCGGAGCTCAGCTCGGAGCGCACCCAGCTGCTGTTGCGCGGCATGCCTGGGGTCGGTCTCGACAGTGGTACGGCGGATGCGCTCGGCGACCAGGTCACCGGCGCCGAGCACGGCGTACAGGGGGGTGGGGGTCTTGGTGCGTGCCATCAGAGGTCCTCCTCGGGACGACTAGGGGTGGTCGGTTCGGTGGTTGGGGACTCGGCCCGGAACGCGGTGTAGATGTCCAGCAATGCTTGACGCTGTCGCTCGTTGAGACCGGGGTCTCCGAGGATCGCCAGCTCCACTGAGCGCGACCCGTCCTCATCGGGATCGAGGATCCCGGCTCGGACATAGAGCGTCTCCGCGGAGATCCGCAGCGCCTTGGCCAGACCTTGCAGCACCTCGGCCGATGGCTTGCGCAAGCCGCGCTCCACCTGGCTGAGGTACGGGTTGGAGACGCCCGCGAGGTCGGCGACCTGGCGCAACGACAACTCCGCGGAGTTGCGCTGCTCACGCAGGTACTCCCCGACGCTGCCGACCGTCTTGCTCACGTCCAACCGGGCCATGCCGCCATTGTGCTAGCCGCGTGCTTGCTCGTGCAAGCAGAACGGGCGTGAGCCGCCTCACGCCCAGCCCCGCGCGCCCTGCGCTGCTCGCGACGCCGCGCCACGTTTACGTGGCGCGGGGCGTGCTGCGCGCGGGGCGGGCTGGCGCGGGGCGGGCTGGCGCGGGAGCGGGCGGGTCAGACGAACACGGCGCGCACCTCACCGACCTGGCGCCCGGCGCCGAACACCGGGGCACGCACCTGCTCGTCGAGCACCGGGTGTGACACGCCGAGCTGCTGGAGCACCGCCGCCATCGCGACCGGTCGGGCTCGGTACGCCCCGTCGTCGATCTTGAGCGCCACCGCCGTGCCGTCGGCCAGCGCGACCGCGTACGACGCCTCAGCACCGGCCTTGCCGATCGCACCCGGCAAGGCGGCCAGCAGGGCCGCCTCGTCTCGGGCCGATCCGCTCACGAGCTGCGGGTGCTGGCGGATCGCTGCCGCCACCTGGCCTTCGGCGGACTCCGGGCTCGCGAGGGCCAGCCCCGTGAACGCGCGGGCCAACCCAGTGAGGCTGGTGGACAGCAACGGCGCACCGCAGCCATCGACGCCGAAGCGGGCCACCGGCTCTCCGGTCAGCTCGGCGAAGGTGGCCCCGATCGCCCGCTGCAGCGGGTGGTCCGGCTCGGTGTAGGTGTCGACCGGCCAGCCGTTGGCGACGCAGGTCGCGAGCATCCCGGCGTGTTTGCCCGAGCAGTTCATCAGCAGCGACGACTTGCTGCCCCACTCGCGGACGACTGCCTCGCGGGCGTCGTCGTCCAGCGGCCAGTCGGCGGGGGTCTGCAGGGCGGACTCGTCGAGACCGGCGTCGTCGAGTATCTGGCGTACCCCGTCGACGTGCATGGTCTCGCCGGAGTGCGACGACGCGACCAGCGCCAGCAACGGGAGGGGCAGCTGCAACCCGAGGCGCACCATCGCCGCCGCCTGCAGTGGCTTGTTGCACGACCTCGGAAACATCGGCGACGTGACGTCTCCGTACGCCACGAGCACCTCACCGGCGGGGCTCAGGGCCACCGCTGAACCCCGGTGATGGCCCTCGAC
>Ga0183260_10000524_pt1 | contig 32568 bp, 31 predicted proteins | sample AntDrymUQ4972206_2_FD_129768 | JGI IMG/M metagenome (GOLD analysis project Ga0183260, IMG submission 129768) | Polar desert sand microbial communities from Dry Valleys, Antarctica - metaG UQ497 (22.06) (version 2) (version 2) | ecosystem: Environmental > Terrestrial > Soil > Desert | place...
ACCTGTTGGATGTCCTCGTCCTTGAGCTCCACGCCGAACTCGTCCTCGACGACCTGGGAGAGCTCGACGAGGTCGAGCGAGTCGATCTCAAGCGCCTCAAAGGTGGCGTCGCGAGTGACTTGGTCACGGTCGGGGCCGAGGCCGGCGATCGTCTCGATGACCTTCTCCTCGATCTGCTGCGGGGTGACTGTTGCTGCCATGCTTTGCTCCTTCGCTCGGATGTCTTGGATCAGGCGGTCAGTCCGCCGTCGACGGTCAGCGTCGAGCCGGTAACGTAGCTTGCGTCGTCAGAGGAGAGGAATCGCACGCATGCGGCAACCTCTTCGGGCGTGCCGGCGCGCCGAGCCGGTACCGCCTCAAGAAGCTCCTTGCCGACGCCCTCGGTCAGGTCCGTGTCGATGAACCCCGGCGCGACCGCATTGACCGTTATGCCGCGGCGCGCCACCTCCGCCGCGACCGTCTTGGTGAAGCCGATCAGCCCCGCCTTCGAGGCCGCGTAGTTCGCCTGCCCAGGGTTGGCGTGGAGGCCGACGATCGAGGCGATGTTGACAATCCGCCCGAAGCGCGCGCGCAGCATCGGGCGCAGTGCACGGCGGGTGAGCCTGAATGCCCCCGAGAGGTTCGTCTCGATCACCCGCTGCCAGGCGTCGTCGCTGATCTGGGGCGAGAGCGCGTCCGCGCGCGTGCCGGCGTTGTTGATCAGCACCATCACCGGTCCGAAGCGCTCCTCGACCGGCGTGAAGATCAGGTCGGCCGCGGCCGGGTCGGCGACGTCGCCGCGCACCGCGAGGGCGCTGCCCCCGCTCGACTCGATCTCGGCGACAACACGATCGGCGCCGGCCGAGTCCGAGCGGAAGTTGACGCCCACCTGCCAGCCCTCGGCGGCAAGCGTGTGCGCGATCGCGGCACCGATGCCGCGCGAGGCACCGGTGACGAGCGCGCAGCCGTCCCTAGCCACCTGTACCCCATTCGAGCACGACCCCGCCCCAGGTGAAGCCAGCGCCGAAAGCGCTCAGCAGCACCCTCGTTCCGTCGGTCAACCTTCCCTCGGCGTCCGCGCTCGCCAGCGCCAGCGGCAGCGACGCGGCCGACGTGTTGCCGTACTTCGCGACGCAGTCGACGACGCGCTCGGGTGGCAGGCCGAGCCGCTCGCCGACCGCCAGCAGGATCCGCGAGTTCGCCTGGTGGTAGACGAACAGGTCGATGTCGTCGATCGCGAGCTCAGCGGCCGCAAGCGCCTCGACGGTGACCTCGGCGAGGCGGTTGACCGCGTGCTTGAAGGTGTCGCTGCCGCGCATTCGGATCACGGCGTCACCGCGCTCCGCGTAGATCAGGTCCACCTGGGCCCCGTCGGAGCGCATGATGAATGGCCCGAAGTGGCCGGGAGGCTCGGTCGCAGTCATCAGGATGGCTCCCGCCCCGTCACCGAAGAGCGCGGCCGTGCGGCGGTCATCATGGTCGACGAAGCGGGTCAGGAAGTCAGCGCCGATCACGAGCACGTTGCCGGCGCGGCCGGCCTCGATCTGGGCGGCACCGAGCGCAAGCGCGCCGAGGAAGGCGGTGCAGGCGGCCCCGACATCGAGTGCACCCGCGCCGCTGGCGCCGAGCGCTGCGGCGACGAGCGGAGCCGTGTTCGGCGTCAGATGGTCCTGTGTCGTCGTCGCGACGAGGACCAGGTCGAGCTCGGCGGGGTCGAGGCCGGCGCTCTCGAGCGTGGACCTTCCCGCATCGGTCGCAAGCGCGGCGAGCGTCTCTTCGGGCGCGGCGATACGGCGCTCGCGCACGCCGGTCCGCGCGACGATCCAGTCATCGCTGACTCCCAGCCGCGCGCCGATCACGGCGTTCGGGACGATCGTCGGCGGCAGCGCCGTCGCGACGTGGCCGATTCCCGCGCCGCGCGGGCTGCGGCCGTTACTCAAAGGCCGCGCCGCTTTGGCCGCGGCCGCGACGAGCGCCTCAGACACTCGCGACCACGAGTTCCTCTGCCGTATGGGCCTCGACCTCGCTGAGGTTGCGACGGACGAGGCCCGTCAGCACCTTGCCCGGACCCGCCTCGACAAAGCGCCGAACGCCCAGGCTGTGCAGTGCTGCGAGCGTCGAGCGCCAGTGGACCGGGTTCGTCAGTCCGGCTGCGAGCTCGCGGCGCGGGTCCTTGAATGGCTTCGCGGTGAGGCTCGAGTAGACGGGCGTTTGCGGCGGCGCAAAGTCGACCGCCGACAGCGCAGCCTCGAACTCCGGCACGATCTGTTCCATGGCGGACGAATGGAACGCGCCGGCAACCGCCAGGCGCTTCGCGCGCAGGCCGCGCGCCTTGGCTTCCGAGGCGGCGGCGTCGATCGCATCGCTGCGGCCCGAGAGGACTGTCTGGTCGGGCGCGTTCTCGTTGGCCACGGTCAGCTCCAGTTGCCTCGCGATCGCCGCGGCGATGTCCTGCCCGCCGCTGATCGCGAGCATCGCGCCATCCCCGCTCGCCTCGGCGGCCTGCTGCATCAGGCGCCCGCGGAGGATGACCAGGCGCAAGCCGTCCTCGGCACCGAGCGCACCGGCGGCGACAAGTGCGGCAAACTCGCCGAGCGAGTGCCCGGCGAGGTAGTCCGCCTCGAGCTCGCCGAGGGTCGACCAGCCGGCGAGGCTGGCGCAGTAGATCGCTGGCTGCGTGAAGCGGGTCCCTTCGGCGACGTGCTCGAATGGGTCGATGCCGACCTCGGCGGTCGCGAGCTCGAGCAGGTCAGGGCGCGACCGCTCGACGATCGGGCGCATCCACGGCGTCTGGCTCCCCTGCCCCGGAAAGAGGACGGCGGTGGTGCCGACGCCGGTCTGCTGTGGGGCTAGTCCGGCCATCTCACCGCAGACTTCACCGGCGAGCCCCGCCGGTGACAGGCGGCGAGCGGATCTCCCCCCAAATGGGGGGGTACCAGATTCGCGTCATTCGATCAGGCCGAGCCGCTGCGCTCGCTGGACGGCCTGGGTTCGGTTGCGGACGCTTAGCTTTCTGTAGAGAGCACTTGTGTGCTCCTTGACCGTATGGGGAGAGAGGAACAGGCGCTCGGCGATCTCCCGGTTCGTGGAGCCCGAGGCGATCAGGCTGAGCACCTCGCGCTCGCGCTCCGACAACGGCGGTCCCGGCGCCAGCTGCTCCGAGCTGGCGGCGAAGACGGTCAGGCCGAGTCCGACCATCCGGACCGCCCTGACGACGTCCTGGGCGCCGCTGTCCTTCGAGACGAATCCAGAGGCCCCGGCCGCTCTCGCCGCGTGCGACGATATCCGCCCGGCGCCGGAGATCAGCAGCACGCGCGTCGCCGGCGAGGCGACGCAGATCGCCGCGCACAGCTCGGCACCCGACTTGTCGCCGAGAAACAGGTCGACGAGCGCCACGTGCGGGCGGTAGCGGCGCGCCAGCTCGAGCGCCTCCCCGCCGTCTCGCGCGCTCAGGCAGCGCTCAACCCACGGCTGTCCGGTCAGCAGGACCCTGAAGCCCCACTGGACCACGTCGTGGTCGTCGACGACAAGGACGCGCAGGCGCCGTCGCTCGGTCACGGACCGGCCAATGGCACCACGAGCCTGACGCGCCAGCCGTCCGTATCGACCGCTCCCCATTCGACCACGCCGCCCTGCTGGAGGGCCTCGAACGCGGCAAGCCGCAGGCCCATGCCGGTTCCACGCGAGTCTGCGCGTACCCCGTCGTTGCGCACCTCGAGGACGAATGCGCCCTCGCTCGCACCGACCGCGACGTCGATCCGGCCGGGATGGGCGTGCTTGTGAATGTTGCGGAACGCCTCCCACAGCAGCGACTGTGCGAGCGGTTCGAGCTCGTCGGGGACCTCCACGCCGGCGCTCCAGGCGACCGCGAGCGGGAGCTCGCGATAACGCCTGCCGAGGTGGTCGAGCTCTTGGCGAAGGGTGGTGCTCGTCCGGCGCGCGTCCGCCGCCAACGGGCGTCTGAGCGCGGTTCGCAGGTCCGCCAGCGCCTTGTTCAGCTCCTCCTGGCAGCGCACTCGTTCCTCGCCGCTGAGCTCCTGGCCCGATCCCAGAGCGAGCGACACGCCGAAGAGTCGCTGGATCACCTGCTCGTGGATCTCGCGTGCGAGGGCGATCCTGTCGCCCAGGCGGCGAGCGCGGTCCTCCTGGCGCGTCACGATCCGCGCGCTCGCGGCAAGGGCGGCCATCTTGCCGAGCGTCCAGAGCGCGTGGCGCTCGGTGCTCGTCAGCTTGAACTCGCCACCGCCGCGGTCGGCGACGAGGACGCCGAACCAGCGACCCGCGGCCGAGACAGGGGTGCAGGTCAAGGTCGTGATCCCGAACGGGCGCGCATACGGAGCGGGCAGCTGGTCCTCGAGGCTCTCGGAGGAGATCTCGATCACCCGGTCCTCGGCCAGCGCGCGCTGCGCGACCGGCGCCTCGGCGAGCGTTGGAATGTCGGCGAGTCGCGAGGGGTCGATCCCGCGTGCCCCTGCCGCGCGCACCCGTCGTAGCGCGTCGTCGTAGAGGAAGAGCACCACGCGCTCCATCGATGTCAAACGCGCAACCGCTTCGCAGAGGCGGTTGTAGAACTCGTCGGCGGGCGTCGGCTCGTCGATCTCCGAGAGCAGCCCGACGAAGACGTCGAGAGCCTCGACGCGGGGAGACAGCGGGCTCACGATGTCCCTACAGCATCGCTCTGCGCGTCGTTACCGACTGGCTCCGGATGGCGGCGCACGCTCACTGGGCGCCAGCGGCCGCGACCAGCTCCGCGTAGGCGGCGCCAGGGTCAGGGGTGCCGAAGATCGCCGATCCCGCGACGAAGAAGCGCGCGCCCGCCGCGGCGGCGCGGGGGGCGGTCTCGCCGTCGATCCCGCCGTCGACCTCGATCGGCGCTCCGCTGGGGAGGAGCTCGCGCAGGCGCCGGACCTTGTCCGTCGATGCAGCGATGAACTCCTGCCCGCCCCAGCCGGGTTCGACCGTCATGCAGAGCAGTAGGTCGAGGTCGTCGACCAAGCCGGGCACCACCTCGGCGAGCGTCGCCGGCTTGATCGCGAGGCCGGCGAGGCAGCCCAGCTCGCGGACGGCGCGCAGCGCCCGGCCGGCGTCGGGCGTCGCCTCCTGATGGAGCGTGATCACGTCGGCGCCCGCCGCGGCGAACTCGCCGATCTGGCGCTCGGGGGCCTCGATCATCAGGTGTACGTCGAGCACCGCGCCGGCGGTATGGACGAGGTCGGCGATCGCCGCGACGACGAGCGGTCCGACGGTGATCGGTGGCACGAAATGCCCGTCCATCACATCGACGTGGACGATCATCGCGCCGGCGTCGATCACCTCGCCGATCTGGCTTCGCAGCCGACCGAAGTCGGCCGAGAGAATCGATGGCGCGATCCGCCGGCCGGCGGGCAACCCGGCCGCCACCACGCTCAGACCGCTGCGGCCTGCTTCGCGTAGCTGCGAAGCTCGGACAGGATCCGTTCGAGCCGTGGCTCGCTGTCGTGGTCGACGTGCGCCATCGCCGCCGCGATCGCCGGGTGGACGTGCGCGATCTGCGCGTGGAGCTCGTGGGCGACCGCGCGATAGGAGGGATGCCCTTCGCGTCCTGACCGCAGCTCGATCAGATGCATCGCCTCGCGCGCATTCATGTCGAGCACGTAGCGAATCCTGTAGCCGAGGCAGAGGGCGTAGGGGGCGAGCTCGGCCCGGCCATCGGCCACGAGTCGGTCGTACGCGACGTGCGAGCGCTCCGGCGCACCGCGATAGCTGTCGCCGGCCCCGGCCTCGACGGTCTCATCGGGGACGCCAGCGCCCAGATCGGGCGTCAGCGTCTGCCACTGGATCGTCAGCATCCGGTGGCGCTGGATGTCGCGGAACGCGCCGTAGTCGGAGACGACCTCGAATCGGTAGCTGACAGCCTCGAAGCCACGGCCGGGGCGGTGGCGGCGGTTCGTGCGCTCGCCGATGAGCTGCCGGATCAACCTGGCCTGTTGCTCTCCGCCGAGCGCGCCGACAGCTCCTCGAAGCTCGTCCTCGGAGCTGGCTGCGGCCTCGAACAAAAGCGCGACGAGCAGGTCCTCCTCCGTCCCGTGGACGGCCAGCAGGCGAACCGACGGCCCCGCCCGGAGGGCATCCTCGGCATCGCCGAGTCCGAGGCGGGCGGCGCAGTGTCGGGCTGCCCGGTCGCGCTCGGCGAGGAAGCGGACCCACTCGCCGCCGCGCTCTGGCCGGTCGATCCGCGCGACGAAGCTCGGCATGACGACCTTCAGCTCCGCGAGGATCATCGCTCCGCAGTCGCGGGCCTCGGGCAGCGGCGAGGCGAGCAGATGGAGGATCAGCTGCTCGTAGGCCTGCCCGGTCGCAAAGATCCCCATGTGCGAGAGCGACGCGGCCGGCAGCAGTCCACGCAGGAGATCGAGCGCCTTCGCCCTGATTGAGCGCGCGTACGCGGCCTCGGCCTCCCGGTCGGCACGCGGAAAGCGCTCCGCCAGCCAGGACTGGACGATCGGAAGGCTGGTCGCGTAGCTGTCGAAGAGATGGTCCATCGCATCGACGTAGGCCTCGCCGAGCGTGGGATCGCGCCAGTAGCGGTAACCGCCGCCGGGCATCTGTGCGTCGTAGGCGATGTAGCGTGTCGACTGCTCGAGATAGGCGGCGAGGCGTGGGCGCTGGAGGATCTTCGTCAGGACGTTAGAGACCCATTCGCAGGCGACGTGGGCGCCGCCGAGCTGGGCAACCGAGTCATCGCCGTAGCCGAGGAAGACGGTGCGGTAGAGCGCCGCCGCGCGGTCGCCCTCGGCGCCGTCGAACGCGGGAGCCGACGCCAGCTCGCCCGCGAACTCATCGAGGAAGAGGCGGCGCAACGTCCCCTGGTAGCGCGAATAGCGCGCGAACAGCGCACCCTTGACGGTCTCGGGCAGATTTACGAGCGCGAAGACCGGGCGGTCGAGGTTCGTGAAGTGCGGTGCGAGCGCCGCGCGCTCATCGTCTGTGAAGGCCTCGACGGGAAAGTTCACGCTGGCGCGTGAGTCTAGACGCCCTTACGCGTGCAGCCGGGACAGCGAAGCGCGCGGCCGCGACAGGCAGCGTGCGTGCAGGCGAATCGTCCTCGGTAGCGCCGTTCGCCGACTCAGCAGCGTGGCGGCGCGGCCGTCGCGCCGGCAGCGGACGCGCAGCAGCGCGCTGCCGCGACCACGGGCCCTTAGCACGATCCGCCAACTGTCGCCGCGGCGCAGGGTCGTGACGCGCAGCGTCGCCCCACGGGTCGTCGTCGCGGTTGTGGTTGTGGTCGTGGTCAGTGGTCCAGCCGCGTCGTGCGCCGGCCGCGGCTCGCAGGCGTCACCGCGGGCGTCGCCGAAGCTATCCGCTTGGTCGCCGTTCGCCGTCTGCGGGCAGTTGTCGGCGGTGTCGGCGACGCCGTCACCGTCACCGTCCGCCGTCGGAGGTGGCGTGCTCGCGCCGGCGGCGCTCGGCGTCCAGTCGGCAGGCACGTTGCAGCTCGCGTCCGGGCAGAGGAAGCGGCTCAGATTGACGGTCCACCATTCGAGTGGAGCCCGGTACTGCGGGTCCGTCAGGGGGAGCTGGCTTGCTGGCGGATCCCAGTAGTCGTCGTTGTTGTAGTCGAAGAACTGATCCCCGGAGACGCCGCTGCCGACCTTCGGCGCCTGCGGGTAGCACATGGTGTCCTCATAGGCGTCGTAGCAGTGCCCACCCGATTCGCTCGGCGCGATTGCCTGCAGGGCGCCGAGGTTGTGACCGATCTCGTGGCGCACCGTGTTCGAGCCGCAGAAGCCCGAACTCTTGCGGAAGATCAGCGACAGCTTGCCGCCGTAGTTGTTCCAGTTGCTGGGCGCGCGGGTGCTGTCGTCGTAGAGCGTCCCCTGGCCGCAGTAGCCGGACGGCGCGGGCCCATCGAGCCAGACGACGAAGTTGGTCTTCTTTCGGGACGCCGTCAGGGACGAGTCGTAGCGGCCGATCGTGTCGAACCCGGCGGCGTCGATCGCCTGATCGACGGCGTCGATAGTGCCGGTAGCGGTACCCGCAAGCGTCTTCAGCTCCGCGGTCGTCTGCGGCAGCCGCAGCACGGTGATGTCGAGGTACTGGGAGCCGCAGTCGGTACCCATGTCGTAGCGAATCGAGCGGCCGTATGAGCGCTCGAGCAGCGCCGATGCCTGGAGGGCGTCGGTTTGAAGCGTTCCGGCGAACGAGCTGAAGCGGCTTACGCCGTCGGCCGCAAGGACGTACAGGGCGTGGTAGCGGTGGCTTCCGTTGTCGAGGGCGTTGGCGGTGTTGTCGGTGCTGCGTACCTGGCCACACCACTCCGTCGGGAGGCTGTTCGCCACTGTCGTCCCGTCGGCGAAGGCGCGCTCGCTCGAGTTGAGCGGCTCGCCCTCGGGGCCGCCGCGCGGGCCGGGAGTCTCACGACCGGCGTCGATCGCCGTGACGTCGGCCCCGTGGCTGTCGACTCCGTCCGCGTATGCGAGCTGTGTCGACGCAAGCGCAAGCCCAAGGGACAGCAGGAGCGGGAAGAGAGAGGCCAGCCGTCTGATGTGAGTTAGGTCGACATCTCGGGCTCAGAGGCCAAGCTGTCGCGGCGATCGCGGACAAATGGCCCAGGTCGCCCCTCAACGACCGCATCGGCGCTGTCGAGCATGGCCGAGTGGTCACGGCGCACGCCCGATCGACACGGTCGACAGACGAGTCCAGCCTTGCAGCGCGTGAGACCGGCTCGACTGCCAGAATCGCCGGATGGCGAGCCCGCCCCGCCGCCGCAGCCGGCGGATCTACCTTGCGCTCGGCGCCATCAGCTTCGTCTGCGCGCTCGCTGCGCTCCTCGTTGCCCAAGGGCAGCGCGAGCTTGCCAACAGCCTCTCGGATTCGGCTGCTATGAAAGCCGCGGCCGCCGCTCCGGAGACGAAGCCCTACCTCGCACGCTATCCCCATGACCGCTACAAGGTCACCGCGCTCGACTCGGAGCTCTTGCGCGTCACGTTCTTCAGCGGCCCGCGGGTCGTGCTCGACGTGGCCGTCGCCGCCGACAAGAGCGTTGCCTACACCCAGGAGTACCCGCCGGGCTACCGGCGTGCCGGAAGCGAGATCAGCCACCGCTGGTGGGTCCTCGCCGCTCTGACAGCGGCATTCATCCTCGCAGCCGCGTCGCTGCCGCCGCTGAGCCTGCGCAACCTCGACCTGCTTGCGCTCGCGAGCTTCCTGGGGCCGATGCTGCTACTCGACGCGCGGCTGTTCGAGCTGAGCGTCTACCTCAGCTATCCGCCACTCGCCTATCTCGCCGCGCGCTGCCTCTGGGTGGGATTGGCGGGCGCCGGCTACGCGCGCTCGGGAGCGACGTCATCGCTGTATGAGCGGTTGACGGCCAGGTCGAGCGCCGCCGCGCGCGAGCGCATGCTCGCGCTCGCCTCGGCCGCCGCCGCCGCGATCGTCGTGATCGTGACGCTGACGTCGCGGTCAGTCGTCGACGTCGGGATCGCCTCGATCGCCGGCGCGACCCAGCTGCTCGAGGGCACGCTTCCTTACGGCAACCTTCCCGACCAGCTCGGGATCGTTCACGGCGACACCTATCCGCTGCTCTCGTATCTGGCGTACCTGCCGGCCGCGCTGCTACTTCCGGTCCACGACCCCTTCGACTCCTTCGACGGCGCGCTGATCACTGCCGCCGCCGCCGCGCTGGCCGCCGCCGTTGGGATCTACTGGGCGGTCACACGGTTGCCGCTGCGCGTGGCACCCGCCGCTCGGCGCGCCCTCTCTCGTACCGCGGGGATGCGGTCGGTGCTCGCCTGGTTCACCTTCCCTCCGGTCCTGATGACCACCTCGAGCGGCTCGAATGACCTTGTTGCGGCCGCGCTTGTCGCCTGGGCACTCGCGCTCGCCTGCCAGCCGGCCGGTTCCACCCTCATCTGGACGTTCGCGGGTTGGGTAAAGCTCGTTCCGCTGGCGGCTCTGCCGCTGTGGCTGGGACGCTTCCGGGGTGGCAGCGGAGTGCGTGCGGTCGGCGCCGCGGCGATCGCGACCGCAGCCGTCGCCGCCATGCTGGTCGCCTTAGGTGGCGCGGCCGGCGTGGGCGACATGCTGAGCGCCGTCTCGTTCCAGTTCGAGCGTGGCTCGCTGCTCTCGCTCTGGAGTGTCACCGGTCTGCGCGCGGGCCAGATCGTCGTCCAAGCGGCCCTCGTCGCGACGATTGTCCTGGCCGCCGCGCGCGTGATGCGCGACAGCGAGCTTGCTGCCGACCCCTGGCGACTCGCCGGCATCGCTGGCGCGATCATGCTGGGACTCCAGATCGCGGCCAACTACTGGACCTACGCGTATCTCGTCTGGGTCTTCCCGTGCGTCGCCCTCGCCCTGCTGTTCAGGCCGGCGCCGGGACAGGGCCAGATCGGCGGCGCCCACGGCGGCTGATCAGCCTACGCCGGTCTCAGCCCAATCCCGCCAGCGAGCTGCCGACATCGCGAGCCGCATCGAAGAGCGGCGCCGGAACGATTCCGAAGAAGACCGTCGCGGCGGCCGCGAGTAGCGCCACTGCGACCGTCTCAGGTTGGGCAGCCGCGTCGGCCTGCGCTGACCCGCCGGTCGCCGGGTGCGCCCGCGCCACTGTCGCCGGTGCCGGCGCAAGGTCGCCCGGTCCCATCCAGATGACCGCGACCACCCGCAGGTAGTAGGCAAGCGACACCATCGAGCCGACGACGATCGCCACCCCGAGCCACTGATAGCCGCCGGCGACGGCGGCGTCGATCAGGTAGAGCTTGCCGATGAACCCCGCCGTGGCCGGGAAGCCGGCGAGGGCGAGCATCGCGATCGTCATCGCCCAGGCAAGCCACGGGCTCGCGCGGCCAAGGCCCTCGAGCGAGTCGATCCGGTCGCCGTGCTCCGAGACGCGTTCGCGCGCGGACACAACCGCAAACGCGGCCATGTTCATCGCCAGGTAGGCGGCAAGGTAGAACGCGGTCGCCTGCAGGCCGAGCCGGGTGCCGACAACGACTCCCGCGAGCAGGTAGCCGGCCTGCGCCACCCCGGACCAGGCGAGCATGCGCTTGAGCGAGCTCTGGCCGATCGCGCCGACGTTCCCGACCACGATCGTCGTCAGCGCGAGCGCGGCGAGCGCCGGTGCCCAGTCGCCGCGGATGGCGATCAGCGCCTGGTCGAAGAAGCGCACGATGATCGCAAAGGCGGCGGCCTTGGTCGCGACCGCCATCAACGCCGTGATCGGCGTCGGCGCGCCCTCGTAGACATCGGGTGTCCACTGGTGGAAGGGCGCGACAGACGCCTTGAAGGCAAGTCCCGCGGCGGCGAGAGCGGTTCCGGCAAGAAAGAGCGAGTCGGTTGCGATCGAGCCCTTGCCGGCGGCGGCGGCGATCTCGCCGAAGTCGGTCGTCCCAGTGGCGCCGTAGAGGAGCGCCAGGCCATAGAGAAGCGTCGCCGACCCGACCGACCCGACGATCAGGTACTTGAGCCCGGACTCGAGCGACGTCGCCCGTCGCAGGCGGCCCGCGCAGAGCACGTAGAGCGGGATCGACAGCAGCTCAAGCCCGACAAAAAGGGTGACAAGGCTCTCCGCGCCGGCCAGCACGGTCATGCCCGATATCGAGGCGAGCATCAGGGCGAAGTACTCGCCGGCGCCAACCGAGCCAACGGCGCTCTCGCGCAGCGAGAGCAGGATCGCGCAGAGGCCGGCGACGTAGAAGAGGATCGCCATCCCGAACGCGAGTGTGTCGATCGCGAGTGCGCCCTCGACGATCGGCTTCGCGTCGCCCGGCTGCCAGTTCCAGACCGCGAGCCCGATCGCTGCCAGCAGAACCACGGCGCTCAGGAGCGGAACGATCACGCGCTGGACGAGGCGCCCGCGCACGAGACCGGTGAGCAGCACGACGATCGATCCACCGGCGGTGGCGAACAGCGGCGCGAGGCCTGCGTAGTCGATCTCCGGCGCGGCGATCGTTGCTGCGGCGATCACCATCTTCGGTCGATGTTGAAGGCAGCTGTCCGAGCTGTTCGATGGGCGAGCTTGCTCGCCTGCTCGACTCGCGCAGTCGTCGCCTGCTCGCTGCGCTTGAGCACGAGCTGCGGGTAGGCGCCGAGGCCGACGATCACGGCTACCAGCGGGGCGAGGGTGGCGAGCTCGCCGAGGCTGAGATCGCGCGACTCGACATCTGGAGCTACCCGGTTGTGCATCGCGCGCTGGAAGAGGCGGATCGTGTAGACGGCTGCGAGCACTACCCCGACGCTCGCGACGATTCCGTAGACGAGCTTGTCCTCGAACGTCCCGAAGAGGATCAGCAGCTCGCCGACGAAGTTCGGCGATCCCGGCATCGCGAGTGTGGCGAGCGCGACGATCAGGAACAGCGTCGCGAGGACGGGCGCGCGGAGGGCGGTCCCGCCCCAGCGCGCGAGCGACTCCGAGCCGCCGGCGCGCAAGGCCAGCGCCGCGATGATCAGGAACAGCGCCGCCGTGACCAGGCCGTGGGTCACCATCTGCATGACGGCTCCCTGCGCGCCCTTTGGATCGAGCGAGAAGATCCCGAGCGTGATGAAGCCGAGCTGGGCGATCGAGGAGTAGCCGACGACGAGCCGCGCCTCGTCCTGCGAGAAGGCGAGGACGGATCCGTAGATGATCGATACGACGGCGATCACGAGCATCAGGTCCTGGAAGTGCAGCGAGGCCTCGGGCAGGATCGGCAGCACGACACGCAGGAAGCCGTAGACGCCGACCTTCGACAGGACCGCCGAGAGCAGCACGAGCACCGGCAGCGGGGTTGCCCGGTAAGCGTCGGGCATCCAGCCGTGGAACGGGAACGCGGGCGCCTTGACGAGGAACGCTGCGGCGAAGAGCAGAAAGATCCACTGCTGCGTTCCTGCCGGCAGCGTGCGTGCCTGGAGGTCGGCGAGCGAGAAGGAGAGCCGCGAGCCTCCGGGCGCGGATACGCCCGCCAACGCCTGGGCAGCGGCCGGTAGGTCGGGGGCCTCGGAGAGGACGCCGATCGCCACCGCCCCGGCCAGCATCAGCAGCGAGCCGACGAGGGTGTAGATCACGAACTTCGTCGTCGCGTAGACGCGCTGGCCGTCTCCCCAGCAGCCGATCAGGAAGTAGAACGGCACCAACATCAGATCGAAGAAGACGACGAAGAGGATGAGGTCCTGGGCGCAGAACGCACCGAGCACGGCCGTCTCGGCGAGCGCCAGGTGAAAGAAGAAGAGGCGAGGGCGCTCCCAGGTCCTGAGCGAGGCGGCGAAGGTCGCGACCACCCAGAGCAGTGCCGTCAGCGCGATCAGGAAGAGGTTCAGCCCATCGACGCCGAGCGAGTAGCGCACCCCGAGCTCGCTGATCCAGGCGGCGTCTGTCACGTACTGGAGGGCGCCGCTCGCCGCGTCGAAGTCCGCGATCAGCGCTATCGCGTACCCCAGCACGCCGAGGGTCGCGCTGAAGACGAGCGGCGCGGTCAGCCGCCGCGGCAGGATGAGCGCGATCAGCGCGGCCGCGAGCGGCAGGAAGATCACGACCGAGAGGTGGACGGTCATCAGACCGACCCGCTGAGGAAGTAGAGGACGAGGGCGCTGACGCCGAGGATCAGCAGGAAGGCATAGGCGCGCACTTGGCCTGTCTGCGCTGCCCGCGCCGCCGACGAGCCCGCCCGCACGACCGCGCTCGTTCCGTCGACCAGAGCGCCCTGAACCAGGAAGCGCTCGACGACGGCGTTGCCAAAGCGTCCGGCGGCGACGGTCGGCCGCACGAGCAGACGGTCGAACAGCTCGTCGAAGTACCAGCGACTGGAGAGGAGACGATGCGTCCGTGCGAAGCGCGCGCGCAGCACAAGGGGGAGCGCCGGGCGGCGGACGTAGAGGAGGTAGGCGGCGGCGATCCCTACCAGCGAGAGAGCCCCGCCGATCGCCAGCCCGAGGTAGGCGGCACCGTCGCTCGGCGTCTGGTCGATGTACTGGGAGTCGGCGAAGGTCGGCTCGAGGAAGCGATCGACGACGTGCGTGACGGCGGGGACTCCGAGCAGCCCGGCGAGCAGCGCGAGCAGCGCGAGCGCGCCCATCGGCGCCGCCATCGATCGCTCGCGCTCAGCGATGTGGTGCTCGGGGCCCGGGAAGCCGACGTCGGTGTCCTCCTGCTCTCCGGTCGCCGGGTTCTCGTGGCGCGAGGGCGCGAGCTGACCGCGCGCGAGCGACCGCGCCTCGACGACGGGCTCGCCGAGGAAGACCCGAAAGACGATTCGAAACGCGTACAGGGCGGTCAGCAGCGCGCCGACATAGGCGCCGATCGCGAGCACGGTGTAGAGGCCGCCGCGGTCGAGTGTCGCCGCGATCACCTCGTCCTTCGAGAAGAACCCCGATGTCAGCGGAGCGCCTGCGAGCGCCAGCGCGCCGGCGGTGAAGGTCGCAAAGGTCAGCGGCATCGCGACCCTGAGGCCGCCCATCGCGTCGATCGACTGCCGGCCCGCCATCGCCGCGATCACCGATCCGGCGGCCATGAACAGCAGCGCCTTGAAGAACGCGTGCGTCATCAGGTGGAAGAGTCCGGCGCTATAGGCGAACGCCGAGACGCCGAGGACCATGTAGCCGATCTGCGAGATCGTCGAGTAGGCGATGATCCGTTTGAGGTCGGTCGCCACCAGCGCGACCGTCGCGGCGAAGAGCAGGGTCAGCGTCCCGACGATCGCGGCGACGTCGGCGGCGGTCGGCGCAAGCTCGAAGAGCGGATGGGTGCGGGCGATCAGGTACACGCCGGCGGTGACCATTGTCGCCGCGTGGATCAGGGCTGAGACCGGCGTCGGGCCTTCCATCGCGTCGGGCAGCCAGGTGTGGAGTGGGAGCTGCGCGGACTTGGCGAAGGCGCCGACAAGTAACAGCAGGCAGGCGATCACGAGCGTCGTGTCGCCGGGCTCGAACACCTTGGCGGCGCCGTCGAAGACACCGGCGTAGTCGACCGCGCCGGTCTCCGAGAAGAGCAGGAACGTCGCGATCACGAGCCCTACGTCGCCGATGACGTTGATGACGAACGCCTTCATGCCAGCCGCCGTCGCCGTCTTGCGGCGGTACCAGAAGGAGATCAGCAGGTACGACGCGGCGCCGACGAACGCCCAGCCGACGGTCAGCAGGATGAGGTTTCCCGCCAGCACGAGCAGCAGCATCGAAAACACGAAGAGGTTGAGATAGGCGAAGTAGCGGGCATAGCCGCGGTCAGACGCCATGTACGCGACCGAGTAGATGTGGATCAGCAGCGAGACGCCGCTGACGACGAGCGCCATGAAGACCGACAGCGGGTCTATCAGGAGGCCCATGTCGACCGAGAGTCCGGCGGTCTGGGCGTAGCTGAACCAGGTCGAGGTGACCGCGCGCGCCTCGGGTTCGCGCTCGAGCAGCGCAAACAGCGCGCCGATGGCGGAGAGGAACGAGCCGAAGATCGCGCCGCTCGCGATCCAGCCAGCGCTGCGGCCCGGCAGCAGTCGCCACCCGAGCGCGATCAGCAGCGCCCCGCCGAGCGGGAACGCCAGCACGAGCCAGCCGTAGGAGCCGGCGCTCATCCGCGCAGCTGCGCCATCTCGTCGACGTCGATTCGCAGGCGGCGGCGGTGCATCGCAACGATCAGGCCGAGCCCGATCACGACCTCGCAGGCCGCCACGACCATCACGATCAGCGCAAAGATCTGGCCGTCGAGCGAGCCGTGCATACGCGAGAACGAGACGAGCGCGAGGTTGCCGGCGTTCAGCATCAGCTCGAGGCAGAGCAGGATCACGAGCGGGTTGCGCCGCGTCAGTACACCCGCGGCACCGATACAGAAGATGAACGCCGACAGGACCACGAACCAGGAGGCGTCCATCAGACCGTCTCCCCGATCGCGCGGCTTACTCGCGCTAGCGCGGCCTGCTCGACCGTGCGCTCTCCTCGAGCTCGCGGGGCCTCCTCGACCGTGCGCTCTCCTCGAGGTCGCGCGGCCTCCTCGATCACACCGTCTCCTCGAGGCCGCGGCGGCGACCGGCGAGCACGACGGCGCCGACCGCCGCGATCAGCAGCAGATACGAGGCGGCCTCGAACGGGATCAGGAACTTCCGCAGCAGCAGCTCGCCGATCTGCCCCGGCGAGCCGAACCCCGGCTCGAGCGCCGCGCCCCGGGAGTCGAGTGCGCCGAGGCCCGAGCCGATCACGGCGATCGCGATCTCGACGGCCAGCACTCCGGCGAAGATCGGCCCGACGCGACGGAGCGCCCCAGCCGCTGGGCCGAGCGGCTCCTCGATGCCGCCGATGTAGGCGACCACGAACAGGTAGAGGACCATCACCGCGCCGGCGTAGACCAGTAGCTGCGCGGCGAAGAGGAACTCGGCCCGCAGCAACAGGAAGAGGACCGCCAGCGCGATCAGATGGGTGACGAGCGCGAGCACGCCCATGAACGGGTCCCTCAGCGCCACCACCCCGAGCGCCCCGGCGACGGCGAGCAGCGCCGCTACGAAGAACAGGATCTGCTCGAAGAGCACCTATTCGCCCTCGCGGCGCAGTGGCGTCTTCTCGAGTGAGTCGGCCAGCAACATCTCCTTGGTGAAGATCAGGTCCGAGCGCGTGTAGTCGGCGAGCTCGTAGTCGTTGCCCATCGTGATCGCGTCGAACGGGCAGGCGACCTCGCAGTAGCCGCAGAAGATGCAGCGGGTCAGGTTGATCTCGTAGACAGCGGCGTAGCGCTCGCCCGCCGAGACCTGATGCTCCGGCGTGTTCTCGGCGGCGACGACCCGGATGCAGTCGGCCGGGCAGGCAGCGACGCAGAGCGAGCAGCCGACGCACTTCTCGAGCCCCGAGTCCTCGAAGCGATGGAGCTTGTGCCGGCCTCGAAAGCGCGGGTAGACGGGCGTCTTCTCCTCCGGGTACTCGATCGTCACCGGTCCTTCGACGAGTCGCGCGAACGTGGTTCGCATGCCTCGCAGCGTCTCGCCGAAGGCGCGATAGGCGCCGGCGACGCCGCCGGGCTCGGGGCCGCGCTGGACCGCGATGACGTCCTTGGACAGGTGAGGGAAGGAGGGATCGGTCACTAGAGGGTCACCACCAGGACCGCCGTCACGAGCATGTTGAGCGTCGCCAGCGGCAGCAGCACCTTCCAGCCGAACGACATCAGCTGGTCGTAGCGCAGGCGCGGAAGGGTAGCCCTGATCCAGATGAACAGCACGATGAAGACGAGCATCTTCAGCACCACCCAGAGCGGATCGAGGTAGCCGGGGCCCGGGCCATGCCAGCCGCCGAGGAACATCGCCGTCGCGATCCCCGAGATGACGATCATGTTGATGTACTCGGCCATGAAGAAGGAGCCGAAGCGCATCCCGCCGTACTCGGTGTTGTAGCCGGCTACCAGCTCCGCCTCGGCTTCGGGCAGGTCGAAGGGCGGGCGGTTGGTCTCAGCAAATCCCGCGATCATGAAGACCACGAAGCCGACGAACTGCGGCAGGATGTACCAGACGTCGTCTTGGGCGATGACGATGTCCGTGAGCGAGAGCGAGCCGGCCATCATCACGACGCCGAGCAGCGAGAGACCGAGCGCTACCTCGTAGGAGATCAGCTGCGCCGCCGAGCGCATCGATCCGAGGAACGAGTACTTCGAGCCGGATGCCCAGCCACCGAGCATCAGCCCGTAGAAAGCAAGCGCCCCGAAGGCGAACGCGAACAGGATGCCGATCGAGACGTCGATCCCGTAGAGGCCGTAGTCCGCCCCGAGCAGGCCGTCGCGGCGCACGTCACCGAAGGGGACAATTGCGAGCGTGACGACGGCCGTGACGATTGAGATCAGCGGCGCGAGCGCCATCATCCAGGGAACGGCGGTGGCGGGGGTGGACTGCTCCTTCGAGATCAGCTTGATCATGTCTGCCAGGGGCTGCAGCAGGCCGTGGAACCCGACGCGGTTGGGGCCATGGCGCGCCTGGAAGCGCCCGAGCAACTTGCGCTCGAGCAGCAGGATCAGCGGCACCGCCTGGAGCACGAGGACGAAGATGACCAGCGCCTTGATCACCTGGATCAGCGTCGACTCGACGAAGTCGGTGGCGGCAAGCGGAAGGGTCATGCCTTCCTGACCTCGACCGGCTTCGCGGCGGCGCCCGTCAGGGCCGTGGCGTTCTCCGCCGCGGTGCCCTCGATCAGAAAGACGCTGCCGCGCGGCAGCCCATCCCGCAGCGTCGCCGCCGCACGCACGCTCGCTCCGTTCACGGAGACCTCGATCTCGTCGCCGGGGGCGATTCCGAACGCCGCCGCGTCCACTGGCGAGAGCTCTGCGCGCTGGTGTGGCGAGAGGAACGCGAGGACCGGCGAGTGCTCGACCTCCTTGCCCGACCAGAGTGAGCGCCTGGTTCCCAGTCGCAGCCCCGGCCGCAGCGCCGGCGGGCGCTCGAGCTCAACACTGGGCAGTGGCGTCGGCAAGAGTCCGGAGGCGGCGTCGCGCTCCTGCCAACGGACGCCGCGGCCGCCGATCTCCTCGAGCGTGATGCCGCGATAGAAGGGGACCGCGTCGGAGATCTCCTCCCAGACCATCGCCGCGCTCAGCATTCGCGGGGTCGCTCCGGACAGCCGCTCGATCAGCGCGAGCAGCGTGCTCCAGGCAGGGCGGAGCTCACCGGGGTGGCCGATCGCCTGGCGCAGCCGCTGCAGGCGGCCGTCGGGGTGGGTCAGCGTTCCCTCCTTCTCGGCGTATGACTCGCAGGGGAAGACCACGTTGGCGTGATCGGCGAGGGCCTCCGTCAGGTGGTCGGCGAACCCGACGATGAACCCCGCGCGCTTGAGCGCCTGCTCCCAGGCCGAGCGGTCGGGGTGGTGCAGCAGGGGATCGGCGCCAAACAGGAGCAGGCCCGAGAGATCGCCGCCGAGCGCGGCAGCGATCTCGGCCGCGTCGCGGCCGGCGACCTCGCTGTCGACGAGACCGGGCAGCAGGTTGGGCAGGCAGCCGACCTCGCGCAGCCCGCGCGCGTTGGTCGCGCTCGGGACCTCGAGCAGCCCCGCTCCCGGGCGCTCGGGGATGCCGATGGCGCGCGCCAGCGCGAGCAGCGCCGCGACCGCCTGACGCCCCCGGCGCCCGCTCGAGAGCCGCTCGCCCCAGAGGACGACGACCGACCCGGCGCCGGCAAGCGCGCTGGCGGCTTCGGCGATCGCTTCGGGAGCGGCGCCGGCGCGTCGCGCCAGCGCCTTGACGTCGCCGCCCGCGACCGCGCTCGCCAGCGCCGCCACAAGCGCCTCGCTGGCGCCGGGGGCGAAGCGGATGATGCGCGAGGCGCTCGCGTCGAGCGCCCCCGGCCGACTCGTCGCGACGACGAGCTTCGCCCCGGCGCGGCGGACCGCTTTGCGCACGCGCAGGTCGAGCACCGGCGACTCGTCGATCAGCTCGCTGTCGAGCACGAGGATCGTCTCGGCGGCGTCGATGTCGGCGACCGCGGCGCTCAGGTCTGGCCGCGCCAGCGTGCGCGCCTGCTCGGCATCGAGCCCGCCAGCGACGCGCGAGTCGATGTCCGGCGAGCCAAGGAACTCTCGCATCAGCAGTTGCAGCAGGTAGCCCTCCTCGTTCGTCGCCGCGCCGCCCACGATCGTGGCGGTGCGGGCGCCCGAGCGCTCGAGCCCCGCGGCGGCCTCCGCCAGCGCGCGCTCCCAGGAGACCTCGCGCAGCGCTCCGCCATCGCGCACCATCGGAGCGGTCACCCGCTCGCTCGAATGGATCGCCTGATACGCGAAGCGACCCTTGTCGCAGAGCCAGCCGTCGTCGACCTCGTCGTTGTCGCGCGCGAGGACGCGCAGGACCTTGGCGTCGTCGCGGACCGTGAAGGTGATGTTGCACTGGCTCGGGCAGAGGGTGCAGATCGAGCCGGCGCCCTCGACGTCCCACGGCCGTGCGCGAAAGCGATATGCAGTCGAGGTCAGCGCGCCGACGGGGCAGAGCTCGATGATGTTCCCGCTGAAGGGGCCGACGTACGGGTGGCCGTCGTGAGTCCCGACGAACGTCCGATCGCCGCGCTCGAGGAAGACGAGCTGGTAGTCCTCGGCGACCTCCTGTGAGAAGCGCACGCAGCGGTAGCAGAGGATGCAGCGCTCGCGATCGATCGCGACCAGTGGCGAGAGATCGAGCGGCTTCTTGAAGTGGCGCTTGGGCTCGATGAACCGCGAGTGCCCGGCTCCCCAGCCGAATGAGATGTCCTGCAGCGGGCACTCGCCGCCCTTGTCGCAGACCGGGCAGTCGAGCGGATGGTTGACGAGCAGGAACTCGACTATCGCACTCTGCGCCTGCTTGACGCGCTCTGACTTCGTGACGACGACCATGCCGTCGCGGATCGCCGTCGAACAGGCCGTCTGCAGCTTCGGCATGCCCTCGATCTCCACCAGGCACATGCGACAGGCGCCGACCGGTGGACCGAGCTTGGGCTCGTAGCAGAAGACCGGTATCTCGACGTCGCCGTGCTTGGCGCCGTCGACGAGCATCGCGCCCTCCGGCGCGCTCACCTCGCGTCCGTCGATCTCGAAGGCGATCAGCCGCGGCTCGGGCTTCGGCATCGCTAGGCCGGTCCCAACGCTGTGCTTGGCGCCAGCTCGACAGCGCTCTCTGCGAGTGCGACGTCGGCGCGCTCGCGAGCGAGCTCGATGTGGCGCTCGAACTCGTCGCGGAACTTCTCGACCATCGAGCCGACCGGCATCGCCATCGAGTCGCCCAGCACGCAGAGGCAGTTGCCGATGATGTTCTGCTGAACCTGGGCGACGATCTCGAGGTCCATCGGTGTCGCCTCGCCAGAGTCGACGCGCTCGAGCATCTTCACGGTCCAGTTCGTGCCCTCGCGGCAGGGCGTGCACTTCCCGCACGACTCGTGCCGGTAGAACTTCGCCAGCCGCAGCGCGACCGAGACGATCGGCACCGAGTCGTCGACGACGATGATCCCGCCGGAGCCGAGCATCGATCCCGCCTCCGCCATCGTCTCGAAGTCGTAGGGAAGATCGAGGTCGCGCTCGAGCAGTACGGGCGCTGACGAGCCGCCCGGGAACCAGCACTTGACGCTGCGCCCGGGCGGCGGGCCGCCGGCGAGGCCATAGACGATCTCGCGCGCGGGGATGCCCATCTCCACCTCGTAGTTGCCGGGTCGCCGGACGTTCCCGGACACCGAGACGACCTTGGTCCCAGGCGATCTCTCCGTCCCCAGCGAGCGAAACGAGTCCGCGCCCTTCTCGATCACGAGCGGCACGTTCGCGAGCGTCTCGACGTTGTTGATCAGGGTCGGGCCCTGGTAGAGGCCCTGGAGCGCGGGGAAGGGCGGCTTCAGCCGTGGGTTCCCACGCTCGCCCTCAAGCGAGTCGAGCAGTGCCGACTCCTCGCCGCAGATGTAGGCGCCCGCCCCGCGGTGGACGACGAGCTCGAGCGAGTGGTCCGAGCCGAGGATGCGATCGCCGAGGTAGCCCTTGCGATACGCCTCGGCGACGGCTCTGTCGAGGATGCCGGCCTGGTACTCGTACTCGCCACGGATGTAGATGAAGGCGCGGTTGGCGCCGGCGGCCGCGGCGGCGATGATGATTCCCTCGATCAGGCGGTGTGGGTCCTTCTGCATCAGCAGCCGATCCTTGAAGGTGCCCGGCTCCGACTCGTCGGCGTTGGCGCAGAGGTACTTGTCCATCGTTCCCTTCGGGATGAAGCTCGCCTTCTTCCCCATCGAGAAGCCGGCGCCGCCGCGGCCACGCAGCCCGGAGGCCTCAAGCTCGCGCAGCAGCTTCTCGGGTCCGAGCTTGAGCGCCTTGCGGAGAGCCTTGTAGCCGCCGCGGCGCTCGTAGATCGCAAGCGTCGCGAGCCCCGGCGTGTCGATGTCCTCGAGCAGCAGCCGATGCTCGCCGTCCCGAGCGCTCGACGCCTCGTCTGCGTTCCAAGGCAGCCGGAAGTCGGAATCGCTGAGGCCGCGGCCCGGCAGCGGAGCTCGCCCGCTGCTTAGGTCGGCGACGAGCTGGCGCACGTCGCCTTGCTCGAGCGGTCCGACGAAGCGCCCGTCGATCGAGGCCATCGGCGCCATGTCGCATGCTCCGAGGCACTCGACCTCGCGGATGTTGACGTCGCTCAGCGTGGCCCCGGCGGCGGCGATCGCGTCGTACATCTCCTTGGCGCCACGCAGGTGGCAGGAGACACTCGTACAGACATAGACGTAGCGCCGACCGACCGGCTCCTCGTTGAGCATGTCGTAGAAGCTCGCGATCGACGACAGGTAGGCCGGCGTGACGCCCATCACCGCCGCGACCTGGACGATCGCCTCGTGCGAGAGGTAGCCGTGGACGCGCTGGGCGGCCCGCAGCGCCGCCAGCACCGCCGACTGTCGCCGCGGGTACTTCGCCATCTGGCGCTCGATCTCGGCCCGAAGCTCGGCCGGGACATCCGTCTCCGCCCGCTCCGGCACCAGCGCCGGATCCTTCTCGAGGTCCGCCGCCCGATCCCATCCTGCCGCCGCCCGCGGCTTGAAGGAGTCGTTCGCCCTCGCGCCCCCCAACCGAGCCACATCGCCCCCTGCGCCACCGTTAGAGCCCGTCATGGGCACCCCCGACGGTCACCGACGCGGTTGGACATCGCAGCCGAGGGGCTCCCTGAGCGAGCGCAGCGAGCGTACCCGAGGAAGCGATGTCCAACCGCGGCGCCACTAGCGATCGATCCCCCCGAGAACCGGGTCAAGCATCGCGATCGAGGCGATCAGGTCGGCGATCAGCGAGCCCTCTGCCATCTGGCTGAGCGCCTGCAGATTGACGAACGAGGGATCGCGCATGTGCACGCGCGCCGGCCGCGACGAGCCATCGGCGAGCACGAAGCAGCCGAGCTCGCCGCGCGGCGACTCGACCGCCGTGTAGGCCTCACCGGGCGGGACGCGGAACCCCTCGGTCACCAGCTTGAAGTGGTGGATAAGTGCCTCCATGCTTGTCGCGAGCTCGTGTCGGGGTGGCAGTGCGACCTTGCGGTTGTTCGTGATGTAGGGGCCCTCCGGCAGCCCGTCGAGCGCCTGCTCGACGATCTTCACCGACTCGCGCATCTCCGCCATCCGAACGCGATAGCGGTCGTAGTTGTCGCCGACGGTGCCGACCGGGATGCGGAAGTCGAAGTCCTCGTAGCTCGAGTAGGGCATCGCCTTGCGCAGGTCCCACGGATCGCCGGTCGCGCGCAGCAACGGACCGGTGACGCCGAGTCCGAGCATCGTCTCGCGCGAGACGATCCCGACGCCCTTCATGCGCTGCAGGAAGATCTCGTTGCGATCGAGGATCGCCTCGTACTGGTCGAGGCGGGTCGGCATCGTCGCGATGAACTCGCGGCACTTGGCATCCCAGCCGGGCGGCAGGTCTTGGAAGACCCCGCCCACCTGCAGGTAGCGCGTGTGCATCCGCGCGCCGCTCGACATCTCGAACAGGTCCATGATCATCTCGCGGTCGCGCAGCGCGTACCAGAGCATCGAGATTGCGCCGACGTCGAGCGCGGAGGTGCCGAGCCAGAAGAGGTGGCTCGCGATCCGGTTCAGCTCGAGGTGCATCACGCGCAGGTACTGCGCACGCCGCGGCACCTCCTCGTCGAGCAGGTGCTCGACCGACATGCAGAACGCCTGCGCGTTGAAGTAGTAGGAGAGGTAGTCCATCCGCTCGACGAATGGGATGACCTTCCAGTACGACTGCGTCTCGCAGCTCTTCTCGATGCCCGTGTGGACGTAGCCGATCAAGGGGATCAGCTCGCGCACCACCTCGCCCTCGAGCGTCAGCAACAACCGCAGCACGCCATGGGTCGCCGGATGGTGCGGCCCCATGTTGACGGTGAAGAGCTCGGTCTCGACATCGGCGAGCGCCTCGGCCTCGCTGCCGTAGACCGGCTCGCCCATCCGCGCGAGCGTCACCGACTGCTCGCGCTCGCGGTAGGGGACCGCGAGCGGGTCGCCGACCGCCGCTCGCCCCTGGCGAGACCCGTCGACGCCGCCTGCGCCGCGGCTACTCATACCAACGCGGGAGCTTGTGCTCGTTGTGGGTGAAGAGCACGGGCTCGCCGCCGATCGGGAAGTCGCGCCGCTGGGGGTGCCCCTGATAGTCCTCGGGCATCAGGATTCGACGCAGATCCGGGTGGCCGGCGAAGTTGATGCCGAAGAAGTCGTAGACCTCGCGCTCTTGAAAGTCGGCGCCCGGGTAAAGGTCGACAACGGAGGGGACCTCGGCTGCCTCGACACGCAGCCGCGTCCTTACGCCGAGCCGCTCGGCCCGCTCGCGGCTGAGCAGCTGGTAGTGGACGCCGAGCCGCGGCTCCTCGGGGAAGTAGTCGCAGCCGTGCAGGCTCGCGAGGAAGTCGAACGGCTCCTGCGAGTCGTCGTGCAGGAAGCGCAGCGCGTCGCCGACAGCGGGGGCGCGCAGCTCGAGCGTCGCCTGCCCGCGCAAGAAGCTCGTCGCGACGACCGCCCGGGCGCCGATCTGCTTGCGCAGCCTGCGGGCGATCAGCTCGAGGCCGGTCGCGTCAGGCAACTTCCTCGGTGCCCTCCGCTCGGTAGCGCTCACGCCAACCGAGGTCCGGCTCGCCCTGGATCTGCTTCTGCAGCTTGATGATCCCGTACATCAGCGCCTCCGGCCGCGGCGGACAGCCCGGGACGTAGACGTCGATCGGCAGGAACTTGTCGGCCCCCTGGACGAGCGCGTAGTTGTTGAACATCCCGGCGCTTGACGCGCACGCGCCCATCGCGATCACCCACTTCGGCTCGAGCATCTGGTCGTAGATGCGCCGGATCACGGGCGCCATCTTCACCGAGACTCGGCCCGACAGGATCAGCAGGTCGGCTTGCCGCGGAGAGGCGCGGAAGACCTCGGCGCCGAAGCGGGCCGCGTCGACGCGCGGTGAGCCGACCACCGAGATCATCTCGATCGCGCAGCAGGCGAGGCCGAAGGTCGCCGGCCAGACCGCGTTCGCGCGCGCCCAGTTCTGGGCCTTCTCGAGCGTGGTCGTCAGCAGCCGCTGCTCGACGTAGGCCTCGAGCTCCGGATCAGAGAGCTCGCCGCGCAGCATCTGCTGCGCGCTCAGTCGACCGATCCGCTGCTTGCTCGGGGCGCCCACCTTCGCGCGCTTCAGGTCCACTCGAGCGCCCCCCTCCTCCAGACGTAGACGAACGCTACGAAGAGCAGAAAGACGAAGACAATGGTCTCGATCAGCGCGAAGGTCCCGAACGCCTTCAGCTGGACCGCGACGGGGTAGAGGAAGACGACCTCGATGTCGAAGAGGATGAAGAGCATCGCGATCAGGTAGAAGCTGATCCCGAAGCGGAAGTTCCCGGTGACCTCCGACGGCAGGCCGCACTCGTAGGGCTCGCGCTTGACCGAGCTCGGCCGCCGCGGGCCGAGCAGCGAGTTGAGCATCGTGAAGGCCAGCCCGGTTCCGAGGCCTAGAGCGAGGAACACCAAGACTGGCAAGTAGCTCTTCAGCATCGGGAGGCGCTTTATAACACCACCTTGTGCCGGTTTGCTACATAGTGCGAAAGGGCTCTATTCAGGACCGCCGCGCCCGCACGATCTCGCGCGGCTCAGCTTGTCAGCTGCTGCTCCATATGGCGGCCGACATCCCCGCCGCCGTGGTTGAAGCGAACGCTTCGATGGCCTGCGACTCGGACGAGGCTCATCGTCGCGAAGTGCTGAAAGCCCGACTTGGCGACGGCGCGACACGAGGGGACGTTCTCCGCCCCGACCTTCGTGATCACGTCCTCGACTCCCTCGCTTGACAGTCTGTCCAACAGATCCGACCAAGCGGCCGGCGCAACGCCGCGGCCACGGTAGAGCGGCGAGGTGAGTGAGTCCTCGAGACAACAGACGCCGGCGGGCAGGTTGAGCGACCCGCCGCGCGCGGCGATCGTCGGCGCGGCACGCCCGAAGATCCAGCACGCGAAGACCGCGCGCCCGTCGTCGAGCACGAACCACAGTCTCGCGCCATCCGCCAGCCGTTGCTGAGCCTTGCTGACACGGAGAGCGGGAAGCTCGGCGAGGAGGTGGACGGTCTCGGGTCCGCCCTCGACGAGCTCCAGCCCGGGGGCGAGCGGGCGCCGCGGCCGTTCGCGCGCCAGCGCCAGCTGGTACCAGAGGTGCGTCTCGCGCATGTAGAGGCGTTTGCGGGCCCTTTTAGCCACCCGCATCGCGAGACGGAGAGATCCGTCGCGGCGAAGCGCTGCCAGAGCCCTCACCAACCCGTGGTCGCTCCCAGTCTCGATCGAGGTGCGAGGCCATTAGGATCGGTCGCAGCGATGAGAAGCACGGCCCGACCCTAGCGCAGCCGGGATCCGCGAGCTGTACGCGATCGGCGAGCGGGAAGGATTCGCGCGCAGCGGCGAACAGGTCACCAGTCCGGCAGGTTGCCACCAGTGCGAGAGGACTCTTGTTGAGCGACATCCACCTTGTCCTGGGCATTGCCGTCCTCGCCACGAACCTCGCGGCCGGCGCTTGGGGTGGGGTCGCCTGGCTGCGACGAAGGCCGTCGGTCGCGTTCTGGTACCTGCTCCGTCTGGCGCAGGCGGTCGTGATCGCGCAGGTGGCACTCGGGCTTGCCCTCCTCGCCGCTGGCAACCGCCCTCCGGACGGGCTGCACTACCTGTACGGAGTCGCCCCGCTCGTCGTGACTCTGATCAGCGAGGCGATGCGCGCCGGCGCGGCGCAGCACGAGCTCGACGACGTCGCCGACCTTGAAGCGCTCGAGCCCGTCGAGCAGGCAGCGATCGCGCTGCGCGTCGTGCGGCGGGAGATGGGCGTGATGAGCGTCGGGGCGCTGCTGATCGTCACACTGGCGCTGCGCGCGTACCTGACGAGCGGGGCTTGACGCCTCAAGGTTGATCTTGGCTCTGAAGCGCCCGGTAGCGTCCGCGGTAGTAGACGAGCGGCTCGCCGCCTCGCGCGTTGACCTGCCTGACCTCGGCGACGCCGATCACGTGGTCGCCGCCGGCAAACAGCTCACGCAGATCTCCTCGTAGCCACGCGACGACGCCGTCGAGCACCGGTGTTCCATCGACGTAGTGGTGCGCGAGGCCGGCGAACTTCTCGCCCTCCGGCGCCTTGCCGGCGAACGTCACGGCGACCTCCTCCTGGTCGCGCGCGAGGATGTTGACCGCGAGCCGCTTGGTCGCCTGCACCGCGGCCAGCGTTCGCGAGCCCCGGTCAAGGCAGACGATCATCAGGACGGGGTCGAGTGACAGCGAGCAGACCGCGTTCGCCGTCATCCCCGATGGGAGGCCCTCGCTGCCGCTGGTGACGACCGCGATGCCGGTCGCGAAATGGCCGATTGCCGCTCGGTAGGCGGCCGCGTCGCCAGCGTGCGCTATCTCGTCGGAGCGGGCGATGGCGCTCTACTTGACCTCGAGCCGGCCTACCATGCCGAGCTTCTCGTGATCTCCCACCGTGCAGACCAAGCGATAGACGCCGGGCTTCAGCGCTAGCTCGCCGATGCGGGTCTCGTCACCCTGGAAGGTAGGTGAGCCGCCGAGCTCGCGCTCGCCCGCAAAAACCTTGACGTTGTGCGCGAGCACGCCACGGTTTCGCAGCGCGATCTTGAGCGGCTGGTCGTGATCGGCGCTGACGACGACCGTACCCGGATCGAACCCATATTCCGTGCCGACGATGGCGACGGCGTCGCTCGCCCGGACCGTCGTCGTTCGCTCGACGGGGCCCTCGCGCCGGCCACAGCCGGAGAGGGCGACAACTGCCACGGCGATAGCTGCGAGCGGGCGGCGCATCGGCGGCGGATATTATGCGCGCCAGTGACCAGGCAAACCCCCGGTCTTCTGGCGTGCGTCGCCACGCTCTCGGTCGTGCTCGGTGGGTGCGGTCAGCAGATCGAGGTCGCCGAGAAGGACCCACAAGGCCCGGTACTCCAGGGCGCGATCCTGTTCAACCAGCGCTGCAGTGGCTGCCACACGCTCGATGCCGCGGCGTCACAGGGATCGCGGTCCGCGCGGCGTGTCTCCGGCGGCGATCGCACCGATGGGCCGAACTTCAACACTCGCCGCGAGAGCGAGGAGGACGTCCTGTTCGCGCTCCAGAACGGCGGCTTCTCCGGCGCGACCATGCCGGCGAACATCGTCGTCGGCGAGGACGCCCGCAAGGTCGCTAAGTTCGTCGCCGAGTACGCCGGTCGCAAGACCCCGGACTCGAGCAACAGCGGCGGCGATCCGACGACCCGGTAGCGGCTGCTCGTGCTAGATCTCAAGCTGATCAGGCGCGAGCCCGACCGGGTGCGCGCGGCGCTCGCGCGGCGCGGGTCGACCGATGCGATCGAGGAGGTGCTCGTACTCGACTCGCGCCGGCGCGAGCTGCTTCCGGAGCTGGAGGGCCTGCGGGCGCGCCAGAACGCCGCCAATGACCTGATCGCTGCCACCAAGCGCGCCGGCGACGATCCCTCCGCCGCGCTCGCGGAGATGCGCGAGGTCGCCGCGGCCGCGAAGGTGGCCCAGACCGAGACCGCCGCGATCGAGGAGCGCCTGAGCGCTGTGCTGGCGACGCTCGCAAACATGCCGGACGAGTCGGCGCCGCCCGAGGATCAGGTTCTACGCGAGGTCGGGGAGGCCGGGCGCCGCGGCAGCGATCACCTCGAGCTGCTCGGTGACCTCGTTGACATGGAGCGCGGTGCGCGCCTTGCGGGCTCGCGATTCGCCTACCTCAAGGGGCCGCTGGTGCTGCTCGAGCTGGCGCTTGTGCGCTGGGCGCTCGAGGAGCTTGCCGCGCACGGGTTCACGCCGGTCATCCCGCCGGTGCTCGTGCGCGAGCGGGCGCTCTTCGGGACGGGCTTCCTGCCCGACACCGAGCAGCAGATCTACCGCTTGGCCGATGACGAGCTCTACCTAGCCGGCACTTCGGAGGTGGCGCTCGCCTCACTCCACGCCGACGAGCTGCTCGCCGAAGATGAGCTGCCGCTGCGCTACGCGGGCTTCTCCTCCTGCTTCCGGCGGGAGGCGGGCGCGGCCGGCAAGGACACCCGCGGGATCTTCCGTGTTCACCAGTTCGACAAGGTCGAGATGTACTCGTTCGTCGCCTGCGAGCGGTCCGGCGACGAGCACGATCGCCTGCTGGCGATTCAGGAAGGGTTGCTGGCGGCGCTCGAGCTTCCCTACCGCGTCGTCAACATCGCGATCTCCGACCTCGGCGCCTCCGCCGCCAAGAAGTATGACCTCGAGGCTTGGCTCCCCGGGCAGGGCGCCTACCGCGAGCTGACGTCGTGCTCGAACACGACCGACTTCCAGGCGCGTCGGCTGAACGTTCGCTACCGGTCGCAAGGCGGCTCCCGGCACGCGCACACGCTGAACGGCACGGCGGTAGCGGTCGGGCGCACGCTGATCGCGCTGGTCGAGAACCACGCGCAGCCGGACGGGACCGTGAAGGTCCCCGCGGTCCTGCAGGCGTTCGGCGCGCCGCCGGTGATCGCCCGGCCCGCGAGCTAGGGCGCCGCCGGTGTCGCGCAAGCAGCTGCGAGCGGCGGCGGCGCTGGCGGCGATGCTCGTGCTGGTGGCCGTTGGCGTTTGGACGTGGCCGCTGGGCGATGACCAGCAACCGCCCAAGCAGCCTGCGGCCACCGGTTCGGACGGCCAGCCCGATCGCGGCCGGCGCACGAGCGAGGACGATCGCGCAGAGCGCTCGAGGCGCCCGGGCGGCGCGCTCGAGCTGGCGCTCCAGGATGACGCGGTCTTCCTGCACCGCCGCCACTACGATCGCGAGCGCGCCTTTCGTCAGGCGACCGAGCTCGGCGTCAGTCGGCTCAAGGTCAACGCGCTCTGGGCAAGCACTCTCGGGGAGCAGGCCGGCACGGCCGCTGCGCCGGCATCGCCGCGCTACCGATGGACGCCCTACGACCGCCTGATCGAAGCCGCCCGTCGCCACGGGATCTCGGTCGAGCTTGCGCTCACCGGGCCAGCGCCCGCCTGGGCCACCGGCGATGGAAGGGTCGGGCCGACGCGGCCCAGCGCGGCTCGCTTCGGCGAGTTCGCGCGCGCGGCGGCCGAGCACTTCCGCGGACGGATCGACCGCTACAGCATCTGGAATGAGCCGAACTACGAGACCTGGCTCGCGCCGCAGGCGCGCGCGCCGGCGATCTATCGCGGTCTCTACGAGGCCGGCTACCGGGCGATCAAGCACGCCGACCCGACGGCGAAGGTCCTCTTCGGCGAGACCGCCCCCTACGCGCAGAGGGGACGCGCGATCGCCCCGCTCAAGTTCCTGCGCGCGGTGACCTGCCGAACCGCGTCATATGCGCCCGCCAGGCCCTGCGCCCCGCTCGAGGCTGACGGCTACGCGCACCACCCGTACGAGTTCAGCGGTCCGCCGGAGCGGCCCTACCCCGGCGCCGACAACGTCACGATCGGCTCCCTTGACCGCGTCACGGCTGCGCTCGACAGGCTCGCCGCCGCGGGCGCGCTGCGGACGCCCGCCGGCAAGCCGCTCGACCTCTACCTGACGGAGTTTGGCTACTTCGCGATCGGCAAGCGCGCGCTGCCGGACGCCCGCCGCGCTGAGTACCTCACGCGGGCGTTCGAGATCGCCGCGCGCAACCCCCGCACTCGCCAGATGCTCCAGTACCTGCTCGTCTCGCCTCCGCCGGGAACGCCCGGTGGCCTGTTCGACACCGCGGTTCTCACCACCGACGGGCGTCCGCGACCGTCGTTCGACGCCCTCGCGGGCTGGGCGCGCCGGGAGACCGATCGTGGCCGAGTGGTGAGATCCGGAGGGCAATGACGAGTCAGCTTCGGCGCTAGCCTGAGGCGGCGACCCGGAGGGGTGGCAGAGCGGTTGAATGCGACGGTCTTGAAAACCGTTAAGGGCGGTTACGTCCTTCGAGGGTTCGAATCCCTCCCCCTCCGCTCCTGGCAGACCGAAGCGTCGTGTACAAGACCTGCGGCGATGACCTCTGAGTCGGTACAGCATGCAGGGCGGCCGATGGACACGTACGACTGCCGCCGGCAGGGAGATCGCCGCCCACGCCGAACCGAAGGGACGATGCGCAGAGTCGCCGGCATGCTTGCCGCCCTCGCGCTATTGGCCGGATCGGCAAGTAGCGCCCAGGCTGAGGTCCGCACAGGGCTGAGCGCTGACGCGCGCGATCAGGTTCAGGACCCCGGGGCGATACGCAGGCCGGACATCGAGCAGCTGCGCGTCGCCTACGATCGGGGTCCGGGAACGGTCTCGTTCGTATTTCGCCTCTACGAACCGCTGGCTGCCGACGCCGAGCACGGGATCTATCAGCATCTGCAGCTGGGGCTACTGGTTGGTCGCCAGGTGGGGCCTGGCCAGGCGTGCGGATTGACGACCCAGGACGGCGACCTCTCATTCTCCGGATACTTCTCCGACGGCTCGGGCGAGTGGTACAGCCGTCTTAGGGTCAACGGGTCGAGCACCGAGTTCTTCAGCGATGGCTCGGGCAGCAGCGGCGACGGCAAGCTCGAGGTCAGCCCCGACGGTCGCGAGTTCAAGTTCGTCGTCGCCAACAAGCCCCAGCTTGCAAACCGCGATTACCGCTGCGTCGGCGCGATCGCGCTCCGCTCGCCGGGACGCGACGAGGTCAGGAACCTCTTCTTCGAGGGCTACGCGCCGCCGGGCCCTGCGCCCGACACAACCGCCCCGACGGTCGCTTTCAGCGCGCCGACCGCTGGGCAGACGCTCGCCGGCGCGCTTAACGAGCCGGGAGCGGCGGGTGCGACCTCGTGCGCGGTCGATGCCGCGGACAACCAGGCGATCGACCGCGTCGAGTTCTTCGTCGACGGCAACGCGCTCAACACCGAGGTCCGTGCGCCCTACACGTGCTTCTGGAACACCGCCAGCGCGCCCAACGGCGCCCACACGCTCAGCGCGGTTGCCTACGACCGGCGCGGAAACTCGCGGCCGGCATCGGTGTCGGTGAACGTCAGCAACCCGCCGCCGCCGGCCGGTCCCCCGCCCCGACCGCTTGCCCGTCTTGTCATCCTCGGTGAGAGCGGCGGGGGGAGACTCTCGAGATTACGAGTCCGGCGCCACAGCCTCTGGCGTCTCCTGAGTACGGGACTCTCGGTCTCGCTGCGCTGCCCGGGACCGTGCAAGGCGTCACTGGTGCTGAAGGTTGACCGGGCGGGTCCCGGCAAGCTGCGCTCCGGCATGGTCATCGGCCGCGCCCTCCGCGAGCTCTCGCGTGCGGGGCACAAGAGGGTCGTGGTCAGGTTGACTCACCGCGCCAAGAGGCTCTTGCGAAAGCGCCGCTGGGCGACGGTCAGATTGCGGACGACGATCACCGACAGCGCAGGGATGAGGCGAGCGGTCACTCAGACGCTGCCCGTCAGACGGTGAGACCTGTTCCTGGAGGCCCCCTAGCCTCGGCCGCTGAGACCTTCCTCGGCCGCTGAGACCTTCCCCGGCCGCTCAGACCTTCCTAGTCCCGGTCGGCCTCGTCCGCCCTGCGCTCGGCGTCGCCTCGCTCGGTCAGCTTCTCGCGCAGGTAGGCCGCCTTGTCCGCGCGCCGGTCGTGCTGCTCCGTCTCCTCGGCGGGCTCCGCTTGGCGAGCGCTCTCGCGCTCGGCTAGCTCACGCTTGAGCTGGGAGATCTTCAGCTCTTCGGTGGTGGGCTCGTCGTCGTTCACGCCTGCTCAGCCGCTGCCCTTGACGACCGACCCCGGTTCCGCCGGCGCCGGCG